>Ga0256828_1002219_pt1 | contig 11694 bp, 9 predicted proteins | sample CV88metaG_FD_185993 | JGI IMG/M metagenome (GOLD analysis project Ga0256828, IMG submission 185993) | Hydrothermal vent microbial communities from East Pacific Rise, Pacific Ocean - CV88 | ecosystem: Environmental > Aquatic > Marine > Hydrothermal vents | place: Pacific Ocean: East Pacific Rise... | reverse complement strand
CTGCTGCGTTGTTATTCGCATCTTTTAAGAAGATATCAAATACCTCACTCTGTAGTGGTGTTGTGATTGTTCTATTCGCATCTACTATTGATAATACATATCCGCTGTAATCTTTGAGTGCACCATTTGGATTAAAATTAAGTCCAATTGTTACATTTTTATCTACACTTCCTTGCGTAAAATGAAATACCAAACTACTATTATGATCCGGTAATTGTGTCGGTGCCGTATATATAAATGCAACATGCCCATTTGTATCTGTCATTGCACTAAAAGAGTTTACAGTCCCTATAGTGCCATCAAAAAAGTCTAATGATATGACTTCATTAGCCGCTGGCTGATTATTATCACCTTCAAGATATAAATCTATTGTTTTTGATTGATTAGGATTAACAATAGTTATATTGTTTTCCAAAGCTGTTAAAACATACTTCGTATAATCTACAGTTCCAACTCTTTTAATAAAATTAACCCGAACAGGACTCTGAATATTTCGATCATTTTCTAAAGATATATTAAAATCAAAAGCTGTTCCGGCTAAAGTATCTACATCTTCAGGAGCAGTATATGTAAATGTTGCATAGTCTGTATAATAACTACTAATCGTAGCTGAGTATTTATCCAATACACCATATCTACTGTCAAAAAACTCTGCTAATAATCTCTCATTAACCACTATGTTGTTATTTGCATCAAAGAGGTATACTCTAAAACTTTTACTCTCTCCTGCTTTTTGAACAACAAAATCATCAGGTACTATTTTAATACTATAATTACTGTAATTAATATTCTCTTTAAAACGAATTGTTACTGTCGCATAAACAAAATCTGTCTCCTCTAATGCCAATTTAAAAGTCATAACCGTATTTGCATTTCTTAAAGCATTAAATTCAGTTGTATTTGTAGGAGCAGTATATGTAAAACTACCAATAATATTATTGATAGTATATGTTCCCCAAGAGCTATTAAAGTCTAATACTTTGAGTCTAGGTACAGCAGTAATAAGGTTAGAGCCTTCATCATAAAGTGTTGCATCTATCGTAATTGATTCACCTGGAATATTAATTGTAAAATCACTTTGCTCCAGAACTAATTGCTTTCCTGTATAGTGGAGAATAGCCTCTAAAGCGGTACCAACTTTTCCTTGTGAAGTTTCACCATTAGCAGCTAAATAAACTTTCTCTCCTTTGAGAGCAGGATCATACGATACAAGGAACTGTACATTACCATTTGCATCTGTTTCATATTGTCCATTAACAGCTTGAATATTTGCAAGAGCCAAACTTGATGAACCATTAGAATAAACAACCTTACGTTCATTTCCAATCACATATCGTAAATTAGCACTAGAATTAATATCTAGTTTATCAAAAAGAGTTAACTCCTTTTGTACAACATCAACATTTGTTATATCCCAATTACCCAAAAATCGTTTATCTGTAATAGCTTCAGATGAAAATACAATCAATCTATCAAGTGATGCATTTACATCACTAAAATCTACTGTATTATCTTTAAAATGTGCAGGATTACCCGCTTTTAATTCGCCTGTACCATTGATATCTAAAGATTCTATTTTTACACCATTAATCAATGTTGGGTGTATTACAGTACCAGCTTTCACAGGGTTTCCAAACTTATCTACTGCATGAATAGTATAGTAATCTTGATAAAGATTTAATGTGCTGTTGATATCACTTCTTGCATAAAAAAGAGACATTGAAGACATTTCACCAGCATTAATAACAATAGGGAAACTTTTCGTTATGACAATATCATTTACCCCATCATTAATTTTTGCACTGACTTCAATAATAGCTACTCCTGATGTCTGCTTTGTAAAGATAGCAAAAGCCTGTTCAGCTTTTGCACTATATGTAATCCCTGTACTTGTTGTATCATTTCTGTCAAAGTAGATCATATTGTTATATGCAACAGAAGATACATTTACCTCTAAAACCTGTGCACTGTCAATAAGCTCATTTGATGCACCACTTTTAAAGATTGAGACATAGAGTTCACCTGAACTATCAACAGAGATATCACTATCTTTTGTTAATCCAATCTCATAAATCTCACTATTTAAATTTAAATTCTTTTCATATGAAACTATTAAATCTTGATCAAGTACCGTTCCAAGAACACGGAATTTAATACTTTTGTTGGTATCTACTAATCTGTCAATATTAACAGGTGCAGTATAATTTACATCACCAAGACCATTTTCATCAGTTACAATTGTATAGCTACTAAAAGTTCCATAATCTACACCATTTACATTAGGCTGTTCTATCACAACTTCAGAAGAGACGCCAAGGTTATTCGCATCTAATGTTAAAATTTTTATATTCTTTGTCTCTGAAGATTTTAGAATAGAGAGTTGATTCGGTAAAAGTATTAATTTATTTAAAACACCATCCGTATCTTGTTTGACAGTAAAAATCACACTCTTTTTAGCGATATTTAAACCATTTAAACCTAATGTGACAGTATAGTTATGATCATCAGCTGCTAAAACTGCTGGAGATGTATAAACAAAAGATGCATGTCCATTTGCATCAGTATCTGCCTGATATGTATCCATCGTTCCATTAGTAGGATCAAGATAATCAACATATATTGTCTCTCCGGATGCAGGACGTGAATTATTGTCCTTAACATAAACATCTATAATCTTTGTCTGATTCGGTAATGTAACTGTCGAATGCTCAGGTAATACGTTAATAATATAGCCACTAAAATCTTGTTCTGCCTCTTTTTGAAAAAGTACATTAAAATCTGTATTCACACCTGTAGCAGCGTTATAAAGATTAATTGCTACACTGTTTCCAATTCCAAGTGCAGTAAGTTGTGCTATTGTATTTTCAAGATTTGCAGGTCCTACATATGTAAAAGCAACCTTTCCATCTGTAGTATTTAATACAGGTTGAATATAACCTATATCTATTTTGTTATCTACTACATCCTGAGGATATTTCACTCTTATCTCTGTATTTATATCCGTTGTACCTTGATCCGTAAAAGCCAACAGTGTTAACTGTTTAGCCTCTGAATTTGTACTAATGGTTACATTGGATTCTGAGAGCATAAGAGTTTTAAGTACTGGAGCTGTTGCTGTATAATCTGCAGAAGAGTTAAAATCTACTTGCAGTTGTACTGTTACATTAGGATTGTTAACTTCATAAAATGTAAACACTGCTCCAGTATAATTAGCATCTTCTAAAGCTTTCAAATCTGCAGGAGCAGTATATTGAAAGTGTGCTACACCATCAACTAAAGTCTGTTTTGAAGGAAGAATATGCCCTAAATCAACACCACTATTTACAAAATCTGCAGGATATTGAAAAGTAACTTCACCAATAACATCTGTTGATGAATTAGCATTAAAACCAACAATATTGATATCTTTTAATTCACCACTTCCCCGTACAGTTATGGTATTTCCGTTAATAATAGAAAGCTTGACAACACTTTGATTGACCTCTGTTATTGGAGGTGTAATTGGTTGTGAATTATTCGTATCTGGTAATGTCGCAACCGGATCACTGTTATCTCCCCCACACCCTACAAGAAAGAGTGTCATAAATAGGCTTAAAAGAGCCACCTTTACTATATGCATATACTATCCTTAACAATTCATAAATATAAAATCAGATCATTTTACTAGATTAGAGTTTAATTAAAAATTAAACTTTAATTGATTTGGCACAAACGTAAGCACTCGAAAATGCCCATTGAAAGTTATACCCACCAAGTTCTCCGGTTATATCGACAACTTCACCTATAAAATAAAGCCCTTTAACCTTTTTTGATTCTAAAGTTTTTGCGCTTATTTCTTCTGCTAAAACGCCTCCTCTACTTACCTCAGCCTTAGAAAAACCAAAATTTCCAGCAGGTGAAAAAGTATAATGATGCAGTTTTTCCAACTCTCTTAAATCATTTTTTCCTATCTTACTACACTCTTTATCATCAAAATCGATTGCTTTTAAAAGAGCTTTACTTAACCTTTTTGGAAGAGGCATAACAGAAGAGAACAGTTTTTTTCCTCCTTTTTTTACAAGCTCAGAGACATTTTCAAATGGTAAAAAATCAATCTCTATATCACCTTTTTTCCAATAAAGCGAAGTTGAAAGCACTGCTGGACCACTAATTCCCTTATGTGCAAAAAGCATCTCTTCTTCAATCATTCGATCTATAACTTTTATACGTACAAAACATGAAAGTCCACTTAGCTCTTTCATCCAAAACTGCTCTTTTTGTAAAGTCAAACCAACTAAAGCAGGCTCAAACCTTTGAACTGCAATATCAAATTTTTTTGCAATTTCCAGACCTATATCAGTTGCACCAATATTTTTAAAACTCTCTCCACCGGTCGCAATAATAACTTTCTTTGCAATATAACTCCCCTTATCTGTCAAAAGTTCAAATTTATCATCTGTTTTTGTAAGTTCTATGATTTTCTTGCCTAAAATTAATTCAGAATGCTTTGTTCCTCTTAATAAAACTTTTATTATTTCTTGAGCACTCTCTTTACAAAAGTAATAGCGATTTTTTCTTAACTCTAAAGAGACTTGATTTCTTTGTAAAAAATCAAGTAATCTATCTCGAGAGAATTTTTTCAAAACACTTTGTAAAAGCTCTTCATCTCCTAAATAATGCTTTGACTCAACAAAAGCATTTGTTATATTACACTTCCCTCCTCCTGAAATTTTCAGCTTTTTTGCTACCTCACTATTTTGGTCAACAATACCGACTTTAAGGCGTTTAGAAAGATTTGCAGCGCACATCAAGCCACTGGCTCCGGCACCTAATATAAGTACATCATAATTTTTCATACTCTAATTATAGTATAATTATAAAAAATATTTTTAAAGAAGAAAAATGGCAAACAAACTCCACATAGTTTCTCTTGGCTGTACTAAAAATCTTGTTGATACAGAAGTGATGCTTGGCAAACTTAAAAATTTTGAACTCACAGAAAACAATGAAGATGCAGATGTAATTATCGTAAATACCTGTGGTTTCATCGATGCAGCAAAAGAGGAGTCTCTTAACACTGTACTCTCTCTTCATGAAGCACGCAAAGAGGACTCTCTTCTTGTTATGGCAGGATGCCTCTCTGAAAGATATCAAGACGAATTAATGGAACAAATCCCTGAAGTAGACATCTTTACAGGAGTAGGAGATTATGAACATATTGATGAACTCCTCGTAGAGAAAAAAAGTCGATTTTCTGAAGAGGTTTATCTTATAGATGGAGCAGAACGTGTAGTAACAGGTTCTACATACCATGCATATATAAAACTCTCAGAAGGCTGTAATCAAAGCTGTAGCTTTTGTGCCATTCCTAGTTTCAAAGGAAAACTTCACTCTCGAGATCTCGACTCTATCGCACGAGAGGTTGAAAATCTTGTTGCGAAAGGATATTGGGACTTCTCTTTTGTCTCTCAAGATTCAAGTTCTTACCTGCGTGATCAAAATGTTAAAGATGGGCTTTCTCTTCTAATTCAGCGTATAGAGCTTATAGAGGGTGTAAAGAGTGCTAGAATCCTCTACCTTTACCCATCCACTACAACAATCAAACTCCTGCAAAACATTGCAAAAAGTGAAATCTTTCATAACTACTTCGATATGCCTATTCAACATATAAATGATGATATGTTGCGTATGATGAAGCGTGGTTTTGGAAAAGAGAAGACGATTGAACTGCTTGATTATATGCGTTCACTACCCAATTCTTTTGTTCGTACTAGTTTTATAGTAGGTCATCCTGGTGAAACGCAGGAGATGTTTGAAGAGATGTGTGATTATGCTGCTTCTTTTGGTTTTGATCGTATCAATGTTTTTAGTTACTCTGATGAAGAGACAACCTCTGCACATGCCATGCATGATAAAATAGATGATGAGACAAAAGCGCAACGTGCTCAAATTCTTGGAGATATTGCAGCCGAGTGTACAAAAAAATCTCTTGCGGCAGAAGTAGGTAAAGTACGAGAAATAGTAATTGATGGAGAGAGTCAGGAGCATGCACTGCTTCTTTCAGCACGAGAACTACTTTGGGCACCAGAGATTGATGGAGAGATCTATGTAAATGATAGAAGTGATGATAGTGCTGAACTACTCTATGCTAAGCCATATAGAGCAAAAATAACAGAGCTTGTTGGTGACATCTTAACAGCAACTGTACATAATGATCAAAACGACAACTAAAGAACTTCTCAAATCTTCTAAAAATCTTCTTGCCTTCTCGGCAGGAGTAGATTCTAGCGCACTCTTTTTCATTCTTAAAGAATTAGAGATTCCTTTTGACATTGCAATAGTTGATTATGCTCTACGAGATCAGAGTAAAGAAGAGATTGCATATGCCAAAGAACTTGCAAAAAAGTATAATAAAGTCTGTTTTGTAAAAAATGCACCAAAAATCAAAAAAAACTTTGAAGCAAGAGCACGTGAAATTCGCTACACCTTTTTTGAAGAACTTATAAGCAAATATAACTATGACAACCTACTAACAGCACATCACCTTGGAGATAGACTTGAATGGTTTTTAATGCAATTTTGCAAAGGAGCAGGCTGTGTTGAACTTAGCGGTATGCAAGAGAGAGAAGAGAGACAAACATATAAGCTCATTCGTCCTCTACTTCACTATGAAAAAAGTGAACTTCTCAACTATCTTCATAACAATAAGCTACACTATTTTGAAGATGAAAGTAACAGCGATGAAAAATATACTCGAAATATTTTTAGAAAAAAATATGCGCACCCCTTACTTCAAACATATCTTTCAGGCATTAAAAAAAGTTTTGCCTATATGGATGAGGATAAAGAGTTACTCATTCAAACTGTTCCTGTTCAAAAAGTCAATCAACTTGCCATATTTTTAAAACAGAACAGTCGTTCAGATATATATCATATAGACAAGTATCTTAAATCACTTGGACATATCATGTCACAAGAGGAAAGACAACTTTTAAAAGAGAAAAGAGATGTTGTTATAGGAAGAAAATTTATTGTTACAGAGATACAAGACTATATCTGTATTGCACCCTACCTTACAACTAAAAAACTCTCAAAAGAGTTTAGAGAAAAAATGAGAAAAGCTAAAATAGCTCCTAAACTACGTCCCTACTTAGCAGAGGATCCTGAAGCTGAACTGTTTTTATCTCGATTGTTTTCATAAACTTTCATTGTAAAAGAGGAGTGTATCATTTCACCATCACGAGCAAATTTAATAGGGAAATTAACTCCAATGATCCAATCTCCTTTATTAAGAGCATCCAAAAAATCATAAAAATTTACTGGTGAAGTAATCTGAGAACTGGTATTTACCTCATAAACACTAAAACCTTCTTCATCTGTAACTCTTTGTATCTTCGCTATTTTTAAAGATGAAAAGTTTTCTCTATAGAGTTTTGTAAAACGTTCTACAGAAAAAGGTCTATCTAGAGCTGTAATAATTCTACGATGTTTACCCTGTAAATTTTTAAGTTTATCAAAAGTCTCATCATGAAAATTTTTATATTTATCATACTCTTGTTGCGCTTTTTTTACTTCGACTCTTTTTATTCTATAACTCTTTCCTTCAGGAATCAAAAGTCCAAAAGAAAAGACCACGACAAAAAGTAATAAAAATATACAAAGTAATAAGACATAAATCTGATGACGCGATACATTAATTTTCACTGTCTAACTCCTCTGTATCATCTTCATTAATATAGTTTGTAGATACAAAACGCAACCATCCATTTTTTTGGGGATAAAAACTTGAATATGTCTTTTGAAAAATCGATCGAAGTGGTGCTAATAACATAAAGTTATAGACATCTTTACTTGGAGTAATCCCATAAAGTATAAGACCATTTTTTAAAAGTTCTGCTCGTGACAATGTAATACGCTCCGGAACTAAATCAAAAAGATTAGTTATAGAATCCTTTAAAACCATATTTTGTGTAAAAACTTTTTCGGCAAGATCTTTTTGCTTTTTAATATATGCTATCTTTCTATCCATTTCATCTATACTATTTTGTAAATCAATTGTACTTGATATTAAAGCTTGTCGATCCTGTGTAAAAGTATAATTTTTAAATAATAAAAAAGCATATGTTGTAAATAACATAATAAAAGTCATACTAAAAAAAGTAATAATTAATTGTACATCTGCTGTAAAAGGAGATTTTTTACGTGGTTTTATATAGCTGTATTTCATGAACTAAGCTCCTCCTGTGCAAGTTCACAAATCTCTACATCTATCTCCATATGACGAATATATACATTCAAAAACATCTCCTCTTCAAGATATTTTTTGAGTTCTCTGCTCACCCCTATTCCATCTGCGATATAAATATTTTCTAAAAATTTACTCTCATAGCGTTCATCTTTATAATAATCAGCTACAGCACTTTGAATTGCAGAGAAGCGTTGATAATCTTCATTAGACTTATCTACAACATCTGCTTCCTTTAAATCTGTATCACTCTCTAATAACTCTTCTTCAACATCTTTGGAATCATCAAACTCATCAATATCTTCAAGAGAATCAAGATCTTCTATCTCTCCAAAATCTTCTAGTTCAATACCATCATCATCAACATCCATACTCTCAAGATCAATGCCACTATCATCAAAGTCAAGTTCTTCATCAACATCTACATTATCACTTAAAAGAATATCATCTATCTCAGAAATAGTATCTAGATCACAATGTTTTGCATATAACAAATACTCATCTTCAAATACAGCAATTGAAAGATAATTATCTTCAATCAACACATAAATGGCTATTTTTCCAACAATCTTATCTTTAAAAAATTTTGCTATTAAAACGAAAGGTGAAAATATAAAATCAAGGCCTATACTCTCATAGATTTTTTCTGTTTCATACATTTCAGACTTTGCCGTATAGTAAGCCCATTTCCCATCATAACACCTATACTCACTATCACTCATATCTTTATAGAAAAGCATCTTTTGTTTTTGACAACTTGGTAAAGCCCCTTGAACAACAGCTCTATCCAGTATAGAGATATAATAATATGGAGATTCTTTGATATATTTTTGAATAAAGGCAAGCATTTTATCATTGAGAGAAGTCGTTTCAAACTCACTGTGAATACTATTTAAAACCTTCTTTTTTGAATGGATCTCTATATATACAATGGTTGAAGCACGTTTGACAATAATGTTAACAAATACTTTGAGATATAAAGCTTCAATCATTTTAGAAAGCACTACTCTCTATCCTTACACAAAGGATGTGCTTTATTATAGTTTTGTTGTTTCAATGCACTACCTAATTTTGTATATATCTGTGTTGTAGCCATAGAAGAGTGACCTAACAACTCACTAACATCGACAATCGGTGCTCCACTGTTTAAAAGAGATGAAGCGTATGAGTGACGAAGCTGATGCGGCGTTACTTTTAAAGCAACACGACTAAAGACTTTAGTAATCATATATCTTAGACTATTTTCGCTTAATCTTTTGCCATTTTTTTCAAAAAGATATTTTTTTACCACAAAAACAGATAGATATTCATCAAGATTTTTCTTCACTGATGCTAAAAGAGGGACATCTCGTTCTTTATTCCCCTTCCCTAAAACACGAACCCATTCACCTTGAACATCTTCAATTTTTAATGAAGCAAGTTCAGAGATTCGTAAGCCTAAAGTATAGAGGAGTAAAACAAGAATTCTTTCTTGAAGATTCGCCTCTTGAAGTGCTTCCATAATCTGTTCATGTGCTATCGGTTTAGGAAGTGTTTTTGCTACTTTTATACTCTCATCTGCTTGTAAAATATTGGCAAAAGCATTTTCATTTAAATAAGTGCTAAAACTCCGAATTGCACTAAGTTTTTTTGAAATTGTTTTGGCATTTAAAGAGGCGATATGCAGTCTATATGGCATAAGATTAAAAATCGTATATTTCTCTTCTTCAATAATCTCTATATATTGAAAAGCTTCATCAAGTGTTTCTTTATAACTTTTTATTGTTAAAGGAGAGTAAGCTCTCTGTTTTTGCAGATAATTTAAAAATTCTGCTTGTTTTTTATCTAGTAACTTTTTCAAGGATTTGCTCGAAATTTTTATAATATTTTTCAGCTTCTTGAACTAAGGCTTTATCGGTAATTACACTAGGAGCCAGTTTTACATAAGAATCAACCATTATCTCGCTCATCATCTTTATTTTTGCCCTGTCTGCATCAGAGATAGTATCTTGTGAAGCTATTTTATTAATCTCTTTAATATACTCTTTTGCCTGATCAATATACTTCTGGTATTTCATAGAAGTTTTAGACTGTGCCATAATTGTTGAAGCCATACGGTTGTAAACATCCATAGAAAAAGCCTCATTTGCCAACTCATACGCTTTTTTATAGTTTCCGGTTTCATAATAAAACTTTGCTTCAAGTGAGCGTTCATAGGAAGGATTTACTAAAAAATAAATGATCATTATCCCAATAAGCAAAAAAGCCATAAAGGGAAAAAATATTTTAGCTTTCATGGGCTAAAAGTCCCTCTTTTAAAAGCTTTCGTGCGTCTTCTAGATCCATACCACTAAGATCTATTTCATCACTTGCATAGTAGTTGAGTGTTCCAAAAGGTTTTGGTATAGTAAATCTGTCCCAAGAGTTAAGCTGCCAAAATTTTGTAGGCTTGATCTCAACCAAGACAACCTTTGCTTTTGCTTTTTGAGCCATAACAATAATACCATCTGCTACCTCATGACGAGGCCCTTTTGGACCATCGGGAGTGATCCCTATATCATAGCCCTCTTTTATGGTTTTTATAGCCTGAATCAAAACACGTGCAGGATTTTTATCACTTGAACCTGCCAGTGTTCCAAGTCCAAAGTATTTGATAGTTCTAGAGATAAGCTCACCGTCAAAGTGAGGAGAAATAAGCACTTTTGCATGAGGAGTTTTACGGTAATATTTGTAGAGATACGGCAGCATTAAAAGCTCTCCGTGCCAGCAGGCAAAGATGACCGGTTCATCAGTAATCTTTTGGGGAGCATGAAAGTTTTTTTTATTTGTCAGATACAAAAAACGGATAACAAGTGATCCGATAAAAGGAACAAACAAAAGTGCCAAAGCACGACTTATCTTTTTACCCAAGAATCTCACCTGTATAGATTGTGCGGGCAATTTGAGTGATTTTCACATCTCTAAACTCCCCTAAAAGCTCTTCAGAGCCTTTGACTTTCACCACAAGATTATTATCTGTTCTGCCAGATACATAACCATCAGCATTTAAGTCCTCAAAGTAAACTTCATAGACTTTGCCTAGCTGAGTTTTACTCTTCTCATCAAGCAGCTGAGTATAGAGAGCTTGAAGGTATGAGAGTCGCTCTGAAGCAACAGCAGGATCAACAACATTCTCATAATGTTGTGCTTCAGTTTCAGGTCTTGGAGAATACTTAAATGAAAAAACCTGATCAAACTTCACCTGCTTCATCACATCGATTGTCTCAGCAAAATCTTCATCACTCTCCCCCGGAAATGCAACAATTATATCTGTAGAGATGCTTACTTCAGGACACATTGCACGCAGCTTATCTACACGGTTTAAAAACCACTCTTTTGAGTAACCGCGTTTCATATCTTTAAGTACTTTTGTACTTCCACTTTGCAGAGGCATATGCATAGATTTACAGATCTTAGGGTTGTTAGCAAACTCCTCTATAAACTCATCATCC
>Ga0256828_1002218_pt1 | contig 11694 bp, 13 predicted proteins | sample CV88metaG_FD_185993 | JGI IMG/M metagenome (GOLD analysis project Ga0256828, IMG submission 185993) | Hydrothermal vent microbial communities from East Pacific Rise, Pacific Ocean - CV88 | ecosystem: Environmental > Aquatic > Marine > Hydrothermal vents | place: Pacific Ocean: East Pacific Rise... | reverse complement strand
ATTAGGGAAGATTCATTTAAGAAAAAAAAAGACTTAACAGGAAAAAGTTATCACAAGCCTTAGAGTATAAGAAAATCAAAACCCTCCTTATCCTTTTGTATATAAGTACCTTGATATCGCCCCAAGTGGCTCAACAGCTATGGCAAGTATTAGAGCCTCTGTCGATACCATGTTAAGCTCTCCTAATTATAAACTTCGTGGTCGTATCCTAGACTTAGACTCCAACAAATTCTTTTAAAATTAATTTTAGGTAGCTATTTAATTTCTTTTTTAATTTATAAACTCTACCACCTCATCAAATGGTAGTCGTAATTGGCTAGATTGTTCATTGATTCTGTAACCAAAGGGTAGGAGCATGGATACTTGGTATTGGGTGGTATCTAGCTTTAAAATGGATTCTACTTTATCTTTTTCAAATCCCTCTATTGGACAAGAGTCTATTCCTATATATGCACCTGCTGTCATCATATTGGCTCCTGCAATATAGGTCTGTCTTGCTGTCCATGCGTAGATATTTTCATTGGTACTAAGTGTCTCTTTTAAGTGGTTACTGTAGAGTTCAATGTAACCATCAATCTGTTCTTGGGTAAGAGGTCTTCGTGCAAATCTTTTGGCTGGTATACCAGAACTTGCTTTAACCGACTCTATAGAGGCTAATAAAATAACAAGATGAGAACAGGTGGTGATTTGTGGTTGATTCCAACAGGCAGGACGTAGTTCTTCTTTGAGTTTTTGATTAGTAATGACTAGGAATTTCCAGCCCTCCATACCAAAAGAGCTGGGAGAGGTTCTTCCTGCTTCCAAGATAAATTTTATCTCTTCATCTGATATGGTTTTGCTCTCATCAAATATTTTACATGCGTGTCTAAATGCCATGGCTTGGCTAAAATTATTTTGCATTTTTTTCCTTTTAAATTGTTTGGTTCGCTCAAGAGAACCAAACAATTCTATTGAAAAAAGGCTTAAGGCATTCCACCATTGAGTTGTCTCTGTACATTTTCATCTGCCATAGATATATTCCACGCTGGTTCCCAAACTACTTCAACTTCAACAACTCCTACATCATCTAGCTTCTCTACAGCCTCTTGTACCCACTGTTTAATCATCTGATGAAGGGGGCATCCTCTGGTTGATAGGGTCATAATCACTTTAACACCACAACTTTCATCTACAAGAGCATCATAGATAAGCCCCATCTCTACTAAATTGAATCCAACTTCTGGGTCAATGACACTACTTACGGCTTCGAATACACGCTCTTTTGTTATACTACACATACTGTTTCCTTGTTTTTATATTAGAGAACATCTCTATTTTCCATAACTTAACATTTTTGACATAGAGAGATAGAGGAATATCGCTCCTACAATCAGTAATGAAACGCCAAATTTAAAGATATAATCACTCTCAATCAATAGCCCTACAGCTCCCAATAGTGTCCCTGTAGCACTATACCAGAACATCATCTCTGATTGTGCTTTTGGATACATCTCGTGAAGCATTGGTACTTTCTCTTTTCCTACTAGTGGAGAGAATCGTTCAAACCAGACCAAAAATGGTACTATTTTATAGAGATGACCATTAATTAAAAAGCCTATAAAACCTACTATTAAAAACCATAAAGAGATATGAAGCCAAACTTCACTGGTTTGAGGAATAAAAGATATAAGACCAAACACTACCGAAGCGATAAGAGATGAAAATCCAAAAATCATAGATTTTGCCCAAATATCCAACTCTTTTCTTACGGTTAATTTATAGATAATATAGATTTGATAGATATAAAATCCTACCCCTAAAAGGGTTAAAGTGTAACCTGTCCACTCTACATATGTTGTAGAGAATATGGCAGATAAAAAAACCAATCCTACACCAATTGAGACCAGATTAAAGGCCCGTTTAATTGGCTTTTCATCAAATCCATGTGCCAAAGAGAACATAGGAATAAGGGTAAGAGAAAGCCCCATAATAGTTAAAAGAACAAAACCTCCAACTACAGCATAGACATGTGCTTTTAATATGGCATTTACATCAACAGCAACTGTACCACTTAGACCCAATGCAATAACAAAACCACTTAATATTCCCAACAGTAGGTAGCTGTTACTTATAGCGATGGTTTTGACCGTTAAAGTTTTTATCTCTGCTTTTTTTAACGTGGCAAATGCTTCTATAGCAAATATTACCATCGAGACCAAAACCAAGAGACCACCATAAGATAAAAGTGCAGGATTTATCCAAAAACCAAGAACCATACCTATCACACCAATAGCCAAAAGAGGTAATATGACATAGTATAAGTCAACAATCGCATGACCCACTTCAAGTACTACAGGAATAAGTTGTGCCATGGCTCCAAAGATAATAATCATTACAAAACCAAGTAGAAAGAGGTGTATCCAACCTGCAATTGCCATCTCTTGATAAGCAAATGTAGAAGAGAATGAGAGTAGGGTAACCATTGCTAAAAGATAGAATGTAACCCCTATTTTAAAATAGGGGGCAATGAGTTTTAGGGGTGGTGCAAAATCTTTACCAATTGCAAACATCTCTTTTTAACCAGCACAACTGTTTTGTGTAAGGTCAGCTTTTTCGCTCTCTCCAGCAATGTAAGAGAATACCAGCTTAACATTCCCATCAGAAAGTTCCTCTTTGGTATGGCTGTAATTTTCACCAATTTTACCAATAAGTCCTCCAGGGTATTTGTGATTAATCATTACCAGTTTTTTATTACTGTTATCAATAAGTTTTAATCCTGCCATGGCATTTACCATTGGGTCAGGAGGTCCACATTTTGATGTATCAAACTCGAAATATTGTGTATCTTCTATTGTATAGGTATAAAATGGAACAGTTGCTCCCATTACCTCTAATGCTTCTTTTGTTATATCAGACATATTGTCTCCTAATTATAAATTTTAACTATTATAGTTCTATAGAACCATAAAAATATTGATTTTTATCAATAAAATAGAAGATTTTCTATTTTATTTTAAAGTATTGATGCTTAAGTGTAATAAAACTTTGTAGAGCTTTATCTCCTTCTAAGCCCAGTTTTTTAATGGATTTTGGATTAACAATATAGTAGCCCAGAGTCGCTTCTATCTCATCTCCATGTTGTAGTTTTGTATCAAAAGTAATGACTCTTTTTTCATTAGCTTTAATCATATTATCTTTTATAATCTCTGTTGCCAACCATGGTGCAGAAGGTTTTCCAGCTGTTCCAATAATCTTGACAAATGTTGATGTTTTCAAAGATTGCTTCTTATCTGCTCGTTTTAGTGTTGTTCGTAGTTGAACCAAACGTAGAGGATGGGTTAAAAGTTTATGAGGTGCTTTATTGACAACGGTCAGGGTAAATCCATCATTACTTTTTTGATAGAAAATATCAACATATTTTTCTAAAAGTTCTGGAGCATTTCTTACTCCTGCAAAACCATGAAAGGCGTGTGTTTTACTCTGTCGAATGGTGGTTGCTGTTCCTGATACTTGTGGCATATGACAAGAGATACAGTTTGTTTTTTTACTTACAGCTCCTCTCATATCGGTTTCACAGAGTTTAAACCCTTTTCCATTCTCTTTATGTGAATGACACCCCATACAGACTCTACCTGTATAGAAGTTTTTATTTCTATAATCAATATCATGATAAGGAGAACCTGTAGTTTTCTTTACCAATCCTAGCCATGAACGCTCCTCTTTATAGACTATTTTTTTATCTTCCATCCCTTTTTGTGCTGAATAGAGGGTTTTATCTTTGCTCTCATAGATATTACTATTGGATGTTTGATGCTCTTTTATATCTGTTATGGTATGGCAAGAGATACAGCTGATTCCTTGATGAGGTTGTTTCTCTTTTGGTACATTGGGAGTATGACATTTAGCACACTTATAGTTCCCTTTTGCTTTGGCTGGATGTTTCTCCCAAACAGCTTTATGCACAGCATCTTCGTTGATGGTTGATTTTTTATGGAATGAGTTTTGAAACTCATTATATATGGTGGGATGACAACTTTTACAAGTCTGAATGTCAGTGGCAGAGAGTTGAACGATTAGTAAAATAGAAAGGCTAATCAATAGACGCATGGGCATCTCCTTTTTCAAATTAAGATAGATACTATCTTATTTGTCTCTAAAGAGAATTGATTCTTATCAATATAATTTGTAAATATAATTATATTAATTTAAAATTATATATTGAGATAGATGGTCTCTATTTTTAACATAAAATTAACATTTATACGTTATGATAAGAGTAAAAAAGGATAAAAATTATGAAAAAAACCTTATTGCTTATGGGTCTACTCTTTTTGATAGTAGGATGTAATAGTGAAAAAAGTGAAAAGATGCCAACCCGATTTCAATCAGTAGATGTGAGCCAAGCAGAGATACTTCAAGATGGGAAAGAGAAGAGTGCTTGTCATGTTTGTGGTATGAATTTGCCAATGTTTTATAAGACCAATCACTCAGCTACAGTTGATGGAAAGATAGAGCAGTTTTGTTCAATTCACTGTCTTGCTAATACTTTAAAACAAGGTAAAAAAGTAGAAGATATTAAAGTTGTAAATAATGAAGATTTAAAATTTATAAGTGCCAAAGATGCATGGTATGTTGTGGGAAGTTCAAAATCTGGAACAATGAGTAAAATAAGTAAATATGCTTTTGCTCATAAAGAGAAAGCTGAAGCATTTGCTAAAGATTTTGGTGGAAAAGTGATGAATTTTGACTCTGCATTGGCAGAGGCTAAAAAAGAGTTAAAATAGGTATGAGAGTACTCTTTTTATCTCTGCTTTTTATATCCATAGCTTTTTCTCAAGAGTTCTCTGATGCAAAAGTAAAAAGGCTTGTTAAAAAAGGAGAAAAAATTGCCACCTATCTCTGCTCTAATGAGGAACGCTTAGCCTTAGAAGCTCAAGCGTTACCCATAGAGAGTCGTATTAAAATACTTCAAGATAGAAAAAGTTGTGGAGAATTGGATAAAAGAGATTACACAGCTCTAGCATACTTTCTAGCCTTACCAAAAAAAGAGTTCAACCTTAAAAAAATCTCTGTTCCAAATAATGCAAAATGTCCTGTCTGTGGAATGTTTGTCTATAAATACCCCAAATGGTCAGCATTAATTGTGTTGAATGGAGAAAAACTCTATTTTGACGGAATTAAAGATATGATGAAATATTACATCTTCTCAACAGACTTTCCTTTTGATAGAAAAAAAATAGAAGCAATTACTGTAAGTGACTACTACACCCTAGAGGCAATCTCTGCCAAAAAAGCATTTTATGTTATTGGCTCAGATATTTTAGGTCCAATGGGACATGAACTCATCGCATTTAAAGAGAAAAAGCGTGCCAAAAATTTTATGAATGACCATAATGGTAAAAGTATTTTAACTTTTAAAGAGATAGATACAGAGATATTAAGAAAAATTCAATAGAACTCACAGTTTCGATTTTTTTAGGAGTAAGGTCTGGACCTGATGATACTTTTCTAACAACGTGACAACCACCACATCCACCTTCTCCAAAGGCTCTTTCTCCTCTTTGTGCTTCAGTTGATTGAGGTGTTGCGATTAGTCTTACTAGGGTATCTTTTGCTCTGATTCCAACGTCTGCTGTTTTAACCATATATTGCCAAATCATGTTTTCAAATAGAATTGCTTTTTCATAATCATTTGCTTTAACAGCTTCGTCAGATTTTACTTTTTGCTCTTTAATTTTTCCATATTCAGCTTATTATTGTATTAGAGTTTTTGATGAATAAGTAATGGTTTTACATGCTATATCCTCAAAAATCTTCTTAGCCAAAACATAAGCTAAATTTACAGGAACAGCGTTTCCTACCATCTTATATCCTGCTGTCAAATTTTTATAAAAAAACTTATGTTCATCGGGAAAAGTTTGAATTCTAGCACACTCTCTAATGGTCAAACGCCGATAAAGCTCCTCTTTTCCCTCTACAAACTGACGTTTATCTTTTTCCACAAGTTCCATTTTAGGAGCTTGTGGATGAAGTGGTGCATGTCGCCCTCCTGCTTGGATGGTAAACGATGGTTCATCCCATGCCCTAACGCGATTTCGTGACATATACATAGAGGAAAACCCACCTGTCATGTACTCATGGTTAAATAGCTCACAAGCATCTCCATTACTATAGGTTTTATCTTTGGCACTAAGAGCCGTATCTTTTAAATCATCAATTACATCTTGCAGATAGAGTTTATCTTGTAGAGGTTTTGGAAACTCAAACTCTATTCCTAAATCTTCACGATAACCTATAAAAAAGATTCGTTTTCTATCTTGTGGTACACCATAATCATGAGCATTTAGAAGCTGAAATGAAAGCTTATAGCCACTATCGGTAAAGTGCTTTTTAATGTTTTCCAACGCTTCACTATGTCGCTTTGCCAACATACCCGAGACATTCTCTGCCAAAAAGAAAAGGGGCTTTTTGTCTCGAAGTACACGAATAAACTCAAAAAAGAGTTGCCCTCTATCATCTTCTATCCCCCTAGATTTACCTGCCTCACTCCAACTCTGACATGGAGGACCTCCAATAAGTCCTAATGTTTCAGGAATTTCATCGGATGGGATATTGACGATGCTTCTTCTATCTAGTGTGGTTTGGGTAAAGTTCTTTTCAAATGTTTCCCAAATATCTTTGTCGTATTCATTTGCCCATATTGTGTTGAAACCTGCTTTTTTGAAACCGAGGTCTAAGCCACCTGCTCCTGCGAATAGGGAGATTATATTCATGTTATTTAAACCTAACTTGTAAATTTAATTTAAAATAATATTTACTATTTTCTTTATAAATTTCAAACATTTTATATCTCTTTGAGCTTGGGCTATCAAGTCTAATATTATCAATCAAATACCTATCGACAATATTTTTAAAATAGATTAAATCCAATAAATATACTTCTCCTATTTTTGTAACAAGAAGTATTCCACCATTAACCTCATTTTCTCCATTCCATTTCTCACCAGCCCTCATTCCAAAGGTTACAGCATTCGCAAAATCACTAATTTTCTTTTTATAAATATCATACTCATCTTGATTATCTGCCATATCTTGAATTAATTTTTTAATATCTTTTTCATTTTTAAAATAAGAATCAAAAAGTATTTCTGCTAAAATATTATCTAAATTTGTATCTATCATTTGTAAGTTAAAATTGAATTTATCACTTTGGACTTTAACAAAATCTATTTTAGCACTATTGTTCATTAAAAAATTACATCTGTCTAATAGTTTACTTTTAGTATTAATAGAGTTATTTTTATTCATAATATCATCATTGATATTTGTAATTTCATAAATAAAATTTGTATTATTAGAAGCATTTAAAAGTGTAGCAGGGCTTCCCAAATTAGATTTTATATTATATGAGATATTTACATTACTATTTTTGAGATTATTTAATACAAGTGCTTTCAAATCACCTTTAACTTTTGAACTTCCCTTCAATTTATTTCCATCCAATAAGTCATTAATAAGTGATGTCATCTCGTTAATTTCAAATGTACCTTTTGCACTCTTATGTGCTAATATTTTTTCAAGCAATACCTTGTGTTTATGATGAATATAGTTAACATCATACTCTTGATTATTCCCATTAGAAGATATTTTAATGATTTTATTACTATTAAATAGTTGATATTTCGTTTGATTAGCCAATATAAACTCTAATATTTTAAATATTGTACTATTTTTTTTTCGTAACTTTTCATCTACTATAACGAGGTTTGGATTATCCATTAAATATAAAAAAGTATATAATTCAGACCATTCTCCTTTATTAAATCCCATAATCTTTTCCTTTTTATCAAACTTTTCTAAATGCTTATACATATATTTTGCCAACTCCTCTATTACAGGTATTGATACTGAATTTCCTAACTGTTTATACTGTTGCGTTTCACTTACTTTTGCAGGAAAAGAGAAAGTATCTATACCATTTTTAATAAAAGCATAATCTTTAAACCCTTGAAGTCTTGCCCACTCTGTAGGGGTCATTACTCTTATTCCTTGATTATTAATAGGAGATTTTTTACTACCAAACATCATTCCATAATATTCAGGCTTCTCTTGAATTACTAAATTTCTCTCCTTTCCTGAACCACCTGTAGCCAAAATAGTATTTGAAATAGGATTATCGCCCATATTAACCACTTTATATCCAAATCCATTACCTTTTGCTTTGTGTGTAGCTTTGTGTTTCTCAAGTGTCTTAATATACTGTTCAGATAGATAATACTTAGCAGATACATCTTTTTCTAATAACTCATATAAATTATTAAATATTGTTTTCTCTTTTTTAGTAGGCAACTCATCGAACTTATATCTTTTTGGTATTAAATCAGCTCTAAAACCTATAATATAAGTTCGCACTCTCTTCTGTGGCAATCCAAAATCAACTGTTTTTCGTAAAAATGATATTGCGTCATACTCTAAAACTCCATTATTATTATTAACACCAACAATTTTATATCCCAATTCATTGATAAGTGTCTCTATAATTATCTTAAATGTTTTGCCTTTATCATGACGAAAAAGCCCTTCAACATTTTCCAATAAAAAGGCTTTGGGTTGTGTCTCTTTGATTATATCAGCTACATCAAAAAAGAGTGTTCCTCTTGTTGTATCTTTAAACCCTTTTTTATCTCCTGCAATAGAAAAAGATTGACAAGGAAAACCTGCTAATAATATATCATATTTTGTCTTTTTAACTTTATCTTTAAACTCTTGGCTCTTTACATCATTTTGTGGATTTTCTCCATATAGATGTTCGTAAGTCATACAAGCATATTTATCTATTTCAGCAGATAGTACATTTTTAAAATTACTTGTTAGCTCAAACCCTTTTCTGATACCGCCTATGCCACAGAAGAGGTCTATTGTCTTATAGATTTTATTATTTTCTTGTTTATTCAATATCTATACCTTAAAAACCAACAACTTACCATCCACCAAAACCACAGGATTATTAGGACTCTTAATCCGAACATCCAAAACCTCAACTCCATCAATACCCAAACTCTCTAAAGCTTCCCTATCTTCCAAAGGCAACCCATCATACTTCTTTTTTGTCATCAAAGCCATTAACTGAAAATCCTTATGCTCATTATACGCATAAACATAATCAAAAATCTTAGTAGGATTAGCAATATGCCACATTCCACGAATTCTTAAATCGGTAATACCCAAAGGGTCAACCTTTTTGACTTTTCCCAACTCTTTTGTTTCAGTAAACTCCACATCGGGAATGGTGTTAATGCCTTGGGATATGGTTGATTTTATTCGCTCATAAATCTCTATATCAGCACAAAAGCAATCCCCATAAATAAGCCATAATGATTTAAGCTGTTGCGTTCCTTTTGGTAGATGACCAATAGCATAAAGCATGTCTTTTTCACTCCAATCCTCACAAGCTCTACAAGCTGTAGTTATCATGGGACTATTAGCATATAGTTTGGCTTTTGGATAGGAACTATTTAAAGCAATGGCTGAGTTTTTGGACTCTAGTTTTTTAATCTCTATGGCATCAGAATTTTTCAAGATTAAATCAGGTGGATTATTTTTATTGCCTTGATACGAGAAAGTATCAGAGAGTATCTCTAGCTTTTCTTGTATGTTTATTTCATTTAAGGTATTGGCAAATATATCTTTTATGTAACTCTCTAACCCCTCTCCCATATTATTTGCTCTGTTATTGCCTTGGGTTATACTTTGGATATTGGTTTGATGATTATTTACTATAGTCATGAATGCTGTTAGGATATTTGACACAAAAACTCACTTATCTTTTAATGGCATAATTTTAACCAAAAAAATTATATTTAGAGAATCAGTACTCCGTTGCAATAGATGCTTTATATACTAGAACGGATAAAAAGTAATATTTAAATCTCTTAAAAACCATCAATTTGAGACTAAAAAGAGTCAAAATAGAGTGCTTTTCTAACTTTATAAAACAAACTAGAACTACAGTCTCTTTAAATATACAAGCTGTTCTAAGCTGTAGAGGTCGTCTTAAGCCCTGAATTGTGGGATTTAGAAGAGTTAAATATTACTTTCTATCTATCATCTATTACCTTTTATACTCTAACTATTACTTTTTATCTGTCATATATTACTGAATTAGAAAATAGTAATATATAATTTATCTCTTTTTTGTTACAATATTACTATTTTAAAAAAAGGTAATATTATTATGAACGGAGATTTGAGTAAACGAAACCACACAAGACAATCACATATTATTGTTAATGCTAGATATGCTTTAACAAGAGCAGAAATTGATATTGTTATAACACTTTTAACAAGTATCTCAAAAGAGGATGAAGATTTTAAAGATTATAAATTTACAATTGGAGAACTTGAAGAGAAAACAGGTAGAAAATGGAACTCTAAACAGTTAAAAGATACAGTAAAATCATTAATGACCAAACCCCTAGAACTACCAACAGAAAATAGCGATTGGGAAATAGTAAACTGGTTCTCCTATTTTAAATATGAAAAAAGTTTGATTACATGTAGATTTGATAAAAGATTAAAACCATATCTATTAGAGATTATAGGAACAAGGATTTTAGCCGATTTTAGGCATCTTTTACCAATGAAATCAAGCTATTCAAAACGTATGTATCTACTTTTAAAACAGTATAACAAGATAGGTTCAAGAACCTTTGATATAGAACACCTTCAAGATATTTTAAAAGTTCCAAACAGTCATAAACTCTACTCTAATTTCAAAATTAAAGTGCTTAAAAGAGCCGAAATAGACATAAACAAATTCACAGATTTAGAGGTAGAACTATCAGAAAGAAAAAGAGCAAGAAGAGTAGTAGAGGTTACTTACTCAATCAAAAAAAATAGTAACGACCTAAAATCTTTCATTCAAACTATAAGAGAACTCTATGTAAACCAACTCCTACACTATACCAAAGATAACCGACCTCTGAAATGTAGTGAAAAAGGTTATCTATATTATGCAGATGAACAGAACTCTTATATAGGAAAAAAAGAGGCTCAAAAACTATGGGAGTACCTACATGAACATAGAAGAGATTTATATATCTTTAAACAGAGTTCAAAAGAGAATCTTAAGCATGTTTATCTCTCTAGCATAGAGTTTTTTAAAGAGTATTTGAAAAAAGAGTTTGTGAATAAGAAGATAGCTCAATTGAAACAAGGGGCCAGAATTTTGGATATTTCTATCTTTCCCAATGGTCGGCTTTATGAGATGAACGGAGAAGGATTATATAATGAAGATGAAGTTTTAAATCTTCTATATGAATTAGTAAAAGAGGATAAATTAAAGATTTTTGCGTAAGATTAAAGCTTTTTTCATTACTCCTCAATAGAGTGAAGTTTTCCTAAAATAAGTATTAAAATAAAAAGCGATATTAATGATTTTTCTGATATTAGAACTGGAATCTATAGGAATTTCTAAAACAAATATATCTTTCGGGGCTGAAGCCTTCGATTCCGTAAAATGGCAACTTTTAGATGTTGGCATATTTGGAAACGATGGCTTTAGCCTCGTAGGAAATCCTAGAACAGATTAGCGTTTTTATCAATCCATTTAAAGTACTCAATGATGTCTTTAATCTCATCATCGCTCATGTGTTGGTTAGGCATTTTAAGATTAAAATAGTCAATCATACCTTTTACATAAGGGTCTTTATATTT
>Ga0256828_1002217_pt1 | contig 11695 bp, 13 predicted proteins | sample CV88metaG_FD_185993 | JGI IMG/M metagenome (GOLD analysis project Ga0256828, IMG submission 185993) | Hydrothermal vent microbial communities from East Pacific Rise, Pacific Ocean - CV88 | ecosystem: Environmental > Aquatic > Marine > Hydrothermal vents | place: Pacific Ocean: East Pacific Rise... | reverse complement strand
ACTTCAACTCGAAGTCTCTCTCAACCTTTTAAACAAGGTCTCTTTGTTTGTGGATGGGAATTATAGGAGGATATTGCTTAAAAAGAGATTAATCTGTGGGAAGAGTTGCAAAAACTTTTTTGGAAAGTTTCTATCGAGTTTTTTTGTTTCTTTTTGTGTATTTTAAGATTCTATAATCCAACCACCACCTATGAGTTTATTATCATCATAGAATACAGCAGCCTGTCCAACTGCAACACCAAATACTCCCTCCTTTAAATCTACATATGCTTTGTCATCTTCTATTTTTACATGACAAGGAACAGCTTTTGTTCTATATCTGAGTTTTACTGTAGTATCAAACTCTTTAGTATCATTAAACATATTTAAATTATCAAGTAGAACATGATAACACGCCAGTTCTTCTCGCTTACCTACTACTATTTGATTTTTCTCAGGAATAATTTTTGTAACAAAGTGTGGTTCATGCGCACCATTTACCGTAAAACCACGACGTTTTCCTATTGTATAGTGCATATAGCCTTTATGTTCGCCTACAACATTTCCATCTTTGTCTAAAACTTCTCCTGTTTTATCAACTTCCACATAATCTTTTAAAAGATCTGTATATGTAGTATCGACAAAACATATTTCAGTTGATTCAGATTGTGAAGCAAAAGACTCCAAACCTTCTATAGAGGCTGCAATTCTTTTTATATCACTCTTTTTTCTCTCCCCCAAAGGAAACTTCAATCTTGGTAAGATCTCCTTGTTTACATAAAAAAGAAAATAGCTTTGATCCTTAGTATCATCTTCTGCCTGATAAAAAAACTTGCCATCAGTTTTTATATAATGTCCTGTTGCCAAATAATATGCACCGATTTTATCTGCAAACTGCATCATCTCACCAAACTTCATTGTACGGTTACACAGAGCACACGGATTTGGTGTTTTTCCTTTTGCATAAGTATCTATAAAAGGATGAAATACATTTTCATTGAATTTTTCTTGTAGATCAAGAATATGCAGTTTAACACCTACAAAATCAGCTGCTTTTTTTGCACGTGCTTGATGTATTTCGTGATATCCAGGCTTAGAGTGCAGTTTCATATAGAGGCCTTCTACTTCATAGCCTTCTTCTTTGAGTAAAAGTGTTGCTATTGTAGAATCAACACCACCACTCATACCAATTAGAACTTTCTTTTTATTAAGTGACATCCTTTTTAACCTTTCAGTTGATTAAGACGCTCTTTTTTTGTTCCTATTGTAGTAATTTGAACACCAAAGTTTCCATCTACGATCACAACTTCACCTTGGGCTATAACATGATTATCTACTAGAATTTCCAAAGGATCATTTGCCAGCTGATTAAGTTCAATTACTGATCCAATATCCATATTTAAGACATCTTTTAAAAGCATGCGTTTTTTACCTATACGAACTCTTACTGGAAGTTTCACATCCATAATAAGAGCGATATTTTTCATTTCTTCAGTACTTAAATTTACTGATTCACCTTCACAATCATTAGAAGTAAAATTCTCACTACTTGTAGAGTTATTATCTTCAGAAGTCATATCTTTGTCTACACCTCCAGATAATGAGCTATACAGTTTATCATCGATAATAAACATTAACAGAGAATTTACAGAATCTAATGAGAATTTATATACATACATTCTACTAAAAGCTTCAAGGCTCACTTCATCATCATCTTTAATAAGTTCTATATCTTCTATAGAGAAAGAAAGTACCGGTAACTCTTTTTGAGCAGAAAGAGCATTTGCAATTGCTCCAAATATATTAGAGATAATTTCTTTTGCTGCATCCATATCATCATCATTAACATCATCTCTTTCAGTTGGTTCTTCACCCATCATCATATCAGAAAGTGAAGCTGCAAGATTTGGTGGTAATGCAACCATTGCATCTGCATCAACATCACCATTGACTTTTATTTTAATCAAGACAATAGGAGGCACAATATTAGATATAATACTTAGTTCCTGTTCTTCCTTTAATTCTAAAGATGGAGCCGTACCTACAAGTGCTTCAATTGTGCCAACTGTCTCTTCTTCAAATAGCTTCATAAAATCACTCATTTATAATTCCTCATCCTCTAATAAATCATCTTCATGAATAATATCACGCACACCTGATATTTTTTCATGTCGCTGTTTCTCTAATTTTTCTAATGTTCGTTTAACCGCATCTTTTTCAGTATCAATTATTTCTGTTATTTGAATTGATTTTCTAAATCTTCTAAGGCCTATTTCACCTTTAAATCTTTCTTTACCATCAACAGATACAGTGACTATATCATCTGCTGCACTTGAAAGTCGTAATACATCTCCAATCTTAAGTTCTAAAATTTCTCCCATTGAAAGATCTGCATCACCCAGATTTGCTTCAACATTAACTTTGGCACCACCGAGTAAAACTTTTAATTCAGTATTTCTACTTTTTTTAGAACTAGTTTCATTAAGCATTAAATCTCGTGATGCAAGTTTCGGTAGAATTGGTTCTAATGAAATAACAGGATAACAAATATTCATCATACCTGAAGAGTGTCCAATAATTATCTCCATAACAACCATCACAACAATTTCATTTTGTGCGACAATCTGAACTACATTGGGAGAGGATTCTTTGGATTCAACTGTAGGATAAACTTCCATAACAGGCCCCCAAGCCTCTTTTAGAGTACTCATCATAACACGTAAAATTGTTTCAAATAATGAAAGTTCAATATCAGAAAACTCTCGCGAAGCATCAAAAGGTTCACCCTTTCCACCGAGCAGTCTGTCTAACATTGGAAAAGCAATAGATGGGTTAATCTCAATAACACCACTTCCTTCTAATGGTTTCATTGAAAAAACATTAAAAGATGTTGGGTTTGGCAGTGACATTAAAAATTCGCCATAGGTCATCTGGTCAACTGAATGGAGTTGTATTTCTACAATTGAACGCATAATTGAGGAGATTTGTGAAGCCAAAGAACGTGCCATTTTATCATGTACACCACGAAAAGCACGCAGTTGCTCTTTTGATACTCTGTTTGGTCTTTTAAAATCATAGAGTGTTACCTGACGCTGAGGAAGGAGGTTGTCATCACCACTCTCTAGGACATCATCACCTTCATCTTCAACGACATCAAGTAGTGCATCGATCTCTTCTTGGGAAAGTATATCTGCCATACTATGCTCCTATGCCCTCTTTGATTTTTTGTATCACTGATTTATGAATCTGCGAAATTCTTGATTCTGTAATATTGAGTATATTACTAATTTCTTTAAGTGTCAACTCCTCAAAATAATAAAGTTGAATTATCATCTGTTCTCTTTCTTTATATGTAGAGAGAACTTTTTTAATCACTTCGACAAGTTCATCTTTTTCTATTTGTGCAAGTGCTGCACCTTCATCACCAACCTGCAGTTGGTCATGAAGAGGCATTACTGTATAAATATTAGAAGCAATTCTTGCATCATGAACTTTATCTACATCTTCATCTAATATTAATGCCAATTCTTCATCAGTTGGTTCTTCATCGTGAGTAAGACGATACTCTTCGATCGCATAATCAATTTGTTTAACAAGTTTACGACTTGCGCGTGAGAGAATATCTAAACTTCTAAGATAATCAAGCATAGCCCCATAAACTCTTTTTTTTGCATAACCCCAAAATGAATCATTTAGTGTTTCATCATACCTTCTCGCAAGTTTAATCAACTCTTCTGTCCCAATAGCAGAAAGATCAGAAAAATCAACAGAACTAGGAAGTCTCTCTTTTAGTCGAAAAGCCATCGCTTTAACTGCCGGAAGATACTGAATAGCAAGTTCATCTTCTTTATGTTTTATATCTTCAACATAAGCATTTGGAATCATTTTTTTTGTCCTGCGGCCAGATCTTCATTATTCATTTTCATAGCAATATCTGTTAATTTACATGCTGAATCTATTAATTTCTCTCTCTTATTTATCTCTTTTACAAACATATCTAATTCAAGTTCATGCCTCTCTTTAGGAAAGTTATAAGCCTTAGCCGTAATAGTTCTATAATATAAAGCAATAATTATATGAGAAAAAAGGTAAAAAAATGTTGTTATAAGAAATGTGTATGTTAATAATCCTTCGGCATTAAAAGACTTAAGCACACCAAAAATTATTCCCACAAAAAAACCCCATACTGTAAAGAAATAGACAAAGTTTTCACCTAACATACACTATACCCCAACAAAGTTTAAAAGTGTTCCATCAGTCTTCTAAAAAGACCTGACAAACCACTTTCATTAGATGTAACTAGCACATTGCGTTCCAGCTTGTTTACAATATGATTAGCAATTTGTTCCATATCACGCGCCGCTGATGAAGATGGATAGAGTGCACAAAATAATGCTCTTTGTTTAATGGCATTTGATACTTTTGTATCAGAATTGATCTTACCTACTAAAGTTAGATCCAAATCAGATCCAATATTCACACGTGCTACTTTTTTTATTTTTTCAAAAACCCCAGAAGCTTCTTTTTCACTTTTAACCTGATTCATTATCATACTTACATCATTACGCAATGAAGCTATAGTTTTAATAGTTGCATATGCATCTGTAATTGCAGCAGGATCTGGGACAGTAACTACAATAACATCATCTGCTGCATCTAAAAACATTTGAATATGTTCTCCAATACCTGCACCAGTATCAATTATCATCACATCTAGCTTATCAAGGACTTGTGCTTCTTGCATAAAGCGTTCAAATAAAGCCATGTCTGAATATTTTAAAATTTCATCTCCACTCTCTCCTGGAATTAAGATAAGATTGCGTGTTATGGGGATGAGTATATCACTTACACTTGCTTCACCTTTTAAAACATGTAAAATATTCTTTTTTATCTTAACATTAAACATTACATCAAGATTAGCAAGTCCAATATCTGCATCAAATATTCCAACATTTAGGCCACGCTGTGCCAATATATAAGCTAAATTTGAACTAATTGTACTTTTTCCAACACCACCCTTTCCAGATGTTATAGCAATAAAACGAGTCTTTTTTGATTTTTTAGAAACTTTTTTTGTGCTTGCAGCAACAAGTTCCTCAAGCTTTTGTGCTTGATTACCTATCATGCCTTACTCCTATTAAAGCCATGTAAGAGACACTCTATTAAAAAATCACTTGTAGCAGTGACTAAATCTTCAGGGACTTCTTGTCCAACTGAAAAATAGCTTATAGGTTTTTTCGTTTCATATGAAAGTGAAAAAATATTTCCAAATCCAATAGTCTCATCAAGCTTTGTAAACATTAATGTATCAACTCCCAAAGATGAAAAGTTGTCATAAGTAACTTTTAGATCTTCATATTTGATAGAACTTGGCATGACAAGTACAACGTCTACATTATATTCCGTAGTATTTGCATTTAAACATTCGTAAATCTTTTCTATTTTAGTTTTATCGTATGGTGAAGATCCCATTGTATCAATTAAAATATAATCACAATATTGCAAAGACTCCAGCGCATGAGAAAATTCAGGAGGATCAACAACAGTCTCAATTCCAAGCTTCATCATTCTTGCATATTGCATTAGCTGCTCAACCGCACCAATTCGATAGGTATCTAAAACAACAAGACCCACCTTATATTTTTTTTCCATCAAGAAAGAGTAACGTGCCGCTAGTTTCGCGATTGATGTAGTTTTACCAACGCCAGTAGGACCGACAAGCATAATAACTTTTTTACTTCCAAGTGAAGGAGCAGCCTCTCTTCTAATAGGTACCATCTTTCGTAAAATAGTTTGAAAATAACGTTTTACTGTTGCTGAATTCTCACGCATCTTTAAAGGCATATGCTCCAACGTGATCTGCATTAACATATCAAGGTGTTCATGATTCATCCCACTTTGCGAAGCCAATTTATAAATCTCTGCAAATTCCGGTGGAATCTGATGCTTAAGATTTGGAGCTTTTTCATCCCAAAACATATTTTGAATAATTTTCACTTTGTCTGTAAGTTTATTGATTTGTACTTTAATCTCTTTAAGTTCTTTAGGTTCGACCATATTTTGTCTAGGTAAATGAGAGGAGTTACTGTTTTTTGGTTCCATATACTCTTTGAGTGGATCATCAACAACTTTACTTATCTCAGAAATTTGTCTTGCAGCATTAGATATATCATATAAAACATCGGCAGATTTATCTTTTAAAGGTTGCTGCTTCGAAAGAGGTTTTTGGTTTTTTGATAACGAAGGCATTAAGGCTTCATCAATACCAATAACTATTTCATAAAGAGCTTCTCGACCAAGAGCCTTTTTTTGAATCTCTTTAGTTTCAATTAGCATCCCTTCATCACCAATTTCCATTTTTGCTTTTTTTAATGCTTCTGAGGGAGTACGCCCTGTAAAAGTTAAGATTTTCATTTTTTAACTCCAGCAAGTGGGATTACAACACTCTCTCTCTTCGACCATGCTGCATGTGGAATAGTTAACTCTTCTGTATCTATTTGACGATTATCAAAAAACAGTATATCCAAATCTAATGTCCTTGGTGCATTTGCAAAACTTCTTTGTCTGCCAAATTTTTTTTCAACCCGATGAATATACTTTAAGAATTCTTTAGGTTGCATGGCTGTTTTTAAAACTATGATTGAATTAAAAAAATCATCCTGATTCATATAACCAAAAGGAGGATTTTTTAAAATCAATGATGTTTTTACAAGTTCAACTCTTCTCTCTCTTTTAAAAAAAAAGAAAAGGCGCTCAAACCTACGACGTACATCACCAATATTCCCACCTACTCCAAGCGTAACTTCATATGGAAATGAAGTTTTATGCTTGATAGCAAAAGGAAAATGCAAACTAGTAAAAGTTGTTAAAGACTTCCCTACTTCGCGTGAGAGGTACATATTTATATTTACTGTGCTTGTTGTTGTGCTTGCGCTTCTTGAGCAGCTTTAATTTCATTCATAATTTGTAACATGCCCATCATTGCCAAATGGTAACCAAATGGACCAAAACCAATAATTGATGATGCACATACAGGTGCAATTAAATTTTTCTGACGAAATTCTTCACGACGATAAACATTGCTGATATGCACTTCAATAGTAGGAATACTTACAGCACTTATTGCATCACGAATGGCAATAGAAGTATGAGTATATGCAGCAGGATTAATAATAATTCCCTGTGCCTCACCGTAGCATTCTTGAATTTTATCTACTAGTTCACCTTCTAAATTACTTTGAAAAAATTCAATTTCCACACCATTTTGAGATGCTACATCTTGCATTTGTGCATGAATTTGTTCTAATTTCATAGGACCATAAATATTTTGTTCACGAACACCCAACATATTTAAATTTGGACCTTGTATCACTACTATTTTCATATTTAACCTTTTTGTTTTTATATCTTTAAAGTTTTAAGGTATTATTTTATCTAAATAAAACATAATATAGTTTAAATTTTACAAATTCAATTTTAAAGATGAAAAATATGCAAATAATTGTGCCTCATTACATTATGCTTCGAGATAAGATTGTAACTAATCTTGCTGTAGCTTTCGATAAAAAGATAAAAAAAATAGCCTCATTCAATGAACTTATTGAGATGTTTCCGAATGCGAAGGTAACTACACTGCGTGAGCATTCACTTCTTATGCCTGGTCTTATCAATGCACATGTTCATATTGAATTTTCAAAAAATAAAACGGAACTGAGCTACGGAGATTTTCTTAATTGGCTATATAGTGTGATAGAAAATCGTGCTGATTTAATAAATGAATGTGGAATTGATTGTATGAGTAGAGCCATTGATAAAATGCTTAAAAATGGAATAACAACTTTTGGTGCAATTAGCTCGCAGGCTATGGACTTGGAAGCCTGTGCCAAAGCCAAACAAAACGTTATTTTTTTTAATGAGTTAATAGGTTCACAAGCTATTATGGCAGACACACTTTTTGGGGATTTCATTGCTCGTCTTGATGCCTCAAAACTGATCAAACGTGAAGGATTTTATCCAGCTATTGCTATTCATTCTCCCTACTCCGTTCATCCAATTTTAGTAAAAAAAGCTGTTGAAATTGCAAAAAATGAAAACTTAAGATTGACTGCTCATTTTATGGAAAGTATTGCTGAGAGAGAATGGCTTGATAAAAGTGACGGAGATTTTAAAAAGTTTTTTGAAAATCTACTTTCACAAAGTCAAAGTGTAAGTAATGCAGCAGAATTTTTAAGTTATTTTGATGGAACAGATGTCCTTCTCACGCATGTAACAAATGCAAATACAGAAGAGATTAAAACTATTGCAAAGAATAAACATACAATCATCCATTGTCCAATTTCTAACAGGCTTTTAGGAAATCCTACACTTAATATTGAAGAGTTAAATGACAATAATATTCGATGGATCCTTGCTACAGATGGTCTAAGCTCAAATTATGATTTAGATCTTTTTGAAGAGATGAAGATATCTCTATTCATGCATAGTAGTGCACCACTTTTAAAATTTGCACAGGCACTTTTAGATGGAGTAACAATTCATGCAGCCGAAGCACTTGGTCTTAATACCGGTGAAATTGCAGAAGAAAAAAATGCTGACATGCTGGTAGTTGACCTAGAAAATGAACCTAGTAAAGAACTAGCCTTACATTTAATACTGCACAGATATAATATATCAAAAGTCTATATCAATGGAAAACTTGAAATCGGAGAGATACAATAATGATGCAAACGATAAAAAAAATATTTTCGCCAATAGCAGCAACTATTAACTATATACAAAATCATTTTAAAGCAATGCTCTTTATACTTTTGCTTGCTATTATTTTTATACCTGCAAGTAAAGAGGAACTTAACACAAATAATTTACTAAAAATTTCACTAGTCGGCCCTATAATGGATGCAACAGAAATAATACAACAGATCAATGATGCTGCAAATAATGGTGCGATCAAAGGTGTTTTACTCAATGTAGACTCGCCTGGCGGTGCAGTTGCACCTTCTGTTGAAATTGCTTACGCCATTAAACGTCTCAAAGAGAAAAAACCTGTTATTGCCTATGCACAAGGAACAATGGCAAGTGGAAGCTATTATGCAAGTATCTGGGCAAGTCAGATCATTGCAAATCCAGGCAGTATGATCGGAAGCATTGGTGTCATTATGCAAGGCACTGATCTGAGTGGAATTATGAAAAAGATAGGTATAAAAAGTCAAGTTGTCAAAGCTGGCCTTTATAAACAAGTAGGAACACCAGATAGAGCTTGGAAACCATATGAGATAAAAGAATTAAATAAAGTTATTCAAGGAACTTATGATATGTTTACAAAAGATGTAGCAGATGCACGAAAACTTAATCTCAAAAAAAGGGATGTCTTTGCTAATGCACATATTTTTACAGCCAATCAAGCAAAAGAAGTAGGTTTAATAGATACAATTGGAGTAGAATTCGATGCCAAGAAGGCACTTATAGCTTTAAGTGGTGTTCAACATCCTGTATGGAATCAAGAAGATAAATTTGACAAATTGATGAAGAAGTTAGCTGCAACTACAGCAGTAACTCTTCATACCTATTTCCCATCACTCTCTTTACGTTAATCAAAATTAATAGGGAGTGTGACATACGCTTGAATAAGCGTATCATTATCAAATGGTAAAATAGGAACACCTACGTCTGCTCGATAAAATCTGTCCAGATTATACTTTACATATTTTACTTTGAGATTAAGTGTGGAGCCTTCCATTAAAAAAGTACCATTTTTATAACTTAATAATAATTGTGCATTATCTTCAAGATGTTCCATGCCAGCATTGGCAGAATATCTTTTATAATATCCATATAGTGACCAATCTTTATTGAAATCATATTCTGCTTTTAACTCTATAATATTTGAAGCTTCACCATCATCTGTATCTTGTCGTGTATAACCTCTGGCAACCGGTGTGTCATCATCAATTTCTATATAATAAAAGCCGGCATATGCATTAAGATCCAGTGTAAATGTAGTATTTTTATATTCATAACCAATACCAAGATGTTGTCTTACTTCTCTTTCTACACAGCTTACAGTATTTTGTCTATTATCCATTAAAATATACCATTTCAATATATTTTTGTCATTAATTGCGTACATTGGGCCATTTATATCCAGTAAAAAATCAAACCATATAGGAATATGATCAGAATCTAAATGATCTTTATCATGATCTAAAAAAGCTTCTGCTTTTGCTAAAAATTTTATATGATTTGTTGTTTCATGTTTAACATATATCGCTGCATTAATACCAATAGTATGGGATGTACCTGAATTGATACCATCTGTAGGTACATCATTTTTTATATCTGAAACAACAAAATCATGCACCCCTAAACTCGCCTCAAAATCTACTGCACTTACTATTGAGCTCAGTAATAAAGAAGATAATAGTATTGATAATTTATTTGATTTCTGCAAATCACTCTCCATTTTATAAAATTTTAAACTTCTTTAACCGCTATAACTTCACTACTGTTTTGAAAAATTCGTCTTACTCTATCTTGCCAAAGTTCACCAAATTTTTTTATCTCTTCTGATGTCGCTACACCAGTTTGCATTTTTTGCATTAAAGGCATCATTTCAGGATCTGCAGGAACTAAGGATGGATTATAGATAATATCTACACTTTGATTATTGTCAATACGTGTAAAACGTCCACTTGCATTAATGTCAGCATTAAAATGCATTAAAGAATGACGTGCAAACTTTCCACCTAAACCTTTAAAACCACTTTTGTCAGTTGCACCTGTTATTTGTGAAACAACATTTCCGATGACACCTGCAACTCCATCTTCTAAAGCCTCGGCAAACTCTACTTTGATATTACCACGAACTGCTCTCTTGTCACCATAAAGTGCTTTAAGTGCCGCAGCTGTCATCAGATATGCTCCAGCTACCGTTGGGCAAGAATGTCCTGCCGATTTCACAACTTCAAGGTATGATATTTCATACTCACCATTTTCAAATGCACCTAAAATATTTGCTAAAGGATCCACCAAAGCAATATTATCAACACTATTATAAAATTTTGGATATTTCATTTATATTTTCCTTTTATCTAAAACTTTTGCTTCAAGGACAACACTTTCATTCTGTGCCTCAAAATACTCACCAACTTCAAGTTGTGCTATATCAACAACCTCTTTTTTACGTGAAATTTGTGCAAAACCTTTTTTTACCTTTAATTTTGGATGGTTAGATTTTAGCATTTTTCGTAAACTTATAAGTTGATTTTGCGCAAGATTCAAAATAGCATCGATAGCTTGAGGAAAACGTTCTTTAGTATTTTGTAATTCTTTTGTTTTTGATATTACTTTAAATTCAATATTTTGACTAAATGTCTCACGTAAACGAGTTATAGTTTCTCTTTGCTGCTGTATTCTCTTTTCAACAGAATATTGTGAATACAGATCTCTTAAATGTTGTAATTCTTGCTTTTTATTATGTATTTTTTGTCTAAATAATTGTATTAACTGTTCACTTATTGTATCTACATTCATGTAGAGCTCATTTGTATCTGGCAATATCATCTCCATAGCTGCACTCGGTGTTGCAGCTCTCAAATCTGCTACAAAATCACTAATAAGCCAATCTATCTCGTGTCCTACTGCTGAGACTATCGGTCTTTTTGCATTGTAGATTGCATTGGCAACTATCTCTTCATTAAATGCCCACAAATCTTCTATG
>Ga0256828_1002216_pt1 | contig 11699 bp, 21 predicted proteins | sample CV88metaG_FD_185993 | JGI IMG/M metagenome (GOLD analysis project Ga0256828, IMG submission 185993) | Hydrothermal vent microbial communities from East Pacific Rise, Pacific Ocean - CV88 | ecosystem: Environmental > Aquatic > Marine > Hydrothermal vents | place: Pacific Ocean: East Pacific Rise... | reverse complement strand
GAAACAAGGGTTATATATTGGTTTAGTAAAAGTATTTGTACAAGAACATAAAACATCTAAAGAAAACTATAAAGAGTTTGAGTTCAATCTATCATACAAGGCTCTTGAATATAGAGATGTAAAATACGATAAAGATTTTAAACTAACAAAAAAGAAAACACTCTATACATCTCATAAATGGGTTAGTGTATTAGATATTATTAAACAATTTGTTAATCCCAATGATACATTCGAAGAACAAGTACAAACTCTTAAAAACCTAAATTTAAGTGATAGTTCTAAAAATAGAATTAAAGGTCTTTTTAAATCATTAGTAACAATTAAAAAAGGTGAGCTTAATACAGAAAAAGCTAAAAGAAAAGAATATTGTATAAATTTAATAGAAGGTTTATAATATGTGTGGTGTTGGTAGTATTGGTATTTTTATAGGTAGATTACAAGTAATAACTATAAAACATTTAGAGATGTTTCAAAGAATGATAGATGAAAATACCAAAAGTATTATTTTTATAGTAAAGGGTAAAAAAACATCTTTAGATAAAGAGAATAATCCTTTAGATATAGAGACTCAACTACAAATGCTTGGTAATCTAAATCTTAAAAATACTGAAATAAGAGTAATAAAAACTGCTTATTTCATAGATGAGTTAGAAGATACAAATTTAAAATATAATCTTTATTGTGGCTCTGATAGAAACTATAATCATTTTAAAAAATATCTTAAAAATCTTAATATAATAACTTTAGAAAGAGATAATGAAATTTCAGCATCCAATGTAAGAAATTATATTAAGAATAATGATTATCAAAATTTTAAAAGATACACACCTTCTAATATACACAGTATGTATAATAAATTAAAAAAGGAAATGAGATGTTAATAAAAGTAAGAGATTATAAAGTATTTTCATATAGGTTATTAAAAGAATTAGGTATAGGTGATTTACATAAAGTTTTAAATATAGATTATAGAAAGCGTGAAGTAAGCTATATAGAATTTTCAAGATTTACAATGAACAGCGATTCTTTTGATGATGTAGAATTTTTAGAAGATACTTTGCTTGTAGATAAAGGAGATAGAAGCATTTACACCGGCTATAAACTTTATATAGACACTATTTATAATAATATACACTATAAAGGTATTTATATTGTAGAGTATATAGAAGACCACGGAAGTTATATATTAACCACAGGTAAAGGTTATGATACTAAAAACTCTTTGCCTTTAAATTGTGATACTACAATAAACTCAAAAATAGTAGGTAATATCTATACTCCTATTTTATACACTAATACTTAATAGGTACTTTCAATTCTATTGTAGTACCTTTGCTTGATGTATCTATTAACCTAATATCACCACTAGCACTTTTCATAATATGTTTATTCAAAAACATACCATTACCTCTTATATCTCCTACTGAACCTTTAGAACTCAAATTAGGTTTAAACATATCTTTTTTTATATGTTCAGGTACTCCGTTACCATTATCTATAATTCTAATATAAATATATTTTTCTTGTACTTTATCTACTATTACATATATTATAGTAGCATTAGCCTCTAAAGAGTTTTTTATATGATTAATCATAATACTTAGTAAATCAGCATTTTTTATTTTATTTGGGTTTAATTTATAATCTTTTAAATTTTCATCTACTTTATACTCAAAATTTGTATTACTCAAAGATATAATTTTAAAAGAACCATTTATAATATCTTTTATTGTTTTATTACCATTACTGTATCTAAGGTGTTTATACTCTTTCATCTTGGATAAAACACCATAGATTTGTTCAGATGCTATTTTAATATAATCAAAATCTTTTTTTAATTTGTTCTTTGTCTCTAAATCTAAACTTTCATATATTTTTATTATCTTATTATCTATAACTTCTAATGGAGTATTAAGTTCGTGATGTATATTTTCAGCTATTGTAATCATAGTTTTTGAACTCAATAGAGCTTCATTACCAGCTAATAACAACATACTATTACTTTTTTCATCTTTAAGAGTTTTTAAAAAAGGTAATAGAAAAGCCAATAAACTTAAAGGTATAAAAATAATAATTACATTTAGATACATATTAATTAACTTATTTGTATCCAATACAAAATAAGCATTTAGATTTTTATTATATAAAACAAGATTATTATTATATTTATATATATTATTGTATAAATGCTTATAATTATTATTAATATTATTTTTTTTATCATATAAAATTAAAGTTTTATTTTTAGTTATATAGAAACCCTCATAGTTATCATTCTTTATATCTATTTTATTACAATTAGCTATTTTACAAAGTTGATATAAGTCATTTGTACCGTATTTTTCTATACTAAGATTTACTTGATTGTTTATATCCTCTATGTAAACACTCATCATAGCACAAAAACTTATAATACCAACTACTAAAATACCTATTATGTATAATATAATATTTTTAAAATGTATTTTTTTTAATGTATTAATATATTCTTTAAAATTCATTTTTTTATCCTTTAATATCTTTATTAAAGAATTTTTTAGCTATGTATTCTCTTCTTGTTTTTAAATCCATACTCGTTTTAAATAATATATGTTCTTGTATATCTTCTTTAGTGATATCAAAAAATTGTTGTATTAATTCTTTATTTCTTTTTATATAAGGATTAAGGTTATTACCTGTATAAAATATATATTTTAAATTCTTATTATATAGCATATCTAATACATCTATACCTGTATATTTTAAGTTACCTTTAGGAGTCATTATTGAACCTCCTAGTGTTATATCTATAATAGCGTATTTGATATTTAAGTTTGGTATTTTATCTAGTATAGCTTTAAGCGTAAAAGCAGAGTGAGAACCACTTAAAGTAAGAATTTCAATATTATCATACACTCCTATATCTTTTAGATATTCCAAATCATCTTTAAGAAATGATACCATACCCTCGTTATCATCTATAATAAGAAAAATATCTTTATTAGTATTTACTATATTATAAGTATTTTCAAAAATACAGCCACTTTCATTTAATAGACTTTCTAATCTTATTGAATTTATACTTGAATCTATAACACAACCTATTTTAGCACTATTAAAAGGACAAGTATCACATACACCTTTTAATATAGGTTCTTCTTTAAATAAATCATTAGATGTAACACCTTTATTAAACCCTATATCTTTATTCATAAAACTTTTTATTTTTTTTAATAAACTTTTCATTTTTTATCCTTTTCCTTTTGGTAGATGATTAACAAGTTCTATAACAACATTAGGAGCAAAGATAATAGTAAAACTTCCTAATATAATTGCCAATAAAATTAAAATAAACTTAGTGTCTTTTAAAGAAATGTTTTTTAGTATATTAAGGTTACTTATAACTGATTTTTTTGGCTCTCTTTTTAATTCGTGTAATACTTCCTTTTTAAGTTTCATAAGCTCTATAAAACTATCTGATACTAAATCACTAAATACACTATGCTTAGTTTCTAACTTATCATTTACCATAACTATAAATTCAAGAAGCTCTTTATGTTCAGGATATTTAGAGCTTAGTTCTATTATAGAATTATGGAAATTAGTATTATCATCTATATGTACAATTTGTTTAGAAAAATCATCTATTAATTTATCTAAAGATTTTTCTATTTCTTCATAATCCTTCATATAAAGAACCTCCTTTCTTTTATATTATTTATAAAGCAGATATTTACTTAAATTAATCTTAAACTAAATAATATTTTTATTAAATAAAACTTAGTTATAATACTACAAAATAATATTAACTAAAGGTTGTATATGGAAAATACAGAAAAGAAAAAATGTTCATTTTGTGGTAATAATAAGAGAAAACTAAAAGGTAAAGATGATTTATATATTTGTGAGGTTTGTGTAGATGTAGCACAAATAAGTTTTAATATAGATATAGAAGATAAACCAAAAAAACAACAAAACATATATAACATTAAAAACCCTAAAGAATATAAAAAACTATTAGATGAATATGTAATAGGTCAAGAAGAACCCAAAAAAATAATAGCAACAGCACTATATAATCATATTAAAAGAATACAAAACCCTCATTTGGATTTAGATAAGAGTAATACATTATTAATAGGAAAAACAGGTACTGGTAAAACCCATTTATTAGAAACAGCTTCTAAAATATTGGATATTTCTTTAGTTGTAGTTGATACAACATCATTAACATCATCAGGTTATATAGGTGAGGATGTAAACTCAGTTATAGAAAGACTTTATAAAGTATCCAATGGTGATATATCCAAAACAGAAAAAGGTATTATATTCCTAGATGAAATAGATAAGAATAGAGCTTCTTTAGGTGGTACTAATGATAAAGATGTATCTGGTAAAGCAGTACAGCAAGAACTTCTTAAAATACTAGAAGGTACTATTGTTAAAATATACCCAGATAGTAACTCTTATAATAAACAAGCAGGAGAACCAATAGAAATTAACACTAAAGATATACTATTTATAGCAGGAGGAGCTTTTGTAGGATTAAAAGAGAAAAATATTGTTAGTATAAAACCTTTTGGGGAAAGTAAAGAAGACAAAGAAAATCCTATAATACAAGATTTTGAATTACATCAACATTTATTAGATTATGGTATGATACCTGAATTTTTAGGTAGATTCACATCAATAGTAGAATTTGAAGATTTAACTCTTGATATAATGAAAAAGATAATAACAGAGCCTAAAAACTCAGTAATAAACAAAGTTAAAAATTTATTCAAAACATCAGATGTAAACATAGAATTTTCAGATGCTTTGATAGAGGATGTGGCGAAAAAAGCAATGGAATTGGATACAGGAGCGAGAGCTTTAAAAAGTATAACGGATGGTAGATTAAAAGATATTATGTTTAATATAGATGAGTACAAAGATAAAACTTTATTGGTTGATGTGGATAAGGAAAGTGTTATTTAAAAATAATTTAAGTTTAATGTGTTATAATGTTATTAAGAAAAAATATTAAATAACATAAAAGGACTAAAAAATGAACTTTCCATCTATACCATTTACAAATCACTCAACAGAAAGTGAACTAGATTATAAAATACAAAAGTTAAGAGGTTCTTCAGAAGGAGTTTATACTTTTCATAAAGCATATCCAATAGAATGTATAGAAAATATATATAAAGAAGCTATCGAAAACAACAAAGAAAAGATACAGTTCGATAATGTAGAAATTAAAACTCATTCTATAAGAATTAAAACCTTTATGAAAAACACAAGTAAAGTTTGTGTGAATTGTGGTAGAGTAGGTACTCATTATAGATTACAATCTAATAAAAATAGTGTTGAAAACCCTCATTTAGGGTTGTGGTCTGATGACGGAATACAATTTACCAAAGACCACATCATACCTAAATCTAAAGGCGGTACAAATGAACTAGATAATCTACAAATTATGTGTGAAGTTTGTAATAATGCTAAAAAAGATAATATAAACACAAAGAAAAAAAATTCATTATCTATGATATTTGATAAACATATTAGTACATATAGATTTATGAAAGAGTTAGAGGCATTAAATAGAAATTTTAGAATAAATTATTTTAAAGAACTTATAGATAAAGAAGATATAAATGATTTAAAATTTCAAGATATACTATCTTTTGCTTTAGAAGTTTATGACTATATTATAGAAAATAATCTTAATCTAAATAAAAACAAATATTGGAATTTGTTTGATAAATCTTTTAAAAAATATATTATTGAAAATAGAAATACTGAAGTACATTAGACTATTAAAGTTTGTTTAAGTTTAATATGTTATAATACTAATAACAAAACAACATAAAAGGACTTAAAAATGGTGAATGTAAGTAGATATGAATACGATAACTATATTACTAAATACAAAGGTGTAATTGAAGAGATTACAGACCACTCTAATGAAGATTATATTAGTGTTGATATAATGGATTATAACACTGGACTTTGTATAGCTAGTATTAAATTTTTTAATAACGGCGAAGTTCTTTACTATATAATAAAGGTATAATATGGCTTACCTACAAAATATTCCAAAAGAAGCTCTTGATTACGGTATTAATAAAATACTCACTGTAAGAGCTTTATCAATAGATTGGAAACATAGAGAAACAGAAATATTGATAAGAAATCCTAAGAAATTTAAAAATCTTTATATATCTAAAAAGAAATTACATAAAATAAGATGTAACAAACTAAGATATATTTATCATATATCAAGAAATGTAAATGAACATAAAGAGTTTGATTTACTACAAAAATCATCTGATTTTGCTTATGAGTTTACTGATTATGTATATTTGGATTTTGATATTTTTAGAGAAACTAAAGCATTACCAAAAACTAAAGGTAAAATAATACTCTATAGTTTTAAATGTAAAGAAGAGGATATGATTAATTTTATAGTAAAATATAAAACACCTATACCAAATAAAATTAAACAGTTTAAATCACATAAACATTTTGTTAAAAAGTCATCTAAAAATCTAAGTTCTGTTATAACAAAAGAAACAAATAACAAACTATTATTTAGTTTATGGTGTTGTAATACTTATATTTATAATGAAGATTTATTAGTAAGACAATTCAAAACTGATAGTAAAATAAGAACAAGGTAGAAAAGGATATAATATGAACATACATATAAATAAACCAATAGACAACACATTCCTAACATTTGAGGTTGGTAGCACAGTATATTCTCTTAATAATGAAAATTCCGATAGAGATTATCTATCATTATTTATAGAAGATGAAAATTCTTTATATTCTTATTTATGGGAACATCACCAATTACAATATAAAAATAAAAATATAAATTATAATTATTCCTCCTTAAAAAACTTTATAAGAAATATTTTAAATGGGTATAACACCATAAACTTTGAATGTTTATTCACCGATACTATGAAAGATAATATACCTTTTCTATATGAAAATAGATATAAATTTATTAACTATAATATCATTAAATCTTATTTAGGTTTTGCTAAAAGAGATTATAAGATGTTTAGTAAAAGTCTTAGTAAACATTTAAAAAATAAATTAAATGAAGATGAGGTAATAGAGTTAAATAAAAAAATTGTTCATTTTCTAAGAGGTGTTATGAGTGCTGAATTATTATTGAAAGGTAAGTTTTCTTTGGATTTTAAAGATGTTTTTAATTATAATTTACACTCTTTTAATGTTTATAATTGTTATACAATACTAAAATCTATTAAAAATAATGATTATACAAACATAGGTTTAGCTTTAGATGTGATTATTTTATATTATAAAGACAAAATGGAAAATCTAAGAAAAGAGTTAAACCATAAATTAGAAACAAATCGAATACATAGATTTGGTGATATAGAATTTTTAGAAGACTTAGATAATGAAATAAAAGGTTTGTACTCTTTTCTAATTAAGAAAGGCAAAACACAAAACTTAGATGTTTTTAAAAGTTTATTTTATGAAACTTTAGAAAATGGAGTAAAGTATGATTTATAATTTTTGGAACACCAAGACAGAAAGTAGAATAAAATACCTATTGGTATTAGGTTATAAAGATATATTAGTAGTTATACAAACAATAAAACTTTTTATCTTACTGATTTTCAAGGTAGTATTTTAATATCAGAATTTAGTACTGTCTTATTCGAGTAATTTTTTTATTTTATATTTTAAGTTTTAATAAAGAATAAAATAGTATAATAAAAGAAAAAAGGATTTAAAATGAGTATACAAAGTTTAACACACGAACAATGGAAAAAACATAAAGAAGCTATAAATTGGTTTTATGAACAACCAAAAGGCACAAAAATTTGGGAAAAAGAATGTGGTACTACAAAATGGGTTTTGGTAGAAACTCCAAATTGGTTTACATTTTTTGATTATGCTATTAATGATAGATATAGTAATGAAAGAAAAGGTATTATAGATGGTTTAGATATCGAGTATAAATATATTGATTTTACTAATTCTTGGACTAAATGGAGTGAATGTACCTATATCGAAACTGATAAAAAAATGTTAATTTTTAAAGATTATCGTATTAAACCAAATGAACCTAAATTTAAAGTGGGTGATTTTGTAAGAGTTAAAGAAGCACCTGATAATGTTTACAAGATAGCAAATATTGACGGTAATGAAATATATAGTAATGATTGTATAGTGTATAACACACCAGAACAACTTGAACTTTGGAAACCTAAAGAAGGTGAATGGTGCTGGGTATGGAATTGTGAGAATGTAACCCCTTTATTGGTACAATTTGTCTCTTATGATGATAAGGGTTTATTATTCAAACATAGTTATTGTTACTATGGTGCTAAAAATGAATATTGGGAAAATTATGAGCCTTTTATCGGTAGCCTACCATCTATCTTAAAGGATGAATAAATGTATAATACAAAAGATTATCTTAAAGTAAATAATCTCACTATAGAACAAGGTATATCTTTTACTAAGAAAGATATACACTTTATGAAATGTTTTATGATAAAACACAAAAACAAAAAGAGATATTAATACATAGTTATAAAGAAAGAGTAAGAATTGTTTATAAGTTTGGTGGTAATAAATTTAAAAGTATTATTTTAGTATTATATAAGGATATAGAAGAACATAAAAATAAATATACAAACACTGAAATTGGTTTTATAAATTCTTTATTTGATAAAATGCTAGATGATATTTCTTTTAAATTAGATGTACAAGAACAAAATATGTTAGATAATCTAGTTAGGATTTATGTGGTAGATAAATCTCACTATACTATTCTAAGGACTTAAAATGCTAAAACCATATTTAAAAAATGATTTATTCGAGGGTATTATAGGTAAAGAAGAGTATTTACTATTAAATAATGATTGTTTAATAGATAAAAATTCAGTTCTAATAGCTATTCACGACCCCGATAGTAAACCTCATAAGAAGGAAGATATAAAAGGTTTTAAGGATGTGTTACAAATACATTTTTGGGATTTAGAAGAGGATGTAGGTAATTATAAAATAATTACTAAAGAACAAGGTAAAATAATAAAAGATTTTATACTTAAACATAAAGATACCAAGTTCTTAATACATTGTCACGCAGGACAAAGTAGAAGTGCTGGTGTTGCTATGGCTGTTGAATGTATAGTAGGTTTTAAAGGTGATAAGTATCTTTATAGTACTTCCGGTAAGAGTAAATTCAATGAAGTTAAAAAACATAGTAGATATTCACCTAATTATACCGTATATGATGTTATTATGAATAGTTAAAGGATAAAGTATGTATAACAAATATAGAGCTTCATTTAGTGGAGAAAGAAGATATTTAAGTAATATGTATTTAGTACCTTTTATATACAATAAAAAGGTTTTTAAATCAAGTGAAAGTATTTATATGCTTTTTAAAAATAACTCTAAGGAGTGGTGGATTTTGTTATTAATAATCATCCTTTTACAGTTAAGAAAGTATCAAGGAAAATAGAATTAGTATCTAATTGGGAAATATAAAGGTTGATGTTATGAAATTAGCCTTATATTTAAAATTCACACAACACCCAAATTTACTTCAAAAACTCCAAAAAGAAACTGAATTAATAGAGTATAATAATTGGGTTAAGGATATTGATGCTAAAGAAGGTAAAAATATGTTAGGTATCTTACTACAAGAAGTAAAAGATAATTTAAAGGTGTTCTAATAACATTTTAAATTATTTTATTTTGCTTTAAGGTTAATGTGTTATAATACATAAATTAAAAAAAACAAAGGATTTAAAATGATTATCTCAAAAAGCAGAATAAACGAAATTAAAATGTTATTAGAACAATATAGTACAGTTTTATTACAAAATACAACAGTAAACACAGAGTTTTTTATAAATTGTAATGATAACAAAGCTATATTACAAACAGCAACAGTAGAGAAAAGAGTATGGAAATATTTATTTGTAATACCAGAGATTAATGCTACTTTAGGCTGGTATGGCACTTTTCAAGATGACTTGGACGATTATTTGGGTTTATTAGCTTTTAAATTAAAAGAAAAAAATAAAACTTATATATTTTAAAGGGTTAAAAATGTTAAATTTTGAAGATATAGAAGACGAATACTACAATAAAATAAAACCTTTAGAAGATGAAATAAAGAAAACTAAATTTGAAACATTAGAAAAATATTCTGATTACTTCAAAGAAAAGTTTAATATTGAACATAATGGATATGTTTTATTAGTATATAATTATTCTAATGATTTTTCTTATTATGCTGATAATATTATATTGTATTTTTATGATAAAGAATGGAAAGAAACAAATGAATACTATGTTATTTTTGATAGATATTCTGATGATGAAGAAGATTATAATCATAAATACAAAGATATAGATACATCAGAAAACATCCCTAATGAGTTTATAGAGGATATATTATGAATAAAAGACAAATAAAAAAGAAAAATAGAAAAGAGATAAATTCATTATTAAAATCTTTACCTTTTAATGTACATAATAAAAGGTTTCTAAATGGTTATTACTTATTTGAGTTTGGGGAGAGTAAAGTTTGTCACTTTCAAATAAAAGAACTACCTAACTTTTGGTTTGGTATATGGTTACACGATAATAAAGAAGAATATCCATTTAGTATTTTTGGTGAACATAAGCTTATGATAGATAAATTCAAACCTTATTCTAGTTCTATATCTTGTGTAAATTTAGAAGACTTTACAAGAGATGTTTTAAGGTATATAGATAAAAAAGATAAAGATATAATAGAATATTTTAAAGATGTTAAATATATGGAAGATATACATAAAAACGCTAATGATTATAATTCCAAAACATTAAAAATAGTACAAAATTATATATTTGAGTTTAACAATAATAAGGATATTTATCCTAAGATACATTTAAAACTTAAAGATTATATAAATGATAATTGTTATAATATAAAATTCTATTCTTATGATAAAGATTATTTAGAAACAAAAGAGTTCCAAAAACATAAAAAAGAGATATACTTAGATATGTGTAATATAATACCTTATTCTAAAAGATATTCTGAAGATGGTATAGGTTATAGTGAGGTTATTGGGTTTAGGATATATAATTCTAAAAGAATGAAGTATTTATACAATCCTAGAGATTATTATGATAAAAGAGTATTGTATGATAAAGAATACCAAACATTAGAAGAATATTTTAAAGAATAGAAAGGACTTAAAAATGAGTTGTAAATATTGTTATATGTATGAAGATGATTACACTAAAGAATATGTAGCTGAAGAAAATATACATATAGAGAAAATAACAAGTGATAAAAGTATATATGGTACTGAGGTTTTTATACAAGATAATATAGATGCTGAAGAATATCAACTATGTATTTATAATAACAAAATTGATATAGAAATAAACATTAACTTTTGCCCTATATGTGGTTCTGAATTATAGTTTTTAATTTCATTTTAAGTTTATCGTGTTATAATACTAATAGTTAAAGACACTAAAGGACTTAAAATGACAGATTTAAAACTATAAATACAAGACAAAAATAACAAAACAACATTTATAACCTTATGGTTAGAAACAGATTTTGAAGATACTTATGATTGGTATGTTAATGCTCCTGATTGGGATGATACTCGTTTAGATGATGACGCACCTATAGTAATTTTTGGTTATGAATTACCTAAAAATAAAGA
>Ga0256828_1002215_pt1 | contig 11708 bp, 6 predicted proteins | sample CV88metaG_FD_185993 | JGI IMG/M metagenome (GOLD analysis project Ga0256828, IMG submission 185993) | Hydrothermal vent microbial communities from East Pacific Rise, Pacific Ocean - CV88 | ecosystem: Environmental > Aquatic > Marine > Hydrothermal vents | place: Pacific Ocean: East Pacific Rise... | reverse complement strand
ATAGTCTCCTGCTTGTGTTAGTGAAAAATCAACACAAAGTTTTGCACACTTTTGGATTAGATTATCTGGTACATTTTGTTTATCTGTTTTGATAATTAGATGAGATGATGGTATATCTCTAATATGCATCCATATATCATTTGATTTTGCCATCTTTAGTAGGGCTTGGTTCTCTTTGGAGTTCCTGCCTATTAGCACTTTGTAGTCATCTATCCAAAACATCTCACACTCTTTGATTTTGGCTTTTTTTCTTTGGGATTTTCCTCTTTTGGGTAGTAGTAGCTCTAGTTCATGAGTATCTTTTGCATTCTCTATAGCGTAGTAGCTATTGGCATAAAATTTGATTTTTGAGCTTAGGTTCTCTTTTTCTATATGGATATTTTTGGCTTTGGCTCTCATCTTTTTGGCTAGATTAAAATAGTACTCACTTATACGATTTGGTACAACCCCTTTTGGTAGAGGTATCGTTATCTCATTTCCCTCAAAATCATAGGTTTTTAGCTTTTTATCATATGGTTTTATCTGATATAGATTGGCTAAAATTATATTGGCATAGTTTTGATACTTTTTCTCCTCTTTGGCTAACTCCTCTGGGTTTGGTAGTTTATCTAGTAGCTTTTGGAGCTTTTGCTGTTTTTTTTGTATCTGTAGGAGTTTTTGTTTTTTTAATCCTGATACTCTTTTTTTTTCAAACTCTATATATTTTTGAGATAGATACTTATCTATATCTTCTATATTCTCTATTTTGGGTTTACTATCTATTGGTGGTATCGGTAGAAGTTTAACTGCTGGTCTAATTACACGAAATGAACTATTTGAGTCTATATGTCTAAGTGCCTCAATAACATACTCATTCTCATCAATAAGTATAGCATTGGTATATCGTCCTGTAAACTCAAACTGTAGATAGATACTTTTGTCTTTGTAGCTACTTTTTGGAGAGAGATAAAATCTAATCACTCTATCTTGGTTTGGTATCTCTATATCTATAATCTTTGAGGCTGAAACTAATGAGTGCAAGAGGTTATCAAATGGAGCTTTGTAGCCTTGAAGTGGTCGAATAGAGTCACTCTTATAGACAAAACTATTTCCTCTAGTCATATTAAAAAAGTAGCTACTATCTCTATCAAATATAAGCTCAATAGTATTATCTTCAACTCTTCTAGCTTTAGTAATATATTTAAACTCTTTTAGTCTATCTACTATAGCCTTTAGCTCATAATATTTCATAGTAGAGTTACCCTCTACTATCTATATACTCTATAGCCTTTTGTATTCTATTTAGAGTCTCATCAACTCCCAAAATAGCCATAATCTCATCAAGCCCAGAACCTGTCATTTTCCCAAGCAGACTTACTCTCAGAGGCTGTCCAATCTTACCAAATCCTATCTCTTCATCCTCTACAAACTGCTCTATAACCTTATGATAATCAGGTGGTGTATGTAGAGGCTCACTCCAACCCTTTAACATCTCTGCAAACTCTTTTAAATACTCTTTGGCTGTACCCTTAAAAGCTTTTTTAGAGGCTTTGGCATCATACTCTATTGGAGGATTTAGTATAAGATTAATCTGATTTGCCAACTCTACAAGAGTCTTTCCTCTCTCTTTTGTAGCATCAAGTAGTAGCTCTAGTTTATCGTGGTTCTCTATCTCTACACCAAAATCTTTTAGTAGTTTTGCTAGTTTCTCATTTGAGCTATTTTTGATATAGTGAGAGTTTAACCATAAAAGCTTATCAAGGTTATAACTAGATGCACTCTTGTTTATATCTTTTGGGTCAAAAAGCTCTATCATCTCTTCAATAGAGAATATCTCTTGGTCTCCATGACTCCAACCAAGTCTAACCAAAAAGTTTAGTAGTGCTTCAGGCAAAAATCCAAGCTTTTTATACTCCATAACATCAGTTGCACCATCTCTTTTTGATAGTTTTTTACCCTGTTCATTATTTATCATAGCCACATGGTAAAAGTTTGGAATATCAAATCCCAAAGCGTTATAGACTACTATCTGTTTTGGGGTATTATAGAGGTGGTCATCTCCTCTAATCACATCACTCATACCCATTAGTGCATCATCAATAGCCACTACAAAGTTATAAGTAGGAGTCCCATCACTTCTAGCAATAATAAAATCATCAACCTCGCTAGAGGCTATAGTTATCTCTCCTTTTACCCCATCAAAAAAGGTTATAAACCCTTCAGTTGGAGCTTTGATACGAACTACAGGCTCAATCCCCTCTGGTGGAGTTCCATCAAAATCTCTATATCTTCCATCATATCTAGCTCTCTCGCCTCTTGCCATCTGCTCTTCTCTAAGTGCTGTTAGTTCATCTTTTGTCATATAGCACTTATAGGCTTTTCCCTCATTTAGGAGTTGTTCTATATACTTTTTGTATAAATCAAATCTCTTGGATTGATAGATAACCTCTCCATCATAATCCATTCCAACCCAATCAAAAGCTTTTATTATAGCCTCTAGTGCCTCTTGAGAATTTCTTGATAGGTCTGTATCTTCTATTCTTAGTAGAAACTTTCCACTATTTTTTCTAGCCCACAGCCATGAAAATAGAGCTGTTCTAAGTCCTCCAATATGTAAATATCCTGTAGGAGATGGTGCAAATCTTGTTGTTATCATAACTAGCTTACCTTTTTTAAATCTTGTGAAATTGTATCCTAAGAGTGTTGATATTGTGATTATTATCTTTTTAATCTATTATTTTCAAAAAACTCTCTTCAAGCTTTTGAGAAACTCTAAACTTCAACTTTTTAATATCTTCTAAAATAGCAATAGCTTCTTTTTTGGAGATATGCTCTTTTTTGACATTTAGTATCAAAATACCAATTAATCCAATAATATCTAATCCCATATTTTTAGCTATATTTCTGCCTTTTTTCTCATCTATTAGAAGTATTAGTTCTAACTCTTTGGCTAAAACAATGGCTTGGCTCTCTCCTTTATCTAAAATACCATCTAATAGAGTAAAAAGAGCTATATCTGTTATCCTTTTAGTTTCAAATAGACTGTTTTTTGTAATTTTTTCATAAACTCCATCTATTTTTTTAGAAATCTCTTGTATGACCTCTTGGGGTAGATATATTTTACTAAAAAGATTTGCCAATAAATCATATCTATCTAACTTTCCTAAAATAATTAGAGTAGTAGTATCACTAACAATCGATTTCATTATAAAAGCTTCTCTATAGTCTCTATATCATCATCTAAATCATAATCTATTACAGGAACACCCAAAATTCCAAGTATCTTCATAGTCTCTAAATATGATAGGTTTAGTGCTTTTGAGAGTTGTCCTAGTGATAAATCCCCTTTTTTATAAGCTTTTATCAAAACCCATTTTTTAAATCCATGCTCAAATACCTCATTATCTAATGACATAGCTACAGCTATAGGTTTACCTCTTTTTGATATAAATAGATAGTCATCTCTATTCTCTACCCCTTTTGAGATAATAGATGGATTATTTTTTATCTCTTTTATTCCTACACTTAACATAACTAATCCTTTTTATAGTTCCTACTTATAGGGGTATTATAGCTTAGTGATTATTAATATTAGGTTTATTACCCCATTTATAGCTTAGTTAATGTAAAATTATATAAATAGAAGGAAAACTCAATAATATGATAATTTTAGGTGATAGATATTCATTTACAGAAGTAGAGATAGAGAGGCTTTCAAAACAGTTTGATAATATAATACATATAAGTTACAAAGATATATCTGCATCAAACTCTATAGAAAAATTAAAAATGATATTAAAAAATAATAATACTTCAGTAATTGTTTTAAATACCAAAGCTGTATTATCTCCCAATCTAATTACATTTTTAACAAAATTGGAAGTAAGAGGTATTCAATATCTTACTATTGAAGATTTTTTAGAAAAGTATCTACATAAATGTTTTATAGCTGAAACTACTCATGACACTCCTCGTTTGGATAATATTCAAGGATATACAAAATTTCAATATTTTCAAAAAAGAGTTATTGATTATATTAGTATAATAGTCCTTTTTATTCCTACTATTTTGGCTATAATCTATTCTAAATATAGAGTAGAAAAAGAGTGTCCAGGGTCTCTGTTTTTTAGACAACTCCGTGTAGGTAAAGATGAAAAAGAGTTTGTATGTATTAAACTTCGCTCTATGTCACTAGATGCTGAAAAAGATGGTGCAAAGTTCGCTTGTGATAATGACCCAAGAGCCTTTCCATGGGGTCAAAAACTTAGACATAGTAAATTAGATGAACTAATTCAAATATGGAATGTAATAAAAGGTGAGATGCACTTTGTTGGACCTAGACCAGAGAGAAAAATATGGACACAAGAGTTTGAAAAATCTATTCCATATTATTCCCAAAGACATGTAGTAGCACCTGGTATTACAGGTTTAGCTCAAATAAAATATCAATATGGTTCAGGAAAACTTGATGCTCAACAAAAGCTAATGTATGATTTATATTATATTAAAAACTGGTCACTTAAATTGGAAATAGAGATTATCTGGAAAACAGCTCTATTTGTTTTGACTAAAAAAAGAAATAATTTATCAAATTTTTAAAAAAATCACTTTTTTATCACAATCTAACTTTTTAAAATATAAAAAAACAACTTAAAAGTGCTTTTTTAATACTCATTTCACGATTATTACACTATAATTATCTATTTCCAATTAAGGTATCTGAATGTTTATTGAAAAGTTATTTTATCCTATATCATTTATATTAACAATGTTACCTTTTAATATTTTTAGTAATAATATAGATAAAAATATCTCATTTCTAAATGCTTATAAAATGGCAATAGATGAGACGAGTATTGTTTCAAAAACAGATTTAGATGGGATTATTACTTATGTTAATAAACAATTTTGTGAAATATCTGGATATAGAGAAGATGAACTTATAGGTGTTTCTCACAATATTATTCGTCATCCTGATATGCCAAAAGAGATTTTTGCAAATATGTGGGAAACTATTCAAAGTAATAATATATGGCGTGGAGTAATTAAAAATAGAAAAAAAAATGGTGATTACTATATTGTAAATGCTACAATTATGCCTGTTGTTGATAATCATAATAATATTATAGAGTATATTGCTGTTAGACATGATATTACAGAATTAGAAGATAGTAAAAATAAAATAGCTCAACAAAAGATTGATATATTAACCAAATTACCTAATCAAAATGCTTTTTTAGATGATATAAAAGAGATGAATAAACCTATAGTATTTTATTTAAATATAGATGATTTTATGAGTTTAAATAATCTATATGGTAATAAAATAGGAGATAAAGTTATAATACATATGGCAAATCTTTTAAAAGATATTACTAAAAATGGAAATTGTAAAATATACAAAGTATATAATGATGAGTTTTTAGTTTTATGTGAAGAGGGTGAAGTTAATATGGATAACTATAGAGAGTTTCTTTTGGATTTAATTAATAATATAGAAAATAGTACTATTAACTGTAATGCTCCTGAATGTATTACTTTTACCCTTAGTGCAGGAGTTGCATATTATGCACAAGATAAGAGTTATGAAAATTTATCAATATATGCAAGTATGGCAAGAAATTTTGCGAAATTAGAGAGAAAAAAGTTTTTGCTTTATGATACAAAAATGCAAAGAGAAGAGGACTATGCTAAAAATATAGCATGGATTAAAGAGATTAAAGAGGCTATAAAAGAGAATAGATTTGTACCATATTTTCAGCCTATTATAGATAATAAATCAAATGAGATTAGAAAATATGAAGCATTAGTTAGAATGATAGATAAACAAGGTAATGTTGTACCTCCATTTTCATTTCTTGATATTGCAAAAAAAGCTAAACTTTATCCTACTATTACTAGAGCTGTAATAGATAAAACATTAGATATGTTTATAGATTATCCAGAGTACTCTTGTTCAATAAATTTAAGTACAGATGATATTATGAATAGTGCCACTAGAGCTTATATTTATGGTAAACTTCAAAAATATCCATATCCAAAAAATATTATATTTGAAATTACAGAGTCTGAAGAGATTACAGATTTTAAAACAGTTAATTCATTTATTAAAAAAGTAAGAGAGTATGGAGTGGGAATATCTATAGATGATTTTGGTACAGGATATGCCAATTTTGGATATATATTAAGCTTAGATGTTGATTATATTAAAATAGATGGTGGATTAATTAAAAATATAGATAATAATAAAGATTCTCATATTGTTGTAGAGGCTATTATAGCATTTACCAAAAAATTGGGAGCTAAAACTATTGTAGAGTTTGTATGTAATCAAGAGGTTCAAAATGAAGTTGTTTCTCTAGGTGCAGACTATTCACAAGGATATTTTATAGGTAAACCAAAAGCTAGTTTAATAGAAAAAGAAGAGATGGTAATAAGCTAAAGATATATAATCCTTAGCTTATTTTAGAACTATTCATCTTCTGAATTAGCTATTGTAAATTTAACACTTTCAAGGTCAATCATACCAGTTCCAACAGGAATTAGTCGTCCAATAACGACATTCTCTTTTAGGTCTTCTAATGTATCAACAGTTCCTGCAATTGATGCAGATGTTAATACTTTTGTAGTATCTTGGAATGATGCAGCCGAGATAATACTATCAGCCCCAACAGCTGCTCTAGTAATACCAATTAATAGAGGTTCTGCGATTGCTGGTTCTCCACCTAATCTAATTACCTTTTCATTTTCTATATTAAATTTCTTTTTGGATACTAAATCTCCATCAATAAATTTACTATCTCCACTATCAACTACTTTTACTTGTCTCATCATTTGAGATACAACAATCTCAATGTGCTTATCAGAGATATTAACCCCTTGACGACGATATACCATCTGTACCTCTTCAACTATATATTCATATAGAGCTTTTTCACCTAGAGTAGCTAGAATATCATGACTTGATACAGTTCCATCAGTTAGTTTTTCACCTGTGTGAACAAAGTCTCCCTCTGTTACAACAACAGTTCGCCCTTTATCTATAAACTGCTCTACCATTCTACCATTTTCATCAGTAATAATTAATCTCTTTTTACCTCTAAGTGGTTTTCCAAAACTAACTATACCATTGATTTTGGCAATATGTGCTGGGTCTTTTGGACGACGAGCTTCAAATAGTTCTGATACTCTAGGAAGACCTGAAGTAATATCACTTGATTTTTGAGCAGCTTTTGGTGTTTTTGCTAAAATATCAGCTATACTTACTTTTTCTCCATCTGAAACAAAAATAGATGTTTTTGGTTCAAGAGAGTATGTAATAACTTCATTATCATCTGTAGCTAATATAATAGCTGGTTTATATGATGCTGGAATATACTCATTTAGAGTAAGTCGGCTCTCTCCTGTTAATTCATCAAACTGCTCAACAGCTGTTACTCCTGCAATAATATCTTGGAATTTTACTACACCATTTGATTCTGATATAATTGGTTCAGAGTATGGGTCCCATTCTGCAATTACCACTTGGTCATCTGTTTTTGGAGATGCTATAAGGTCACCTCTTGAGATTATACTATTATCTTCAACTTTTATTAATGAACCTCTAGCTATATAGTGTCTAGCAGCCTCTCTATCATTCTCATCCACAATAACAGCAAATAGACCTTTTTCATTTACAAATTCATCTTTTTTAATAGTATCAATTCTCTCTATATAGTCACCTTTTAGCAGGAAGTATTTAACCATACCTTTTGCATCAGCATATATATTTTGAGTAATTGGTGCTCCATCTTCTACTTTTATTTCACTTGCAAATGGAATACGAGTTGGTACTGACCAAGCCTCTTTGATAATCTCTACAATAGAGTCACCCTCTTCAATAATCTCTCCATCTTTATAAGGAATAAATAGTTTTCCATCAACTTTACCACCAACACCTGCAAGTTCATTAGTTTTTGCTACATCACTCTTTCTAACTGTATATTTCTGTTCTTGAGCTCCTTGTTGAACTATAAGAGTAATTTCATCATGAGATTGAATTATAGAAATTCTACCTCTAGTAAGAGATTTAACTTTTGGTTCAACCAATAGTACACCAGCATTTCTTCTATTTGATACTAATAGTTTACCCTCACTATTTTTATAAACATTTAAGTTATAGTATCTAATAAAACCTTCTTTATTGGCAATAACTTGTCTCTCTTCTTTTCCAGCAGTAGCAGTACCACCTGTGTGGAATGTTCTAAGGGTAAGCTGAGTACCAGGTTCACCAATAGATTGAGCAGCTACAACACCTACTGCCTCTCCACTTTTTACAATTTTGTTTTCTGCCATATTTAGACCATAACATTTAGCACAGATACCTTTTGGTGCTTTACATGTAACAGAGGTTCTAATATTTACTGTTCTAACACCTGCATCAGTAATAAGTTTTGCTAAAGGTTCATCAATCATAGTTCCTTCACTTACAAGTACTTCACTTGTAATTGGGTCTATAACATCTTTTGCTATTACTCTACCATATACTCTATCTGCCAATGGTTCAATTAGCTCATTACCTACAAAAATATCTGATACATCAACACCCTCATGAGAACCACAATCGTGCATTGTTACTTTTACATTTTGAGCAACATCAATTAACTTTCTAGTCAAATAACCAGCACTTGCTGTTTTCATAGCCGTATCAGCTAGACCTTTTCTAGCTCCGTGAGTCGAAATAAAGTACTCCAATACATTTAGTCCTTCACGGAAGTTAGAGGTAATTGGTGTCTCAATAATAGAACCATCAGATTTTGCCATAAGCCCCCTCATACCAGATAGCTGTCTAATTTGAGCAGCTGACCCTCTAGCTCCTGAGTCTGCCATCATATGAACAGAGTTAAATCCATCTTTATCTTTTTTGATAAGTTCCATTAATTTGGTAGCTACAGCATTATTTGTATCTGTCCAAATATCAATAATTTTATTATATCTCTCTTGTTCAGTCAAAAGACCTTTTCCAAATTGTTTTTGTATCTCTACTACTTGTTCTTTTGCAGATATTATAGTAGCTTCTTTCTCTTCTGGTACTTTAATATCATCAATAGATATAGATACACCAGATTTTGTAGCATATTTAAACCCAATATCTTTTAGATTATCAAGAAATTTTGATGTATAAGAGATACCACTATGTGCATATATATAATCAACTAATGCTGATATATCTTTTTTCTTTAGTACTTTATTCCAATAGTTTTGAGGAACATAATCAGGAATAATATCTTTTAGAATTACTCTACCAGCTGTAGTTGTAATAATTTTATTATTAACTACTGTTCTAATTTTGGCATTAAGGTCAAGACCTCCTTGTTCATTTGCAATCATAACCTCATCAACATTAGCAAATAGTTTATGTTGACCTACTACATCTACTTTTTCCAAAGTTAGATAATATAGTCCTAAAATCATATCCTGAGATGGTACAGCAATAGCTTTACCTGATGCAGGAAGCAAAATATTCATAGAGGCTAACATTAAAATTTTAGCCTCAGCAATAGCTTCAGATGATAAAGGTACATGCACAGCCATCTGGTCACCATCAAAGTCAGCATTAAATGCAGCACAGACTAATGGGTGAAGTTGAATTGCTTTACCCTCAATTAGTTTTGGGTGAAACGCTTGAATAGAGAGTTTATGAAGTGTTGGCGCTCTGTTTAGAAGTACAGGATAGCTATCAACTACCTCTTCAAGACACTCCCAAACCTCATTGGTTTTCTTCTCTATCATCTTTTTGGCTTGTTTTAGAGTTGTAGCATACCCTCTCTCTTCAAGTTTCGCCATAACATGAGGTTTAAATAGCTCAACAGCCATTTTTTTAGGCAATCCACACTCATCCATTTTTAGGTTTGGTCCAACAACAATAACAGACCGTCCAGAAAAGTCAACCCTTTTTCCTAGTAGGTTTTGTCTAAATCGTCCCTGTTTACCTTTGATAACCTCTGATAGAGATTTTAGTGGTCTTTTATTTGCACCTTTTACTGAGTTTCCTCTTCTACCATTATCAAAAAGAGCATCAACTGCCTCTTGGAGCATTCTCTTTTCATTTCTTACAATAATTTCTGGTGCATCAAGTTCAACAAGTCTTTTAAGTCTTTGATTTCTATTAATTACTCTTCTATAGAGGTCATTAACATCACTAACAGCAAATTTTCCACCATCAAGACTTACCAAAGGTCTAAGGTCAGGTGGCATTACAGGCAGTACTGTAAGCATCATCCATTCAGGTTTATTTCCTGATTCTAAAAATGCTTCAATTACTTTTAATCTTTTTACAATAGTCTTTTTCTTTGCTTCTGATTTTGTAGCTTGAATATCCTCTTTGAGTTGAGAAAACATCTCTACAAGGTCAAGCTCACTTAGAAGCTCTTTGACTATCTCTCCACCCATTCTAGCATCAAGTCCAGAGTCTGGAAATCTTTGTGTAATAGATTGATACTGCTCTTCATTTAAAACATCAAATTTACTAAGAGGTGTAGTTCCTTCGCTATCATAACATGCAAATCCAGGGTCTTTTACAATATATGCTTCATAGTATAAAACTCTCTCTAAATCTTTCATTTTGACACCAAGAAGAGTACCAATTCTACTTGGAAGTGAGCTTACATACCAGATATGAGCAACAGGAGCTACTAAATCTATATGCCCCATTCTATTTCTTCTAACTTTAGAAGTTGTTACCTCAACACCACACTTTTCACACACTACACCTTTGTATCTCATCTTTTTATATTTACCACAAAGACACTCATAGTCTCTAACAGGTCCAAAAGTTTTAGCACAAAATAGACCATCTCTTTCAGGTTTTAATGTTCTATAGTTAATAGTTTCAGGCTTTTTTACCTCACCATAACTCCAAGATAAAATTTTTTCTGGACTAGCTACACGCAAACGCATAGCTAAAATATCCATTGGTCTCTCTTCACTCGTTAAATCAATAGGTCTTAACCCATCTAAAAAATCACTCATTATTTTGCTCCCTCTTTATCTTTCTCAAATAGGTCAACATCAAGACCTAGTGCTTGAAGCTCTTTTGTAAGTACAAACATAGTCTCTGGAACTCCAGATTCTGGTACAGATTCGCCTTTGGTTATAGCTCTATATGCTCTAGTTCGTCCATCAACATCATCTGATTTGATAGTTAACATCTCTTTTAGGATATGAGAAGCACCATACGCCTCTAATGCCCAAACTTCCATCTCTCCAAATCTTTGACCACCAAATAGAGCTTTACCACCAACTGGTTGTTGAGTAACTAGTGAGTATGGTCCAGTACTTCTAGCATGAACTTTTTCATCAACTAGGTGGTGTAGTTTTAGCATATACATATAACCTACATTTACACGCTCTAGCATCTTTTCACCAGTTCGTCCATCATATAGTACAGTTTTACCATCAGCATCCATTTTTGCTAATTCAAATAGTTTGTCAAACTCCTCTTGGTTTGTTCCTTCAAATACACTAGTTCCAAACTTAACACCTTTTGCCCAATCTCTAGCATATTTGATTAACTCATCATCACTAATATTTTCCAGTGTCTCTTTGGCATTCATAAGTTTTGCAACATCTGCAATCTCTGTCATTTTGGCTCTAAGTTCAGATACCATTGTCTCTTTTTGAGCATCAAATATACCTTGAATTTGCTCTCCAAGTTTTTTACCAAGCATTCCTAGGTGAACCTCTAGTAT
>Ga0256828_1002214_pt1 | contig 11713 bp, 11 predicted proteins | sample CV88metaG_FD_185993 | JGI IMG/M metagenome (GOLD analysis project Ga0256828, IMG submission 185993) | Hydrothermal vent microbial communities from East Pacific Rise, Pacific Ocean - CV88 | ecosystem: Environmental > Aquatic > Marine > Hydrothermal vents | place: Pacific Ocean: East Pacific Rise... | reverse complement strand
CAAAAGATGAGATCGTAAAAAACATCGAATCATACACTACGCAGGCGTTTAAAATCTTAGATAAAGAAAAGACAGACATCGTTTACAACAATGAATGGCTCGATGCTCTTGGTGCTGCTGGAATGTTAGAGCTGGCTTCAAACCTTACAGTCGCGCGTATGTTGGAGCGTGATGACTTCTCAAAACGTTACGCTTCAAACACACCAATCGCTGTAAGTGAGTTTATGTACCCACTGCTTCAAGGCTATGACAGTGTACACTTAGAGTCTGACATCGAGATAGGTGGGACAGATCAGAAGTTTAACCTTTTAATGGGACGTCAACTGCAAAAAGCATATGGTCTTAAAAAACAACAAGCTGTTTTGATGATGCCAATTCTTGAAGGTCTTGATGGCGTTCAGAAGATGAGTAAGTCACTTGGAAACTACATCGGTGTTTCTGATGAGCCAAATGATATGTTTGGTAAAGTTTTAAGTATCTCAGATGATCTTATGTGGCGCTACTACGAGCTGCTTAGTACAAAATCTCTTGATGAGATAGAAGCTCTTAAAAAAGGTGTAGCAAATGGTGAACTGCATCCTAAAAAGGTTAAAGAAGAGCTCGCACTCGAGATCACAGAGCGTTTTCACTCACGTGAGGCAGCACTCGCTGCCAAAGAGGAGTTTGACAAGGTTCATGCAAAGAGTCAGATACCAACTGATATCGAAGAATTTGAGTTGACAAGTGAAGATGGTTCTCTTTGGATAGCAAAAGCACTCGTTGATGCAAAATTAGAGCCATCAACTTCACAAGCTAGACGTGATATTAAGCAAGGTGGTGTTAAAATTAACCAAGAGAAAGTCTCAGATATGCAACTGCAACTGAGCCCCGGAGAGTATCTCCTGCAGGTTGGAAAAAGAAAATTTGCAAAAGTGAAGGTAAAATAATGAGTTTTGAACCGTTAAAGATTGGAAAATATACGATTGAGAAGCCTATTGTTCAAGGTGGTATGGGTGTAGGTATCAGTTGGGATCAATTAGCAGGTACTGTATCTGCCGAGGGTGGTCTTGGTGTTATCTCTGCTGTAGGTACTGGATATTATAAGAATAAAGAGTACGCACATAAACTAGTAGCCGGGAGACCTTTAAGTGAAGAGAACTTCTACTCAAAAGAGGGATTTCATGCTATCATCAAAAATGCACGTAAACTTTGTGGTGACAAACCACTCGCTGCAAACATTCTCTATGCTATCAATGACTATGGTCGTGTAGTTCGTGATGCATGTGAAGCGGGTATTGATATCATCATCACAGGTGCTGGACTGCCGACAAATATGCCGGAATTTACCGAGGGCTACCCAGATGTTGCACTTGTGCCTATCGTTTCATCTGCAAAAGCACTCAAAATCATCTGTAAACGTTGGAAAAAACGTTATGACCGTATACCTGATGCTGTTGTAGTTGAGGGTCCAAAATCTGGTGGACACCAAGGTTTTACTTATGAGCAGTGTAAACTTCCGGAGAACCAACTTGAAAATATTGTCGGTCCTGTGGTAGAAGAAGCTGCACAATGGGGAGATATTCCGGTTATCGCTGCTGGTGGTGTTTGGGATAAAAATGACATCGAAGATATGATGCGTCGTGGTGCTCGTGGTGTTCAGATGGGTACACGTTTTATCGCAACATACGAGTGTGATGCTCACGCAAACTTCAAAAAAGTTCTTCTTGAAGCAAAAGAAGAAGATATCAAACTTATGAGTTCTCCTGTTGGATATCCGGCTCAAGGTATTGTTACAAATCTGACACGCTTAGTAGAGAAGCGTGAGGGTCCTGCTATTAAGTGTATCTCTAACTGTGTTGCACCATGTAACAGAGGTGAGGAAGCAAAAGTAGTTGGTTTTTGTATCGCTGACAGACTCTCAGATGCTTATGAGGGTAACTTAGAGACTGGTCTTTTCTTCTCTGGAACAAATGGCTACAGAGTAAATGAGATTATTTCAGTAAAAGAGCTTATGACAAAACTTACAGAGGGTGAATAGATAAAGAATGCTACGTTCTTTAGCCCTTCTTTTTGTATTATTGGTCTCATTATATGGGCAGAGTGAGAGTGAACTTTTAAAACGGGCAAATAAGCTCGTTAACTCCTCTAATAAGTCAGAGCAATTTCGTGCGTATAATGATTATAAAAATCTCTACCTGCGTGCTTTGATGAATGAAAACAAAACGATGAAGCTCAAAGCCCTAGATGGTATTGTAAAGTCTGGACGGAAGTTACATATTGATGTCTCAGACTATGCAAAAGAACTGGTAAATTATAAAAAAAAGCACTCCTCCTCTTCTAGAAAGAAAAAACCAAAACCAAAACATAAAAGTGTTCAAAAAAAGAAGCCTAAAAAGAAGATCTATGTACGCTCTTCTCATAAGCTAAAAACAGTTCGATGGCAAGATAGTCGTCTCATCCTTCAGTTTGATAAAAAACTACGTAATAATCAGATCAACTACTTTACACTTTATGATAAAAAAACAAAACGATATAAGTATATTTTTGATATTCATGCCTCTATGCTGATGCGTTCACAAACATTGCGTAAACATGGCATAGAGAAGATAAAACTGGCACAGTTTAATCAAAATACACTGCGACTTGTTTTCCAAAATCCAAAAAAACTTACAGTGCGTTTCAAAAAAGATGCAAACAAACTCATCATTCGTGCCGAACCTAAAGAGAAGCAATCCTCAACAGTTCTTAAAAAACGGATACAAAGAGTTCAAGCCAAAAAAGCTCCTACCCGACTTGATAGAAATAAAGTGATTGTTATAGATGCAGGACATGGGGGAAAAGATCCTGGTGCTATAGGCTACAGAGGACTCAAAGAAAAAGATGTTGTTTTAAAGATAGCGCAGGAGCTCAGAAATATTTTACGTGCTCGTGGATATAAAGTATATATGACAAGAGATCGTGATGTATTTATAAAACTGCGTCATCGTACAAAATATGCAAACAGAAAAAAAGCAGACCTTTTCATCAGTATTCATGCTAATGCAGTTGGTAGAAAAGATGCTAAAAAAGTGCAGGGTGTAGAGTGTTATTTTCTCTCTAAGTCACGCTCTTCACGTGCTAAAAAAGTAGCAGCGATGGAGAATTCGGCAGATTTAGAAGATATGAACTACTATGGTAAAGAGAGCTTTTTAAATACTCTAAACTATCATAATATCATTGCTGCTAATAAGCTTGCAATCGATTTGCAACGTGGTGCTCTTGGTGAACTGGAGAAGAGTTACAAAAATGTATGTGATGCAGGGGTAAGAGAGGGACCGTTTTGGGTACTTGTTGGAGCTCAGATGCCCGCAGTTTTAGTAGAAGTCGGGTTTATCACGCACCCTGCGGAAGGTAAAAGACTTGCTAGTAGAAAGTATCAAAATAAAATAGCAAGAGGACTTGCTAACGGAGTAGAGCGTTACTTTTTAAATAACTAACTACTCCTCTTCGCTTTTATACTCTAACTTTCCTGCGATAGACTCTTTATCATTAATGATCTTTTCTATCTGCTGTTTTACTTTGTCATAAACAAACTGCTCTTTAAAGCCTTGGATACGCCCACCTGCAGCATTAGGGTGGCCTCCGCCATTTGCCCACTCTTTAGATATCTGTGAAACGCTTACTTGGTTGTTTGCACGAAGGCTCATAGTACCACGTGAGCTTACATCAACGATAAAGTCATACTCTGGGAATTTTGTCAAAAAGCCATTTCCGATGATAGAGGTGTTTCCTACACCATAGCTAAGGTATCCACGGTAGCCTTTGTAGTAGATAGTATGTGTTTTACGAAGTTTGCCAAGAAGTTCTACTACATACTCAGTTACAAGATTATCAAGTGTATCATTTTTATCACGTCTAAAGAACTCTTTTTTCATAAAAAAAATCTTCTCATCAAGATAGATTGGAGCATCCTCTTTGTTGATGTAACTTGCTGCTTCTTCTAAAAGAGTCAGTTTGTAACGAGAGTCCTCCTCTGGGAACATTACACGGTTTATCTCACGTGTATCCGTGACTAGACGCATACAGACCTTTCCATACTCAAAGTTCTCTTTTTCTTCCTGTTTCCAAAGGTCAACTGCATTGACAACATCTACATACTTCTCTAACCACTCTGGCTCATCAAGCTCAAAGTGCTCTTTTGCGTAGTCATAGACTATCTTTGTTGCACAGCGTTTAGTATCAAGATAGTACCACTCGTACTTGTTTGCACTCTCTTCGCCACTGCCATGGTGATCAAGCAGAAGCAGCTCAAGATCATATTTGTTCTCATTGAGCTTTTTTACTTCATGCGTGAGCCATTTAGACTCATCAGCTGTGAGGTTCAAGTCTGAGATGAGAATCATTGCAGGTTTGTTGTTCTTTTTGATGCTATCTAAGATCAGCTCAAGTTTTTGTTTTACCTCTGCACCATAGTTTGCATTGTAGTTATACTTTGTGTAGGGTGTGTACTGCATTACAAGCTGGCAGCTGTATCCGTCTAGATCTGTATGGGAGAGATGATGTATTTCTCTTTCGTTCATATATTTTTACCTTTATTCTTCGTTTTGATTTGTTATAGAGATTGAACCAAGGACTTCAAAGCTAGCACTTGAGTCAATCTCTGCATGAGAGAGCGTTACCACATCTAAAGAGAAACGCTCAAAGATCTCAGCAATACTGCGACGTATTTGCGGATCTACGATAATGATAACCGGTGAGATCCCTTTTTGTAAAAGCTCTGCTGCTTTAGAGCTTGTTGCTTGGATGAGGGCATTGATCTCTCCGACATTAAGCATAAGCTGGCGTACACCATCCTGCTCTTGAGACTTTTGCAGTAGAAGTTGTTCTGTGTTTGTATCAAATGTAAGCAGACGAATTACGCCATCTTCACCAGCATACATACGAGTGATGACACGTGAGAGTTTTGCACGTACTTGTTCAGTAATAAGCTCAACATTTTTCGTATACTCGGCTACATCGGCAATAGTCTCTAAGATAGTAAGCATATCTTTGAGCGGAATCTTTTCATGCAGCAGTGCTTTGAGTACTCTTTGAATAAGCCCGATAGAAGCCACTTTGAGTACATCATCGACAATAACAGGATAGTCATCTTTAATCTTGTCAATAAGTGATTGAACCTCTTGTCTCGTGAGTAACTCTTCTGCATTTTTCTTGATAAGTTCGCTCATATGTGTTGATATTACCGTAGCAGGATCGACTACCGTATAACCGTTTATAATGGCATCCTCTTTTTGTTCTGGACTTATCCAATAAGCATCAAGTCCAAAGGCCGGCTCTTTAGTCGGCTCCCCTTGGATCTCACCTGTTGCCATACCACTGTCCATCGCTAAGAATTTATCTGCTTGTATCTCACCTTCCCCGATAGTGACACCTTTTAAGAGTACCTGATACTGGTTTGGCTTGAGGTGTAAGTTGTCCCGTATACGAACCTGTGGCATCAAAAAGCCATAGTCAGAGGCGATTTTACGACGCATTGAACGTATACGTTCTAAAAGGTCACCACCTTGAGAAGCATCTGCAAGTTTGATAAGCTGGTACCCAAGGGTAAGTTCCAGCATCTCGACTTTTAGGATATCTTCGAGTGCTGCCTCTTCCTCTTTTGCTATCTCTTCTTGTGATTTTTTTGGTTTGATTTTCTCTTTTTCTTCTTCTATCTGCTCTTTTGTCTTTTTCCCACCTAAGATATTCTCTACATCCAAGATAGAGAGTTCACCCTTTTCGTATTTGTAGATAGACCAACCAAGTAGCGCAAAAAGAAAACCGACAAACATCATAGACGCAGTTGGTAGACCAGGAACAAGCCCAAAAAGGATCATGATAAATCCAACGATCATCATAGTCTTTGCATTTCCGACCATCTGGTTGATCGTACCCTCTGCGAAGTTATCACCATCACTCGAACTTCTTGTGATCATAATACCCGTAGCCGTAGAGATGATAAGGGCTGGTATCTGACTTACAAGTCCATCACCAATGGTTAGAAGTGTAAATGTTGAAGCACTCTCAGCCACATCCATATCATACTGAAAAACACCGATGAGAAAGCCACCGATGATGTTGATGAGCGTAATGATGATACCTGCAACAGCATCCCCTTTTACAAACTTACTCGAACCATCCATCGCTCCGTAGAAGTTTGCATCTTGGAGTATCTCTGCACGACGGCGTTTTGCTTCGGCATCATCGATAAGTCCTGCATTTAAGTCGGCATCAACAGCCATCTGTTTACCAGGCATAGAATCTAGTACAAAACGTGCTGCAACCTCTGCAACCCTTGTAGAACCTTTGGTAATAACCATAAAGTTAATGAGTACCAAGATAGAAAAGACGATGATACCGATAACAAAGTTACCACCGACAACAAAGTCTCCAAAGCTGGTGATAATGTCACTCACAGCTTCAGGTCCCTCATGCCCTTTACTTAAGATCATCCTTGTCGTGGCAATGTTAAGTGAAAGCCTGTAGAGTGTTAAGATAAGGATGAGGGTTGGAAAGGTTGTTAAATCAGTAGGCTTTGGTACATAGAGGGATATAAGTAAAATAAGTACAGCAAAGGCGATAGAAATAGTCAAAAGTACATCCAAAACTGATGATGGCAGGGGAACAATGATGATGGCAAGAATTGCCATAACAAATAAAACAACACTCAGGTCTCTTTGACCTATTAAAAAGTTTAGTGTTGTCCCGATCTGTTGCCTTGTTGAGAGTTTCTTTGCCAAAAGTTATTCTACCTAGTCGTCTAATATATCTGCAAGTGTTAGTTCAGCCAAAAAGAGATCTATTTTACCCTGTAATTTATTTAAAAAAGGCCAGATTGAACATATCTCTGCTTGGTTTGATGGACAGTCATGTATAGAGGGTGAACACTCAAAGACAGCAGGAGCTTTACCTTCAACACTGCTCATAACCTCTAACATATTGATCTCATGCGGTTCTTTTTTTAAGACAAAACCACCATTGACTCCTTTGTAGGAGTTTAAGATGTCTGCTTTTGCTAAAGATTGTAAAATTTTTGCTAGAAAACTTTTTGAGATTGTTAGTTCACGTGAGAGTGTCTCACTGTCTTTTGGACCTTTTGATCTTGAGAGAACAATGAGAGATAAGATTGCGTATTCGCTGGCTCTTGTTATTAGCATGCTGTTGTTTTACTTTCTGTAATTTTAATATATTTGTAATTGTAAGTCTGATTATATCCAAAGAAGTTAAAGAAAGCTTTACATTAGGCTTTGTTTTTGCTATTATTTCGCTTCAACTTCTTCTGCATTTTGCATTTGAGTTAGATTAACATACCTATCAGGAGGCTATTATGGCTTTAGATTCGGCGAAAAAACAAGAGATTATCGCAAAATACGGACGTAATGAAAACGACACTGGTTCTAGTGAAGTTCAAATTGCATTATTAACACAGAGAATTGCAGATTTAACTGAGCACTTAAAAGTATTCAAAAAAGATCACGCTTCTCGTTTAGGTCTTTTAAAATTAGTTGGTCAGCGTCGTCGTTTGATGAAATACTTCAAAAGAAAAGACAAAGAAGCTTACGCTAAACTAATCGAAGATTTAGGTATTCGCGACAATATCTAAATAAACTTTTTTAAGTTTATCTTTTTAAGGGGAGGCTTCTTTGGAAGTCGCCCCTTTTTTTATGCCAAAATTTTAGAGAAAAATCTCAACGGCTCTTTTTAGATCCTCTTTCGTATCTATCCCAAAACCTGTACTTGCCACTTTTACCATCGTAATCTTTTTTCCATGATAGATAGCACGAAGCTGCTCAAGTTTTTCTATATCTTCAATCGGCGCATCAGCAAGTGAACAGAACTCTTTGAGACTTCTTTTTGAAAAACCGTAGATGCCGATATGTCCGAAGTAGACCGCTTCGCCACTTTGGTTGTGAGGAATTTTGGCGCGTGAGAAGTAGATGGCATTTAGATTTGCATCAAGTACAACTTTTACAAGGTTTGGATCTTTTGCTGCATCTGCATTGACGGAGTTGTAACAGCTTCCCATAATGAACTCTTCGCCACTTTTTTGGAGCTCTTTGAGTTTTGTCATTAAAGATTCAACTACATCAGGCTCAATAAATGGCTCATCAGCTTGAACATTGATGATAAGTTCATCATCATCAAGCTCTAAGATAGTAGCACACTCATGGATCCTGTCTGTTCCGCTTTTGTGTGTTGTAGATGTCAGCATCGCTTTGACACCATGTGCACGGCATACTTCTATGATCTTTTCATCATCGGCGGCGACTACAACATCATCAAGGTGTGCAACACGTTTGGCAGTACGTACAACCATAGGCAGTCCACCGATGTCGGCTAAAACTTTTTGTGGAAATCGTGTAGAGGCTAATCTCGCAGGAATAATTATCATCGTTTTTTCTCTTTTTATTGTTATAATATCAAAATTATAACGCATAAAGGTTTTATTTGAAACTCTATCAGCCAGAATCAGGCTATTGTTTTAACAGTGATTCTATATTTTTATATGATTTTATAAATAAATTTACCCCAAAAGGTAAGGTTTTGGATGTTGGAGCAGGCTCGGGAGTAGTAGGGCTTTTAGTTGCACGTGACAATGAAAAAGTAGAACTTGAGGCTGTTGAGAAACAGCCTCTTTTTGCAGTATATGCAAGAAAAAATGCCATGACCAATAACATTCCTTACAAACTCTATGAGGGAGATTTTACAACATTAAATGAGCAGACAAAGTATGACTATATTGTCTCAAATCCTCCTTTTTATCACTCCGGTGCACAAAAAACGCATAATGAGATGGTCGCAACAGCTCGTTATAATGAACACCTGCCAATAGATGCATTTTTTAAAAAGGTCACGCAGCTCTTAAAGCCACATGCACACTTTATATTTTGTTATGATGCGACACAGTTTTTTGATATTTGTGCGAGTTTGGAGAGAGTAAAGATGCGTGTGTGTGATGTACGTTTTGTGCATCCAAAAAAAGATAAAAATGCCTCTTTGGTCTTAGTGCATGCGCGTAACGGTTCTAAGTCGATGATGAAAGTATGGCCGCCGTTGATTCATTTTGAGGGTAGTGAGCTCACGCAAGAGGTTTTAGAGATATATAAAAAAGCAAAAACAGAGAGTATAAAATGTCAATTATAAAAGAAGAAGGTTATCCATACGCATTTAACACAGATGCCTGTGCTACATGTGAGGGGCGCTGCTGTACAGGAGAGAGTGGTTATATCTATGTAAGTAAAGCGGAAATTATCAAAATCGCCCAGCTGCTAGAGATGGACATTAATGAATTTGGAGTAAAATATCTTTTTAAAAAAGGGTATAAATACTCTATTAAAGAGCGTAAAGTCGATGACTCGTATGAGTGTGTATTTTATGATAAAGAGAAGAATGGTTGTCAGATCTATGAAGCACGACCAAGTCAGTGTAAAACTTTTCCCTTTTGGGACTACTTTAAAACACATGTAGATGAGCTAAAAGCTGAATGTCCGGGAATAATTGATGTATAGAAATTTTATTTTGTCTTGCTGTGTACTCTTTTTGAGTGCATGCTCGATGGTACAAGAACCAGTGGTGAAAACCGAGCCAAAACCTTACGAAAAAGTGTTTGATCAGGAAGATTTATATATTTTATTTGCATTAGAAGCAGAGCGTATACATGATTATAACTCAGCAGAGAAACTTTTTACCACACTGTATGAAAAATCACACAAAAAAGAGTATCTCTACCGTGCAGTGCAAAATGAGTTACGGCTTAAAAAGTATGAAAATGTTATAGCTCGAGTAGATAAGTACTTACAGGGTGGTCTTAAGGATGCAGAACTGATGCGACTCAAAGTTATAGCACTGACAAAACTTTCACGTTTGAAAGAGGCTAAAAAACTGGCTCTTGAAGTAGCATCTATAACACAAAAACCACATGACTACATCATGGTTAGCAATTTGTATGCAAAGCAAAAAGAGTATGACCTTGCCTTAAAATATCTCGAAGGTGCTTATGTTAAAGAGTATAATGAAGAGATTTTAGATAAAATGGCCATTATACTTTATGTGAATCTCGGACGTAAAAAAGATGCTATAGCACAGCTTGAATCACATGCCAGAATCCACGGCTGTTCTGAGAGAATCTGCATGCGTCTTGTCAGTTTTTACAGCGATGAGAACAATATAGATGGTCTGCTCTCTGTATATAAACGAATGTATGCAAAGTTTAAAAGTGATGCTATAGCAAGAAAAATTATTCAAATATATACATATAAACGAGAGTATTTTAAGCTTATTGACTTTTTAGAAGAGAACAATATAGATGATGCTCTCTTATTTGAAGTATATGCAGGTGTAAAAGATTACAAAAAAGCAAGCAGTGTTGCACTAAAGCTCTACGAAGAGACAGCTGATATCAACTATTTGGGACAGAGTGCACTCTATAAGTATGAGGCTTTTGGAAAGAAGATTACAAAAAAAGATCTGCAAGATGTGATTGAAAAACTTCAAAAGGTGATTAAGAAAAAGCCTGATGAGACACTCTATCTCAACTACTTGGGGTATATACTCATAGACCATGGTATAGATGTCAAAAAAGGTATGGATTATGTGCAAAAAGCACTAAAAATTGAGCCAAACTCTGCGTACTATCTTGACTCTTTGGCATGGGGGTACTATAAACTCGGCAACTGCAAGCGTGCTGATGAGATAATACAAAAGGTAGTTGCTCTTGGTGAAGGGGATCAGCCTGAGGTCAAAGAGCATATCGAGATGATAAAAAAATGTTTACAAAATTCAAAAAAAGGTAAGTAAAACGAATGATACTTGATGATATTATCAAAAAGACAAAAGAAGATTTAAAAAAGCGTGAGAAAGAGTTCTCTCTTGATTGGTTAGGGCGTTCACTTGCGTACAATGCAAGGCAGCCACGTGATGTTTATCCCTATCTGCAAGCTACTGAGGAAGATCCTTATAGAATCATTGCCGAAGTAAAAAAAGCTTCACCATCGAAGGGTGTTATCCGTGAAGATTTTGACCCGCTTGCCATTGCACAAAGCTATGAGCGTGGCGGAGCAAGTGCCATCTCTGTTTTGACTGAACCACACTTTTTTCAAGGTAATCTAGAGTACCTTGCAGGTATTCGTCGTTATGTTGGTATTCCACTACTGAGAAAAGATTTTATTGTCTCAAAGTATCAGATACTTGAAGCGCTTGTATATGGAGCTGACTTTATCTTACTTATCGCTGCAGCACTCTCAAAAAAAGAGCTAAAAGAGCTACTCAACTATACAAGACACCTTGGTATGGAAGCACTTGTTGAGGTTCATGATAAAGCAGACCTTGTCAAAGCTATCTATGCAGGAAGTGACATCATCGGGATCAACCACAGAAATCTTCAGACATTTGAGATGGATATGGAACTTACTTACAAACTGATGCCACTTATACCAAACGGTAAGATTATCGTGGCTGAGAGTGGTATCTATGAGCATGGGCAGCTTGAAGATCTCTCCAAAGCCGGAGTAGATGCTTTCTTGGTCGGTGAGTCACTGATGCGCCAAGAAGATGAAGAGGCAGCACTTAAAAAATTAAAATATGGAGAAAAAAATGCGTAAATATTTACTGCTAGCAGCACTTGTTACAACACTTTTTATGAGTGGATGTACACAAGAGACACAAAACAAACTAGGACGTTCGCTGCAAAACTGGACAGGAACAAACGGCGTACTTG
>Ga0256828_1002213_pt1 | contig 11722 bp, 19 predicted proteins | sample CV88metaG_FD_185993 | JGI IMG/M metagenome (GOLD analysis project Ga0256828, IMG submission 185993) | Hydrothermal vent microbial communities from East Pacific Rise, Pacific Ocean - CV88 | ecosystem: Environmental > Aquatic > Marine > Hydrothermal vents | place: Pacific Ocean: East Pacific Rise... | reverse complement strand
ATAGAGTTTATGAAGAAAAACCAGGATTTTCATATTTCGGATATAATCTTGATACAAAAAAACTTACACAAGGAAGACAATCTTCCTTTGTTGATGCAATAAAACTTAATCTAGAAAATATTTCTTCATTTAATATTAATTTTATTCATGAAAATCTTAAAAATAAATTTGAATTAAATTGTTCTCTTGAAAAACTATATAAAATTAAAGATATCGCCTTATCTGCAAAATACACTTTAGAAAAAGGATTATAATGAAAATTACTGCTCAAGATGTTAGACAAAGACTTGAAAATAATGAAGATGTTTATGTTTATGGAACAACTGTTAATATAGTAAAAGAGAATTGGAATTCGAGTCCACATATCTCTAATAATCTAAAACCTATTTTTGGTGAAGTTAGAAAAGAAAATAGAAAATTAATGTTCTTTAAAGAAAATGCAAGAGGAACAGGTTTTGTATCTACAGGAAGAAATTTCGATGGTTTAACTTGTTTTTCTGATGAAATGGAAGCAATTAATTTTTATAATAATAAACTTAGAGAATTTATTAATATTAAAGAAAATGAAATTGAAGAAGCTAAAAAGCTTCTAGTTTCTTGAAAGAAAGGATTTTATATGAAAAAACTTATTGTTGGTGGTGATTTTGGAGATATTTCAAAAACATCTTCTATTGTTAATAAATTGGCAAAATCTATGGATGCAGATATTATTAATGGAGGTACTTATGAAGATTTGAAAAATGCATCTTCTAAGATGTCATCTTATGATATTGTTGTATGGATGCCAAATATTGATAATTCTTATTCTGATATTTCTATTAATAAAAAAGTTGGTTCAACACTTATTGTTTCTAAAGCAATTAGAGACCATACAAGAAATAGAGGTGATGCTGTTGCAAGAATTTTTAAATATCATGCAAATGCTGTTATTGCTATTGAATATGGATATATTTTTCAATTTACTTTGATTGATGCTCTTAATAATGACTGGGCAAAAAGTAATAATATTGAAGATATTGCAAAAGGTATTAAGGATATTTATAAATGGACAAATGGAGCTATTCGAGAAGGAACTCTTAGAAAAAAAGATAATCTAGATACACTTATTGAAATTAATAAAAAAGTTTCCCAAAATGTTATTGAAATTCAAGGTAGATTTTTTGGTAATCTTTCTACTCGTTGTGCTTCTCTTTTCCCATCAAAAAGGGAAAAAGAAGGATATTTGGTTTCAGGACGAAATACAGATAAAAAACAACTACAAAGAACAGATATGGTTGAATGTATTTTTGAAGATAATAAAATTAGATATTTTGGAGAAAGAAAACCTAGTGTTGATACACCAGTTCAAATTTCTATTTATGAACAGCTTCCAAATATCAATTATATGATTCATGGACATAATTTTATTAAGAATGCTCCTACAACTGAACATTATTTTCCTTGTGGAGATAAAAGAGAAATTGAAGGTATTATTGAATTGATTGGAGATTCTACACATGGTGTTATTAATTTAAAAAATCATGGATTTTTGGTATATTCATCAACACTTGATGAAATGAAAAATATTTGTGAAAATATGATTATTGAAGAAATTTAAGTTGTTTGTAAGTGAAGATAATATATAATATTTTATATAAAAAAGGAAACTAAATGTTAATTTTAAAAAGTTCAAATCCATATAAAATTTCTGAATATACACGTTTATTGAAAGATACAGAAGTAAAAGTTGAAGCAGGAACTGATTTAAAAGAAGTTCTTGCTGACAAAGATACAGTTATTCTTTATAAAGCTATCGCTGGTGGAAATAATGTAATTGTTGAAGATACAGTTTTAGAAATTAATGGAGTAGAAGAAGTTGAAATCCGTTGGAAATGGAAAGATCTTCAAACAGGAGATAAAATTAAATGGATTATCTCTATTGGTGTTCTTCAAAATAATGAAGTAAAAGTATATAGAGGAGAAATTGAAGCTATTGTTGATAGAAGTTTTGGAATGGATGGTGAAGCATTTGAACCGTTTATTGTTCCTTTGAAAAATAATCCAAATAAAATAAGCTATACATTGCTCTCTAAGGAAATTGATAAAGATATTATTGATCCTAGAGCAATGGCTGTTCAAAAACTTTTGAATAAGGAACCTGTATTTGTAAAAAATATTAATGATATTCCTCAATGGATTGGAGATTATCAGAATGACTAAACTCTTTTGAGTTTGGTCTCAGGTTCTTTTAGAAAAAAACATAAAGGTAAAAAAATGACACGAATACAAGAAGCAAATTTAGAACTTTTTAAGAGATATAAAAAAATTTTAAATGATTATAAAAAATATGCTGATGATGATATTATCATAAGAACAAAAAAAATGATTGATGTTGCTTTAACTGTCGAAATGTTAGAGGATAAACAAAGTAGATGGCTTGGATTTACACAAGGCGTGTTAGCTGTTTATGATTTGATTGATATTGATACAGAAAGAGATATCTCAAGAAAATTATTCCATAAAGCATATAAAGATATGGGTTTAGAAAAACCAAAGACAATTTCTATTTCTTGACTCTTTTTAAAAATAAAGATGTCGTTCATTTGATAATAACAAATAAAGGAGAAAAAATGGTTGATTATGGTGTTTATATGGTAATGAAACCAATGTCATTCAAAGAAAAAAGACATTTAATAAAAAAAATATGGTTTTTTAGGAGATTTTTTAAATGAATAGTGATGTGAAAGCACTTCTGGATGAATATCTTGTTGAGGTTATTGAAACAGATAATTCAATAGAGATTTGGAGAAATGGAAAAATGTTTAAAATTAATAAAGATTATGATGAAACATTTTATTTAGATTTGAAGCTTCAAGAGTTTTGTGTCTCTTCTCCAATTTCTGATAAGGTTGGGAAAAAAGATTTTCCTCAATTTTTTAGAACTCCTGAAAAAGGAGAATTTATCGCTGTAAAAAGATTTTCTAATCTTGAAGATTATAATTATAATCGAAGGATGACTATTTCAATGTATTCTATGAAAAAATTTAAAGAATTTAGAGATGGAAAAATTGTTTGTGAAAAAAAGAATGGTGATGAAGCTTTATATGATTTTTATCATATAATTCCAGATAATAAACATCCTTCTACTACATTTTGGTTTAATGGATATCAAAATAGAGTTTTGTGGGATGTTATTGAAAAAATGTTTGAGGAAAAATCCTAACTCTCTTATAAAGAGTTAGAAGAAGATTATTTCATTTGAAAAATGAAAGAACTTGTCGATATATCAACAAGAATCTTCTCTTCTGTTAGAAAACTTATTTTTGTATATGTTTCAATAACATGATCTAAATCTTCTCTTGTTTTATCAATTTGATCTTTTTTTTCTTTCATTGAAATGAAAGAATTTTGAAAAAAGACTATCTTCAGTTAAATCAAGCAGTTCTTCTCGTAAAATAGAGATTCTCTCTTCGAGATATTTTATCTCATTTTTGCATGCACTTTTATAGTCATTCAGATTGACTTCTATAAATCCCGTTAAATTTCTCATTATTTATCCTTCTTCAAAAAATTTTTGCTAATTAAAGCTTATAGATGTTATAGACCTGAAATCTTATAAATTAAGATGCTAATAAGTTATTTTTAGATAAAATAAAAAAAATAAAGGATTTCAAATGGCAACAGCTATTAGTGGAAGAACAGAAAGTGGAGATGAATTTCTTAAAATAAGTGAAGAAGATATTAAATCAGAAGAATTTATTATTGAACTTCTTGAAGAAGCTGTAGGAAAAGAAGAATTACCGTATGTTTCATCTTTGAATATTGTTTCTACTGTTTGGGAAGACCCTTATGCTTTTTATAATATTGAAAATAGTATTGTTGAAAAATGCGAAGAAATGAGAGATGAACTATGAAACAAAATAAAGATCTAGAAAAATATTTTTCTAAAGAACTTTTTGAAATTAACGATTTGTTAAATAAAATTGAGACTATGGAATATGAAGTTGAATATGGTGATTCTCATTTTATTTGTGATATTCATGGGATTTGTGAAGTTGAAAAAGATGATGATGAAGGTTCTTATAATATTGGTTCTTGTTGTTTTTGTGGAACAGAGTTAAGAAGAGTAAATGGTGAATGGTATCATTATAGTGCTTTTGATGATGAATGGAATCTTATTGATGAAAATTATCAAACTCATGGATATAATGGATTTCAACATGGAGAACCAACAACAGAAGAAGAAAGAGAACTTTTTGATTTAAGAAAAAAACTAGAAAAATATGAACATATCAAAAATAAATCATTTGCTCTTTTTGGAAATCCAATCAAACATTCTGCTTCTCCATCTATTTATAAGCAATTATTCAATGAAGAAAATGTTATTGCTTCTTATGATTTATTTGAAGTGGATACAGTAAGAGAAATTAAAGAAAAATTAATTGGTTTAGATGGAGCAAATATAACTTATCCATTTAAAGAAGATGTGATTAATATTCTTGATGAACTTTATGATTATTCTTTTCTTACAAAATCAGTAAATATGATAAAAAAAATTGATGGAAAATTAATTGGTTTCAATACAGATGGATTGGGTTTTGCTAATACAATTAAAGAACATAATCAAAAAATACTTATTATTGGTTCTGGTTCAACAGCAAAAGTATCAGCGTTATGTTTAAGAAATATTGCTCATGATGTAACTATTACAAACAGAAGTAAAAATGGAAGAGATTTTTTCATTGAGAATGGATTTGATTTTTATTTGAATGAAGATTTACCAATTGAAAAATATGATATTATTGTAAATATGACAAGTGCTGGATTAAATGATTTAAATTTTCCAATGAATAAAGAAAAATTAATTGAATTAGTTAAATTAAGTTCAAAAGGAATTGATGTTATATATAATAAAACCACACCATTTTTAAATCTTTTTAAAGAATTCGATAAAGAGTATGAAGATGGAAAAAAGATGCTTAAAAGCCAAGCTATTGAAAATATGAAGATTTGGTATAGAGAATAATTTTTTATTAATTATAAAAAACTCTTAAAAAATAAGATGAAATCAACAAAAACTTGACTTTTTAGTTATTTTTTGTTATTATTTAATATAATAATTGGAATAATTAAAAATGATTGAAAAATATATAGATAATGAAATAAATATTGAGGAGCTAGTTCTCTTTTTTGACACTAAAAATTATACAAAAGAAGAAATTAAATCTGGTGGAATCGTATATACTCCTAAATATATATGTGATGATATAATTAATAAATTAGAGCCTGCTTCTGATGAGACAATTTTTGAACCATCTGTTGGTCATGGCATTTTTATTTTTTCATTGCTTGAATATATGGAAGATAAAGTTGATAATTTAAAAGACTATTTTTTAAATTATGTTTATGGACAAGATATTGAAGAAAAAAATATTGAAGAATTCAAAGAAATAGCCGTAGCTTTTTTTGAAAAAAGAAAAATTAAGCTTGATATCGATGAAATCAAAAATTTTAAAATTGGTGATACACTATTAGAAACAACTTCTTATGACATTATTTTTGGAAATCCTCCTTATATTAAAATACAAAATTTAGATAATGATTATGCTTCATTTTTAAGAAGTAATTTTACTTCTTGTGAAACTGGAAATATTGATATCTATTTTGCTTTTATTGAATTTGCTTTAAATAATAGTAAGAAATTTTCATATATTGTTCCTAATTCTTGGTTAGTTTCAAAAAGTGGTGGTGTTCTTAGAGATTTATTAAAAGAAAGACTTTCTTATGTTATTGATTTTAAAGATAAAAAGATTTTTAAAAAGGCAGATACATATACTTGTATTTTTTTAGTTGATGAAGAACCTTCTGATACTTTTATATTAGAAATTGATAATAATATTGATGTTTTAAGAAAAAGTGATGTAGATACATTTTCTTTAAAAAATGATTTGAAATTTGATGTTGATAATGCTATTATAAGATATCATACTCCTATAGCAACATTAAGAGATAAAATATTTATAAAAGATACTTCCGATTCTATTGATTTTTATAAAATAAGTAGAGTTAAATCAGAAGAAGAATTTCTAAATATAAAACAAAAAATTATATTTCCTTATACTAATGATTTTAAAATTAAAAAGTCTTTAAATAAAGATACATTAGAATATTTAAATGAGAATAGGGAGGAATTAGCAAAAAGAGATAGAGGAAATAAAGATTATGAAGAGTGGTATGCATATGGTAGAAGACAAGGTTTTTCTTCTTATGACTTTAAAAATGATATTATAATAATTCCTGGAATGATATCCGAAAATTATTCCTTTTTTAGTGTTGATTTAAGTAAATTAAAAAATAAATTTTTATTTTCTTCTGGATTTATTTTAGAAGTTGATAAAAAAAATACAAAAAAGATTTTAGATTTTTTAAATTCTGAAGATTTTTTTATGTATTTAGAAGATGTAGCAAAAATTTGGCCTGGTAAAAATGGACGGTATTATAGTCTTTCAATTACTAAAATTAAGGAGGTTTTCGATGTTTAGAGATGATTTTCTTCAAGCTCTTCAAAATTCTTATCAAGCTTATTTAGAAAATGGAGCCAGATCGAATAAGAAATTAATACCTATACATGGATTTATAGCAAATGAATTTTATAAAGAAGGTTATAATGTTAAGTCGTTAGGTTTCAAAGATGGAAAAGAATTTAAAATAGATGGATATCTTATGAAAAAAGATATAGATATCTCTTTATTTTCTCAAGATGAATTCAAAGCAGCTATTAGTTTCAAATTTGTTACTGGAAACTATTCTCAAAATAGTAATAATTATTTTGAAAATATGCTTGGAGAATGTATTAATATTAAAGCATCAGGACAGTTATTTTTTCATATAACTGTTCTTTTCAATGAGACACCAAAAAGAAATAAAGATGGGAAAATAATAAGATATGAAAAATTAAGTAATAATAATTTATTAAAATATATTAAATTAATGGATGGTGTAGATGGTTTTCATAAACCAGATAATTTATTTATCGTTATTTTGGATGTTGATGAAAATAATAAATTATCATATACAGATATAAACAATTTATCTCTTGCAACAATTATTAAAAGAAAACTTTTAAATAATTTTTCGATAGATAATTTAAAGGATAAAATTAATCTTTCTTTAAGTATATATTAGATATACTCTTATTTAAGAAGAGAAGTTCTCTTCTATTAACTTCTGGCTGATTGCTAGGAAAGCACCTGATTGAAAAATCAGAATAATTAAGAGATAATATGCAAAGATGTTCATTTTGTGGTTGAAATGAATTGATTTAAATATTATTCATTGTTAATTCTTGATTGAATCTTCTTATATAACCACTAAGAAGAAGATAGAAAAAGTTTTAACTTTGGGAACTCTCGCTTTCTCTATGTAGGTTCAATTCCTGCTCAGAAGACCGTTTTCTTTAAAAAGTATTTTTATAATATTTTTTAAAAAAAATAAAAGGTTTTATTTATGAAAGAATATGCAATCATTCTAACAACTAGCAAAGAAGACAGATATCCTTATTATATGACAAGATTTTATAAAGTTCCAACACCAAAAAAATATGCTTGGGAATCTCAAAAATATAATTATGAGAAAACTGGTTGTATTGAACATGAAGAAATTTCATATGAATCTATTCGACGAAATACAAAATTAGAAGATATTCATTTATTTTCTCTTGAAGAAGCAGAAAGGCTTCTTGAAAAACTAAGAAATAAAATGAAAAACTATAAAAATTATGCTTCTGGAAGAAAACCTTTTCTTATAAAAAAGACAAAAATAAATAAATTTTTGAAAAAATAACCAAATTGGGATGGCAAGAGGTTTCTAAAAGAAACCTCCTCTCCAATAGTCGCCATTCATACTTAGTGTTTGAACGGCACCATGAAGATCATCTCTTTTAAAATGATCTTCAATCTCTCTCTCGATATGAGAATCAAGATGGAATTCTCCATCTTTTTCTCTTACAAGAGATATTACTTTCTCTCGAAACTCATAGAAAGAAAGCTTTTCTTTTGGGGAAAGAATTTTCTCTTCCCCCGTTTTTTTATTGATAACCTTAATCATTGTTCACCTCCTGAGTGATGATTGATGAAAGATCGGAAGTATAAAATTCCTCTTTATACTCCTTTCCTGGTCTCGTTGCCAACACCTTATAGAAAGGCTCCCTATATGGATCCTTTTCTAGTGTATATCCATTAACAACAACCTCAGCGTGAAGAACATCTTGTCCTTGGACAATTAGATGCATAGCATCATCTTTCGTAATGATGTCTCTTGCCTCCATCATTGTCGATAATGTTTCATAACGAGACAGTACCTGCGCAAGTCCTCTCACGCCTTCAACAACCCAATAGTCAAGGTCTTGGGCATGTGTCTTATGGTAAATCCCTTCTACACATGCTTCAAAGGTTGAAGACCCTGGAACATCTTTTTGACCATTAAGGTCTGTTGCGATGAACTCTCCAAGAGAGTTCATTTTAATTTGGTATGCCACATTATCGTGGTTTATTACCACAATACTTTGATTCGCACCAAATCCTAGAACAACACTTCTTCTATCTACCAGTTTTTTAAAAAATTTCATCTTTTCTCCTTTTATATTGTGATGTCTTAACAATTCCTATTAATTGTATTAACTTCAAAAAAAATGAAACACTTTTCAGTATTGTATTTATGTTATAATAAGAAAAAATGAAAAGGAATAGAAAAAATGAAAATTCAAAATATGTTAGACTTACAAAAAAAATTAAATGATAGCACTAATGGTGAAGGATGGGAAGAAGGAGTTTCTCCAAAAAATGGTAAAATAATTGATTGGAATAGAGCTATTTGGCTTGAATGTGCAGAAGGTGCAGAATCTTTTCCATGGAAACATTGGAAAGATGTAGCTGCTGAACCAGATATGGAAAATGCTAGAATAGAGACTGTCGATATATGGCATTTTATTCTTAGCGAAATGATATCTATCTCTGAAAATCCTTCAAAAGAGATTCGAAAGGCATTGAAAAAAGTCTCTTCTACAGAAAAAAAGAACCCTATTCAAGCTTTTGAAAAAATGGCTTTTCAAGCACTTAAACTCCAAAAAAGAAAAGGGAAAATTTCATCTTATTTAAAGGTATTTTTTGAATTGATGTATAGTGTAGAACTTGATTTTGATAGCTTATATAAACTCTATATGATGAAAAATGTATTAAATGAAATTAGACAAGAAAATGGATATCAAGAAGGAACTTATGTTAAGGTTTTTATAGTTCCAGATATTTCTAATGAGATGATTGAAGATAATGTTATTATGAAATATATATTGGATAATAATCCAGATTTTGAAGCTGATAAATTGAAAGATGCGTTTATGCTTCTTTATGAAGAATATTCTGTAAGGTAGCTATAAGCTATCTTAGGATATAAATTTTTATGAATAAAAAAATAAATAATCTTAAAAATAAATTACATCAAGCAATAAGATATAAATCTTATAAACCATTCAAAAGAGCTATAAAAAAACTAAATCTTTTATCAGATAATGAAGAAAAATTAAATAAATTTATAGATAAAAATTATGAAACTCTTTTATTTGAAGTTGAAAAACATATTAAAGATAATTATCCAAAAAAAGTAACTTTTAAAGAATATTCTGACAATATGAAAAATCTACATACAAAAAAACTACTTACTGAGCTGGATTTAGTTCGAGCTGGTCATGAACCAGTTAAAAATACTAATGCTAATGATAGAATTAAACTAATGAATATAATTAAAGAAGAGCTTTCTATAAGAGAACATATTCCAAATAAAAAAGAAGCTAAGGAAATAAGACAGGAAAAAGCGAAACAAAAGTCATCTTCATAAATAATAAAATACTTTGAACTATATTCCTATAACAATATACACTTGCGAAAGCAAAATATTATTAAAGGAATAAAATGGTAGAATTTATTACCAGAATAGAGTTTGTTAAACTTTGTAATGATAGTGGAGCTTCAATTAGAGAGGGAATCTCTCTGTATGAGGATGAATATGATGAGAGATATCGACTTCTGATGAAAAGAAGAGAGTTGGAAAATCTTTTTGTAAAGCACTATGTGGCTTTTACAGAAGCGATGGAACTTCATCGTTTTGGTCATGGAGGAAGAAAAGAAATAATTTCTTTGGTAACAAAGTATTATGGATTCTCTAAAGAGAAAGCTGATAAGCTTCAACTGGAAGTCAGACGTCTTTCTTGGAAAGATATCGACTATCTTCTTAGTCTTTAAAGGAGGCAAAATGAAAGATTTTTTTTTTAAATTATCTGAGGATTATTTGCCATCAGAAGAAGAATTTAGAAAAGTATATAATTCTCTTTCTTTTATGGACAAAATCCATTTCAGAGAAGAATATACATCTAAGTTCTCTTGGAGTGTTATCACTCAAGAAGTTGTTAGAGAGATTAAGGATGCTACAAAAGAACTTAAAGTTCTTGAAGTAGCTGCTGGAAGTGGTTATCTTGCTAAGCATCTTCAAAATGCTGGTATAGATGTTCTTCCTACTAATCTATCTGATAGTGATTGGAAGGTGAATCAGATTTCATTTACTAATGTGAAAAATATGGATGCTATTGAGGCAGTGAATAATATCGAATTTGATATTGTTTTATTTTCTTGGTGTCAATATGGCTCATCTTTGGCTGCTGAAGTTTTTAAAAGACTTAAAAATGGTCAAAGATACATTCACATTGGTGAAGGATGGGGAGGATGCACTGCAACAGATGAGTTTTTTGAACTCATTTCAGAGCATAAGTCTGAACCAAGCTATCTTTTTAATTTTGATGGTATTCGTGATTACATGGAAATTATCGAGAAAGGATAGTCTTTCCCTATATGTCCGTTTCAATACGGATATAGGGATTATTTAAATCTTCTAAATGTTAATGAAATTCTAGCTTCTTTTACCTTTGACTCTTTTGGCACTGAATGCATCCATTCTTTTTGAGTTAATGGCTCCATAACTAATATCTCTCCTTCATTATGAATTAATTTTTCAACTTCTTTAGTCTCATCATTTTTTAAATAAAATTTTCTTGTTGCACCTAGAGAAAAAGAGACTATTAAACTATCTTCAATCATATCTTTTTCATTATCTTTATGATAAGAAATATAGGATAGTCCATCTTCATAAAGATTTAATAAACATCCATTGAAATAACCTCTTTTCAAATTAAGTTTATCCTCAATTATTCTTGCAATATAATTTATCTGTCTATCGAATGGAATTGAGTTTTGAGTTTGTCCTGAATATGAATAATCTTTTCCATACATGAAAGTTTTTCTTTTGGGAGTAACTGTTTTACCATGAATTACATATGTATCTTGTTTCCAGTCAATATTATAAAAATAATCAAACATTCTTTCTAATAATTCGCTATCTTCAAATAATGTTTCTTTATAAAATGGATTAGGCATGTTTTTCACCTTTTTTTTATATATAGAAAGTTTCTCTCTTTCTATACATATTATAGCAATAAATCACTTTATTTCTGCTTTTTTTGATTAAAATATATTTTTTATATTTAAGGATACTTTAAATGAAATAAATGTATAATAAAACAAAAAGGATATTTATAGTTTAAAATCATAATAGATGATATCTAATTTTAAAAATTTTGTCAAGCAATTAGTCGAAATTCATCACCGCCTTGAAAGGCGATGCTTTCTTTCTGTTTTTT
>Ga0256828_1002212_pt1 | contig 11724 bp, 9 predicted proteins | sample CV88metaG_FD_185993 | JGI IMG/M metagenome (GOLD analysis project Ga0256828, IMG submission 185993) | Hydrothermal vent microbial communities from East Pacific Rise, Pacific Ocean - CV88 | ecosystem: Environmental > Aquatic > Marine > Hydrothermal vents | place: Pacific Ocean: East Pacific Rise... | reverse complement strand
CCCACCTCCATTGTGATATACCGGGCAAACTGCTCCTTCTGTTTCTCCAACCGGTCTGCCACATCATTGAGCCAATTTATCCGTTGGGAAAGGGGGGATTTTCTACTCTTTTCAAACCCTTCCCGAGCCTTTTCCAGTGCCCTTTTAGCGTCCTCCGGAGTGCATTTAACAAAATAGGTTACTACTTCTCCACTATACGGATTTTTTATCAATCCAATCTCTCCATCCTCTTCAACTGAACCAATCAATCGTTTTGCGGTCCTTTTTTCCATCGGTCTATTTTTAAACCATTTTCCAAAAACTTTTCGGACCATCCCGTCTCCTTTTTAAATTTCTTCTTTTAGTAGTTGACGTTCTTCATCCAGTTTATGTTTAATCTCTACCAATTCGTTAAAAAATTTCCCTTCTCCCAAAATTATAATGTTTTCTTTTGCCCGGGTAATTGCCACATAAATAATCCGACGCCAGAGATGTTCATCCTTTTTACTATTAATTACAATTCGGGATTGGTTTAAAAGAATTACGACATTTTTCCGTTCCATTCCCTTTGAGGAGACAAAAGTGGCAATTAAATAAGTTCCTTCGGGAATTTGCTCCAAATCAATTTCTTGAGTGAAATAGATAATTTTAACTCCTTTTTTCTTAAAAATTTCCCGATAATATTCCACATCTTTAGGAGAAGGAACCAAAATAAAAGTCTCCTTCGGTTTATAAATATCCAAAAACCTTTTTAAGACAGTTTCCGAAATACAAATAATATTACCTCCTTTTCGGATGGCAATAGGAGCATTTTCTTCGAACATATCTACCGCTGTCAACTCTTTTAGAGTTTTAATTAAAGTCTTATCCATTTTTAAAAATTCCAATCCAAATCGCATAATCATACTGGGATTTCGATAAATCTTTTTAAAAATTGTTACCTTTCCCTGGGCATCGATACCCACATCTTTCCAAGTCCAATCGCACCATTTATAAACCCGTTGGGTTTCGTCGACTCCCAGCAATATTTTTCCGTCCGGCTTTAAAAGTCGGTGGAGAAGTTTAAAAAAAGGAGCGGGAAAATCTTGAACCTCATCTCCAATTACAAAATCAAATTGTTCAGCCGGGTGGATTTGTTCGACCACCGAATCGATATTATAAATTTTATAAGATTCATGCTCTTTGCTCAAATAGTCGTGGATTGTATAGGCGTTTATTTCCTCTCCCACTCGGATTTTAAACTCTTGTAAAAGGGATTTTGTATAGGTAAAAAAAATCAGTTTCCGGTTTTTTAAAAGTTCATATTTGGTTTTAGCAGCCAATACTGCTGTTTTGCCGGTTCCGGCAAGCCCCCGTAAAATTCTAATTCCCCGTTGAAAATTGTGGATAATGTCCTCTTGGCTCAAATCCAATACCTCTTCATCGTTCAGTTTTAAATAGGGAAAAAGGGTTGCCCTCAGTTCTTGAAACTCCTCCTCTGGGAGGTCCTCAAATTGCTCCTTCCCTCCTGCTTTTAAAATTTTTTCTTTTACCTCTGTATCCCATTTTAAGAGAACATCCCTCAATTTTCCTTGGACGTTGTAAAGTTGCCCAAATTCTCCTTTTGTAATATTGGGAAAGTAAACAAAAGTGTTAATTGGATACCGATATCGAAATGTTAAAGCAAGAGTAGAGACCAATTCTCCCATTTCGTCGATTGGATTTTTAAACCGATGTCCGTTGACAATCATACTCCCATCAGAAGCCCAAATAACCCGTTTTAAAAAATCGGCGTTCCACTCCTTTATTTTGATTAAGGTAATTCCAACTTTTGGATGGAGTAGCACCACATCTGGAACATAATTTTTATTATTTAAATGGATTAAAGGTTTATAGTATAAAAGTATAGGTTCATTTTTAAACCGCTCCTTTAACGCTTTTATTACCCTATTGTGGGTTTTATTATCCTCTGGCACTACTCCAAAACTCCGGAACCTCATTAAACACTCCTTTTCAGGATTACCCCGGTTTCAATATGGGGAGTATAGGGAAACTGGTCAAAGAAGGCGACAGCGACAATTTTTCGACCAACCGTCAATCTTTTCAAATTCCGAACTAAACTCTCTGGGTTACAGGAAATATAGATAATATTTTCAAATTTGTCTACAAATAATTCCGTTTTTAAATCCAATCCAGCTCTGGGTGGGTCTACCAAAATAGTGTTTACAGTTTTTTTTAGGAAATTTCCCTCTTCAACAATTTGAGCAAATTGGGATGCTCCCATTGCTAAAAAAGTTATATTATCAGTCCGATTTAATTCTATATTAAAGAGGGCGGCGTCTACAGATTCCCTATTAATTTCGGTGGCGATAACCTTTCGGAACCGCTTTTTTGCCAATGGAATTGTAAAATTCCCATTTCCACAATAGAGCTCTACCAAATCTCCCTCCAGTCCGGCACTTTTTTCTATTACCCAATTTACCATTTGCCGATTAATAAAGGGATTGGGTTGACTAAATGTATTTTCCACAATTTTATACCGAAATTTTTCTCCGCCAATCTCTAATTGGTCAATTAGATAGTTTTTATTGAAAAGATATTTCCGCCCTTTTTTTCGAAAAATAAAATCGGCAAAGGGAAAAGTCTCTTTTAATTTTTTTCCCTCTTTTGCCATATTTTTATCTATTTTTTTATGATAGATTAGGGTTACCAAAATTTCGTCGATATAGTTGGTAAGAAAATGAATTTCATAAAGTCGTTCCCGGAGGAGAGGTGAAGAGTTGAGGTGGCTCAGCAATTTGGGCATAAATCGGTAGATGGGAGTTTTTACTATATGACACTCTTCTATCGGTATCAATTTTCGTCCATTTCCTTTTTCCCGCATTGCATAGGAGATTGTGCCATTTTTATGATAGATTCGAAATTCCGCCCTACTTCTAAAATAGGCATCTGGTCCGGTGTAAATCCCAATCGGTGGAGGGTCGAATGGGGCTAATAGCTGTTTTAACCGCTCCACTTTTTGAGCAACCTGTTCCCGATAGGGAAGTTGATAGAGTTGGCAACTCCCACATTGCCCAAAACTGCTACAATTCATTAAAAACCACCTTTTAACCTCTTTTTAAAACAAATCGGTAATATTCTACCAAAAAGGGGTTTAAATGGTAGAAATTGTAATATTGGCTGGAGGTGCTGGAACCCGGATGCATACAGAAAAGGTCCCAAAGGTCCTCCATACCCTCTGTGGAAAACCGATGCTCCATTATATTGTAGAGGAAAGTTTAAAAATTTCTCCTCTGGTGCAAGTGGTTGTAGGGCATAAACGGAAACAAGTGGAAAAGGAGTTAAAACAGTTTCCGATAAAAATTTCGGTTCAAGACATTTTAAATTTTCCCGGCTCCGGTGGAGCTTTTAAAGCTACCCATTTGAGAGGAGATAAAATTTTAGTTTTAAATGGGGATACTCCCTTAATTACCGCTTCCGATTTGATACCTCTTTTAAATGTGGAAGGGGATGTGGTAATAGGTATTTTCGACCTTTCTCCACCTCATAGTTATGGGAGAATAATTAAAAACCAACGGGGAGAGGTAGTAAAAATTGTAGAGGCAAAGGATTGTACGCCGGAGCAGTTACAAATTTCCACCGCCAATGCGGGAGTATACCTTTTTAAACGGGAAGTTGTGGAGCGATATCTACCCTATATTGAAAACGATAATCACCAAGAGGAGTATTATATTACCGATTTGGTGGAGCAGGCACAACGGGGAGGATATAGAATAGTGGGAGTGGAAGTAAATTGGGCAAAGTTCCGGGGAGTTAATAATTTGGTGGAATTGGCAATAGCAGAAGAGGAGATTTGTAATCGAATTAAAGAAAAATGGATGCGGGAGGGAGTAATTATCCGGTTTCCCCAATCGGTTTATATCGACGCCTATACTACTTTTGAAGGGGAATGTGAAATAGAGCCGGGAGTTGTAATCCGAAAAAGTAGAATTGTTGCCAGTAAAATTAAAGCCCATTCTGTAGTAGAGGGAGGAGAGTTAATCAATTCGGAAGTGGGACCGATGGCTCGAATTCGACCTGGGAGTAGGATTGAATGGAGTAAAATTGGGAATTTTGTGGAGGTAAAAAACTCCAATTTGGATGGAGTAAAGGCGGGACATTTAACCTATTTAGGAGACAGTGATATTGGAAGTGGGACAAATATTGGAGCTGGAACTATTACTTGTAATTACGATGGGCGTCGAAAAAACCGAACCAGGATAGGGAAAAGGGTCTTTGTGGGAAGTGATGTAAAATTTATTGCTCCAGTGGAAATTGGAGATGAGGTAATTGTAGCGGCTGGAAGTGTTGTAAATAAAAATATTCCAAAAGGAAGTCTCGCAATTTCTCGACCTCAATTAAAAATTGTAAAAGAGTTTTTCTATCGGTTTTTCGGTAAAAGTTCCCTCTAAATTGCATAAATTTTTATCTTAAAGATAAGTTACCTCCCTTTTTTTTTCTTTCTCCTTTTACTTTTAATAAATTGGTAAAATTGAAAAAATGAATTTGCCAAAATAAAGGTGGATACTATGGATATTAGAGGTGAATTTTTGGATTTTTTTAAAAATAGAGGACATCAAATTTATCCCTCCTCTCCGTTAGTTCCAGAGGATAGAACCCTTCTTTTTACAAATGCTGGAATGGTCCAATTTAAACCAATTTTTACCGGAGAAAAGCCGATTCCAACTCCTCCACGGGCGTGTAGTAGTCAACTCTGTATGCGAGCAGGTGGAAAACATAACGATTTGGAAAATGTTGGATATACCAGCCGTCACCATACCCTTTTCGAAATGTTGGGAAATTTTTCTTTCGGAGACTATTTTAAAGAGGAAGCAATAGCCTATGCATGGGAATTTGTAACCCAAATTTTGGAACTCCCAAAGGATAAGCTCTGGATTACTATCCATAAAAGTGACGATGAAGCAGAAAAAATTTGGTCCAAATTTGTTCCCAAAAATCGAATTGTCCGAATGGGAGATAAAGATAATTTTTGGCAAATGGGAGACACTGGTCCCTGTGGTCCTTGTAGTGAAATTCATTATGACCAAGGGAGGGAAAGGTTTAAAGGACCAGAGGATTATTTGGGAGGAGATGGAGACCGTTTTTTGGAAATTTGGAATTTGGTTTTTATGGAATTTAATCGGGATAAAACCGGTAAACTAACCCCGTTACCTAAACCATCAATCGATACTGGAATGGGACTGGAGCGAATTACCGCAATAAAGGAGGGAGTCTACTCCAATTATGAAACCTCCCTCTTCCGTCCAATTATCACTCAAATCGAGGAAATTACCAAAGTTCCCTATCAAACGGGAATAAAAGGTGCTTCCCACCGGGTAATTGCGGACCATATCCGGGCAATAACCTTTTTATTGGCTCAAGGAGTAACCTTTTCCAATGAGGGACGGGGATATGTCTTACGGCGAATTTTGAGACGGGGAGTCCGCCACGGCTATAAATTGGGTTTAAAGGAACCTTTCCTTTACCAGATTGTAGAAAAAGTGGTGGAGTTGATGGGAGCCCACTATCCCTATCTTTATGACCGATTAGAAGCGGTAAAGGAGAGTACAAAAGGGGAAGAGGAGCGGTTTTTTGAAACAATAGGAAAGGGAATGAAACTGTTTAAAGAGGCTTTAGAAAAGACGAAGGGTAAAAAATTTAGCGGTGAAGTTGCCTTTAAACTTTACGATACTTACGGTTTCCCACTGGATTTAACCCAAGATATGTTACGGGAAGTGGGAAAGGAGGTAGAGGTAGAGCAATTTAACCAATTAATGGAAGAACAGCGGGCTCGGGGACGGGCAAATTGGAGGGGGATTGAAAAAAAAGGAGAAAAGCACCTCATCCTCTCTATTCCTAAAAATCGTTTTGTAGGTTATACAACCCTTGTCCATAAAACTAAAATTGTAGCCCTTTTAGACCGGAATTTAAATTTGGTAAATAGACTAACCGGGAGTGGATTTATAGTATTGGAAGAAACTCCCTTCTATCCAGAATCGGGAGGACAAATTGGAGACCAGGGTGAATTGTTAAAAAGGAATATATCAGTGGCTAAAGTGACTGATACCCAAAAAATTGAAGGATATATCCTTTCCCAAGTGGAGGTTGTCGACCAATTGGAAAAAGGAGAGTGGGTTACTGCTCAAGTAGCCCCGATTAGATTGGAAATTGCAAAACACCATTCAGCCACCCATCTCCTTCACTCTGCCCTCCGCCAAGTCTTAGGAAAGGGAGTTACCCAAAGTGGGAGTTTGGTAGAAGGAAATCGGTTGAGATTTGACTTTACCCATCCAAAACCGCTCACCCAACAGGAGTTAAGGGAGGTAGAGGAATTGGTTAACCGGATAATTGCTTCTGGAACTGAGGTAAAAATTTCCCAAATGGGATTGGAAGAGGCAAAAAAGCGAGGAGCCATTGCCCTTTTTGGGGAGAAATATGGAAAAAATGTTCGGGTTGTAGAGTTTGGAGAATTTTCAAAGGAGTTATGTGGAGGAACCCATGTTTCCAATACAGCCCAAATTGGTTCCTTTTATATTGTTAAAGAGAGTGGAGTAAGTGCCGGGGTGCGACGGATTGAAGGGGTTGCTGGATTGAGTGCCTACCGGTTTGGGAGAGAATATCGGGATTTGGTAGAGGGATTAAAACGGGAATATCGGACAAAAGAGTTGGGAGGGCTATTAGCTTCCCAACGGGAAGAAATTCGGCAACTCCGGAAACAGGTTAAGGAATTGGAAGGGAAATTGGCAAGAAAATTGAAACCGGATTTAATCGGAGGGGTTGAGGTTATTGTAACCCGATTGGATGGGGCGGAACTCCGGGAAATTGCAACCCAATTGAAAGGGAAATTGAACGGAGAAAAAGGGAATATTCTCTTTTTAGCTGGTGAAAAGAATGGACGGGTCCAATTGGTGGCTATTTCCAATTTAGAACAGGTTCCCGCAGGTGAATTAATTAAAAAATTTGCTCCAATTGTAGAGGGAAAGGGAGGAGGAAAAGCTCAATTTGCCCAGGGAGGAGGGCGGAAACCGGAAAAAATTGACCATATGTTAGAGCAGGTTAAAACTTTTTTAAAGGAAAAATTGGTGGAGGTAAGGTAGAAATGGGAGACAGAGAAAGTAGTCGAGTTCAACCTTTATCCGACAATCAATCCAACTTTCCCGACTTATCCCGACAACCGGGAAGTAGCGATAAACAACTACCGGTAACCGATAGTCAACCTCCACCTTCTATAAAGCCAATTGGCAATCCTTCCACAACCCATAGTCCAATAGTTGATAGTCCAAACCAAAATTCCCTCGATAATCCTTCCTCCAGTAGTGGGAACCTATTGTCCTCTCGATTGGAAATTGGGAAACAACACCTACCGTTAACTTCTAAAATTTCGACTACCACCCGGACAATTGGTAAAAATCCTCCAATTCTTTCAAAATTTCCACCTTTAATTTTAGCTAGTGGGTCGGCTACCAGAGCCAGACTTCTCCGGGAAGTGGGTATTCCTTTTTGTCAAATACCGGTCCAATTTGATGAGGAGGGTATAGATAATGGTTTAGACGGATATCGATTTGTAATGGAGGCGTCATACGGCAAATTTCAGGTTGCCCGTTCCCTTTTTCCCGGTTACAATATTATAACCGCCGATACGGTAGTTACCGATGGGTTACTCCTTTTTCGGAAACCTAAAAATCGGGAAGAGGCAAAAAAACTTCTTTTAAAACAGAGTGGTCGGCAGATAAAAATTGTTACTGGAATGTGGATTCAAATCCAAGGGCAAGTTTTTGGAGTGGTGGATGAAACAATCTATCAATTTGCACCTTTCAATCCAATGGACTTGGAACAGTTTTTAAAAAAGGGAGAATGGCAGGGAAAAGCGGGAGGATGTATGGTGGAAGGATTTTGTAAAAAATATATTCGGCAGGTGAGAGGATACCAGTCGACCGCAATGGGATTGCCAATAGAACTACTAGTATCGATTTTAAAGCGGGTTGGATTTGGATAGTTCAAAATAGGTTAGAAGTCGACCTGTTTTGGGCGATTATTATTTCTATCTTTTGTCAGCCGATTGGAGTAGAAAGGATAAGAGGGTAGAATTGGGAACTTTCAACTTTCCCTTTAGGGATATAGGTTAAAAGGGAGTTTTGAAAAAATTTGGTAAAGGATTATCTCAAATCGTTGGAGGTTTTATTTTATCAATTAGAGGTTTTATTTTATCAATAAAGGAAAAAGATGAAGGGGATAATTCGAATAGTTGGAATTACTGGTCCCAGCAATAGTGGAAAAACTTCCCTGATTGAAAAGGTTATCCCAATTTTTAACCAATGGGGATATCGGGTGGGAGTTGTAAAACATGATCCAAAGGATAAGGCAGTATTTGATATTGAAGGGAAAGATAGTTGGAGATTTTTCCAAACCGGTGCCGATGTAGTGGTAATTTCGCCCAGCAGAACTACCCTATTCAGTCATCGGCAGTGGAGTTGGAAAAAAATTATTGCTCTTTTTCCCGATGCCGATATAGTGGTGGTAGAAGGATTGAGGGAGATTGAGCTACCCCGATTAGGTGTTTTTAGAAAAAAATTTGAATCGGACTACCGTCCCTTTTTAAAGGGAGTAGCGGTGGATAAAAGTGTTGATAAAAGCACCCTTACCGGTTTAGAAGTAATGGATTTAAATAAGCCGGTCGAAATAGCCCGATGGTTGTTTAACCATGCTCTAACTATTTCAATTGGGACTGAAAATAAATAACTTAATTCCTAAAGGGAAAGAGAAAGTGGCAAAAATAGTTTCTGGAATTAAATCTCTAAAAGGGAATTGTTAAAATTGGGATAAAAAAGGAATTGAATGAAACGGGCAATTGTAACAATTTTGGGCTTAATTGGACCGGATTCTCCCAAAAGTCTCTATTTACCGGGAGATGTAACCGAACTAAAAGAAGGGTTATACACAAACACCCTTCCCATCCTCTTAAAAAGTTATCCAGATGCCGATATTATTCCAATTTACACAATTCAAGCCCGGAAAAAACAAGAGGAGGTATTGAAAACAGAAAACTATTTAAAACATTTGACCATTTTTGACCGGGGAGAATTGATTAAAGATGAAAAAAATTTTGATGAAATTTTCAGTATTTTTCATAAAATTTTGGAAAAGGGAGACTATCAGGAATTTATTGTAGATGTAACCCATGGGTTTCGCCATCTCCCTCTGTTACTTTTAATTGAACTTTTAATTAAAAATTTTCAAGACCACAGTAAAGTAACCCGTATTTTATTTGCCAAGGAACTTCAACGGGTTAATCTTAAAGAAAAGAAGGGAGGTAAATATGAATTTATTGACCTCCGTGCCTATTTGGAATTGGCAAATGTTGCCTTCGTTTTGGGAAATTTTCAGGAAAATTATACTCTCACTTCCCATATTAAATTGGGAGAGAAGTTTAAAGGGTTAACCCAAGCCTTAAACAATTTCAGTCACAATATTTTGGTTTTTAATTTTTCCAAATTGTTTGAGGAGAGTGTTCCAAAATTGAAAAGGGAACTGAAAAAAATTAGGGTAAAACCTTCAATTAGTCGACAGGTTACAGAATTATTAGACCATTTGGAAATCAATTTTACCCGCCGTCCCGGAGAGCCCCAATTTTATCGTTATTATCTATTGGGCAGGCTATTAAAAGAAAAAGGATATTTGCTCAATTCTGTAACCCTGTTGAGTGAAAGTGCCCGTTTTTTTGTCTATTATCTTCTTCAACAGCGGGAACCGGAATTGATAGGGCAGGGAATTGAAGGGTTAAAATTGATGGCTGCACGAAAAAAAGTCCCCTTTTCCGACTACACAATTGGGGATTTTGTGTTTAAAATTTTCAGAACCGGACCTAAATATTTGGAAAAAAATTACAGCAGTTTAGACCCGGAAGTAAAAAAGCGACTTACGATTCAGCAGTTTGAAAAATTGGTAAAGGCAATTCCTCCCCATCCTTTTAAACAATGGAGTCGTTGTCCCTACGATCCCCATAAAAAACGCACCACCCTTTTCCAATGTATTATGTACGCCCGGAATACCTTTGCCCATGCCAACCGACAAAACAATTTTGGACGAATAAAAGAGGAATTGGACCGGCTTTTTAATCGTTATTTTTACCAGATTAGACCCTATTTACCGGTAGAGCTAATCAAAAGCTAATCTTTTTTAAAGGATGGAGTCCCTTTCCGGGCTAAAACTCCACCCTTTTTTTTCCCTTTTGAAGACTCTTTTTTAAACTGTTTTAAGAAGTAGAAACTATTTGAGGAGTCTTTCCAATTTCTTTACATAGTCCTGTTTTGGAGCAGCTCCAATCATCCCATCTACTAATTCTCCATCTTTAAAAAAGAGAACAGTGGGAATTGACCTAATTTGAAATTGAATTGCAATTTCTTGATTTTCGTCGGTATTCACTTTTGCAACCACAACCCCCCGCTCTTTATACTCCTCCGCTAATTCTTCAATAGTTGGAGCAATCATTCGGCAGGGACCGCACCAGGGAGCCCAAAAATCTACCATTACAACTTTATTGTTTTTTATCGTATCAATAAAATTGTGAAGATTCAATTCCATTGCCATTTTAACTCCTTAAATTGAAATTTTGGGAGATTGTAACTAAAGAGAGGTGGGAATTCAAGGAATTTGGAGCAAATTTCCCTCAATTTTTCGCCCTTTTTTTCAAATTAACCCTTTTTGAATTGTCGGGAGTTTTTAAACAGATTTAACTTTCGAAATGGTTAAAAATTGGTTTTAACCGACTAAAATATTTTCTTTATTAAAACCAGTAATTTTAAAAATGTCGAAGTTTTGATTAAAACTATTTTCTTTCTATGGAAAAAAATTATTATTGACAAAAAAAAATTAATTAATTACAATTGCCCTGTAATAAAAATTAAAAGGAGATTGGATGGAGGAATTGAAAAACCAGGAGGGAGTATTGGTCCTCAAAAAAATGCCTCAATTTACAGCAGATGCCTATGATAGCGCTACTGGACATTACATCCAGGTAAGCAGTGAAGATTATAAAGGGAAATGGTCTGTTATCTGTTTCTATCCTGCCGATTTTACTTTTGTCTGTCCCACTGAAATTAGTGCAATGAATAGGGTTCTACCCTATCTGGAAAAATTGGGAGTTGAGGTTTTAGCAGTTTCTACCGATACCAAATTTTCCCACAAACGATTTGTCGAAACAGAGCCCTTGTTAAAGGGATTAAAACTAAAAATTGCCGCTGACCCAACCTTAGAATTGAGTCGGAAATTTGGAGTTTTGATTGAAGAGGCTGGACTGGCACTGCGGGGACGTTTTTTAATAAATCCAGACGGAATTGTAGTAGCCCAAGAGGTCCAAGCTCCACCGGTAGGACGGAGTATTAAAGAGTTTGTTCGACAGATTATTGCCCATCAACACGCCTATAAAACAGGAGAGGTTTGCCCAGCTAATTGGAAACCGAATAAAAAAACTTTACCGGTCAATACCGATGAGGAGCCCATGACTGGAAATGTTGGAAAATATGTCACAATTGAGGAATTAGTTACTTCAGAAGAGTTGGCAGAAATTGAGGAGATGGTAAAAAGTTATTTGGGTTAAACTATTTTTTTTTTAAAGGGGAGGAGGGAAGGGAAGGAAAATAGGGAGGGAAAAAAGGGGGAGGGAATAAGTTGGAAATTTCTGGAGATAGAAGAATTTTATATCAGGTTTTTAATTTTAAGTCTACTTAA
>Ga0256828_1002210_pt1 | contig 11728 bp, 12 predicted proteins | sample CV88metaG_FD_185993 | JGI IMG/M metagenome (GOLD analysis project Ga0256828, IMG submission 185993) | Hydrothermal vent microbial communities from East Pacific Rise, Pacific Ocean - CV88 | ecosystem: Environmental > Aquatic > Marine > Hydrothermal vents | place: Pacific Ocean: East Pacific Rise... | reverse complement strand
TGGTGTCTTGCCTACACTTAAATACTATTTAAGATTAATTGAAAAATTAAATAGTTTTTTTGAAATTTATTCAAACTTAATTCAAAATGATACTGAATTAAAAAGTATTCACAAAAAGATATTTCAGAATTTAGTAAAGGAACTAAATAATGGAATATAAATTCATTGACCTTTTTGCTGGAATTGGTGGTTTTAGATTGGGCTTTGAAAAAGAGAAGTTTAAATGTCTATTTAGTAGTGAAATTGATGAACATGCAAAAGAGGTTTATAAATTAAACTTTGGAGATACTCCATTTGGAGATATAACAAAATTAGATGAAAATCAAGTCCCAAATCATGATCTATTATTAGCAGGTTTTCCATGTCAGCCTTTTAGTATTGCAGGAGATAAAAAAGGTTTTTGCGATACAAGAGGAACTATGTTTTTTGAAATTGAGCGAATTATAAAAGCTAAAAAACCAAAAGCAATAGTTTTGGAAAATGTAAAACATTTTAAAAATCATGATAAAGGCAGAACTCTAAAAACAGTTATCTATTCTCTTGAAAATTTAGGATATACTGTATCTTGGCAAGTTCTAAATGCAAAAGATTTTGGTGTAGCTCAAAATAGAGAAAGAACTATAATTATAGCTTCAAGTAATGGTATTAAATTTGATTTTTCAAAATTAAAAAGACAAAAACCTATCTTTATAAAAGATATTTTAGAAAAAAATGGGGATTTTGAGTATTTAGATAAAAATGAATATACTATTATAGACAATCCAAAAGTTCAAAAATCAGGACTTATTTTTGTAGGATATAGAAATAAAAAAATAAGAACTAAAGGTGTAAGAGAAAATACAACTCATTTATCAAGAGTTCATAAGCAACCAAATAGAATATATGACTCAAATGGCACTCATCCTACCTTGTCATCGCAAGAGAGTTCAGGTAGATATTTTATATATCATAATGGCAAAGTTAGAAAATTAACTCTGAAAGAGTGTTTTAGACTTATGGGGTTTCCTGATAATTTTAAACTAACTGGTTCAAAAGCAAAACTTTACAATAGAATTGGTAACTCTATTGTAGTTCCACTAGTTCAAGAGATTGCAAAAGAAGTAAAAAAGCAAATATTAAATAAAGAAGAAGTTTTTGATCAAAAAAGAACTTCATATATGGAAGCATCATTATTTGATTATGCAGGTTATAGCAATAATGTAGCTACAAACTATGGCACTTAATAATAGAACCTATAAGCTATAAATTAGCCATAATTTATAGCTTACTTTGCCCTTTAAATATATATTTTTACTACAAATTACTCATCACTTATTGAGTTAGCTATCTCTTTTGCTTTTATTTTTGCTTTTTCTACATCGTTATCAATAACTAAAGCAACTGCTAAACGACGCCCCTTATGGCTTTGGGGTTTGCCAAATACTCTTACAAAACTATTTTTACTAAATGCACTATTTGGCACTTCTACAATTGGATTTTTAGATTCACTTTTTGCTTTGTATGCTCCACTAGCACCTGGGCTAAAGAAGGTAAAATCTAGTGGTAAGCCAAGCACGGCTCTAAGATGCAAGGCAAATTCACTTTGGCTTTGCGTAATTAGCGTTACCATTCCGGTATCGTGTGGGCGAGGGCTAAGTTCGCTAAAGTAAACTTCATCGCCTTTAACAAAAAACTCTACTCCAAAAATTCCTCTACCACCTAAGCCATCTGTTACTGCTTTTGCAATCTCTTGTGCTTTTTTTAGTGCAACTTCACTCATTTGCATTGGTTGCCATGATAATATATAATCCCCATCTTGCTGAATATGCCCTATTGGTTCACAAAATATTGTTTGATTTTCATGCCTTGCAGTAAGTAGAGTTATTTCATAATCAAACTTTATAAACTCTTCAACAATTAGCTCACTTGCATCGCCTCTTGCCTCTTGTGCAATTTCAAAACTATTTTCTAAATCTTCTTGGCTTTTTGCAATACTTTGTCCATGCCCAGAGCTACTCATAACTGGCTTTATAACACAAGGAAAACCAATATCTTTTGATGCCTCTTTTAACTCTTCTAAACTCTTTACAAATCTATACTTACTTGTTTTAAGAGCAAGTTCTTTTGCAGCAAACTCTCTAATATTTTTTCTATTCATAGTTTTGTTTACTGCCTCAGCATTTGGAATAATATTAAAGCCCTGAGCTTCTGCTTCAAAAAGTGCATCAATGCTAATTGCTTCAACTTCTGGCAAAATATAGCTGGGCTTGTGTTTTTTAATGACATTTAACAATGCATCTTTATCTAACATATCTACAACTTCAACTTTGTTGGCAACAAGATGTGCGGGAGCATTTGCATATTTATCAACTGCTATTACTTCAATTCCCAGTCGCTGAGCCTCAATAGCTACCTCTTTTCCAAGCTCACCAGAGCCAAGCAACATAATTGAGTTTGAATTATCTTTAAGTGGAGTAGTAAATTTCATAATTTTTCCTAAAACATTAAGTTAAAGTGATTTTATCAAAAAAAGGTAAAAGTTGAATTAAAAATAGTGGGGCAAAAGCCCCAAGGTGAGATTAGAGTCTTGCTTCGTATCTTCTAAGCATATATAGCTTTTTAAGAATTTTCTTACGAGTTGCAATTTTCTCTTTTTTGCGTCTTTCAGCGGGTTTTTCATAATGCTGTCTTGCTCTTGCTTCTGTTACGATAAGGTTTCTATCGCATTGTCTTTTGAACTTTCTATAAGCATCATCAAAATTGTCTCTTGGACCTACAACGATTCCTGGCATACAACTCACCCCCTTTCTTCTCTGATTTATCAAAAGATATTGAGAAATTGGTTGAAATTATACAGATTTTATATTAAAATAGAGCAATTAATTTCCTCAAGGATTAAAAATGCAAAAAGTTTTTCAAAATTGTTATGAAATGGATAAGAAGTGCTACAGTAAATATGCTTTAAGTGAAGATATTTTAATGGAACATGCAGCAAGTGCAATGGAGCAATTTATTAGAGATAATTTTGATAAAGAAAAAACTGTTTTGATTATTGCAGGAGCTGGTAATAATGGGGCTGATGGTATTGCTTTGGCAAGACTTTTGCATAGTGATTATAAAATATTTTTATATCTACCTTTTGGGGTAAAAAGTAATATGGCAAAGCTTCAATTACAAAGGGTAAAATTAATTAAGGTTGAAGTAGTAGATGAGCTAAAAGAGGCTGATATTATTGTAGATGCACTTTTTGGGGCAGGACTTAATAGGGAGTTAAATCAAAAGAGCATAGATATAATTGAAACATTAAATAGCTTCAGTGGCTATAAAATTGCTTGTGATATACCTAGTGGAATTGATTTTAGGGGTGTGCCAAGCCCTACTGCATTTAAAGCGAATATCACAATAACTATGGGAGCGCTTAAAGAAGCACTATTTTTAGATAGTGCAAAAGATTATGTTGGCAAAATAGAAGTAGCTAACTTAGGAGTTGCAAGAGAACTTTATGAAGATGATAGTTCTACTTTTTTACTTGATAGAAGTGATTTTAATCCACCATCAAGAGAGTTGCAAAATAGCCATAAAGGTAGCTTTGGACATGTAGCAGTTTTTGTAGGAGAAAAAGAGGGGGCTGGAGTAATTAGTGCAATGGCTGCTAGTAGGTTTGGTGCAGGACTTACAACTATAGTTTATCATGAAAAATTGCAAGTTCCGCCATATTTAATGAGTTCTAGTAGTGTTCCAAAAGGAGCAAGTGCAATAGCTATTGGAATGGGACTTGGAGAATTTTTTGAAGATGAAATGTTAAAAACTGAGGTAATTAATTCAAAATTGCCAATTGTTATTGATGCTGATGCCCTTTATAAAAAAGAGCTTTTAGAGATTATTAAACAAGATAGAGAGGTTGTAATAACACCTCATCCAAAAGAGTTTAGTGCTGTTTTAAAAATCTTAGAAAATAGAGATATAAGTGTAGATGAAATTCAGAAAAATAGATTTGAATTAGCAAAAGAGTTTAGCAATATTTACATAAATTGCACACTTTTACTAAAAGGGGCAAACCCTATAATTGCGAAAAAAGGTAAAATTTATATAAATACTCTTGGTTCAAATGCTTTGGCAAAAGGTGGTAGTGGAGATATATTAAGTGGCTTAATTGCTTCACTATTAGCGCAAAGATATAGTGCGATAGATGCTTCAATTAATGGTTCTTTAGCTTTGGCTTTAGCTTCAAAAAAATTTAAAAAGGCAAAATATAGTATGCTTCCAACTGATATAATAGAATTAATTGGCAAAATTTAGAAGAGGAACTTAACTAGCTTTAAATCTTTTGCTCCATAAATCTTCTGCCCCTTCGTAATCAAGAATACCTTTTAAAAAATTTGCTTCTAAAATTGGTAGTTTTGGCTCTAATTGTGGGCAGTAGTCAAATAGTTCAAACTCTGATAACTCTATTTTATTATTTATAAATTTATATGGTTGAGAGATAACTAAATGCTCATTTGTTTTATAATTTTGCACCATTATTATTAAAGATGATATTCTAACACCATTTATTTCTGCTATCTCTGCTGGAAATACAACACATGCAGACTTAAGATTTTTGCTGTTTCTTTCATACTCTGATACAACTTTTGGTATAGATAACTCTAAAATAATATCTTTTGAGTTTATCTTAACTTCGCTATTATTCTCTTTATAGCCTACTAAAAATGGTGTTAATATTTTTGTTCTATTAAATATTTCTAATGCTTGTGATAGTGTATAACCTGCTTTTTTAACTATTTTTTCCATTAATAAACTCCAAAATATATATAAAAGTAATTTTACACTATTTATGTTGAATATATGTTTAATAAAACAACTTTTATGTATTTTTTATGTATTTTAATAGATTATAATTTTTATAATTTTAAGTTATATATTTATCTTTGTTCAATTTTTTTTATTTTTTATTACTATATTTAGTTAAAAACTATATAATTATATTATGAAAATTTTACTTTTTTTTACTTTTTTAACTATATTATTTAGTAATTTTGCTCTATCTGAAGATTGCTATAGAGGTGAGCTTAGTAGCCAGTTTTGCGATAGAGATGGTGATATGATGGCAGATTCACCAACAAATCCAAAAAAATTAACAGACCCTTACACATTAGTTTTTGGTATGGTGCCTAGCCAATCTTTTGTTTTCAAGAAGGGTTCTAAAGAGGCTTTAAGAAAGCATATTGAAAAAGTTACTGGTAAAAGAGTTGAGATTTTTCCATATAAAACAAATTCTGCAGAGCTTGAGGCTATGCGTTCTGGACTTTTGCATATTGCTGGTTTAAACACTGGCTCTGTGCCAACTGCTGTTAATTGTGCAGGTTTTCACCTTTTTGCAATGACATCAAATCCAAAACAGTATGGCTACACAATGCAATTAATTACATATCCAGGAAGTGGAGTAAAGAGTATTAAGGATATAAAGGGAAAAACTGTTTTATTTACAAGTAGCTCCTCTAACTCTGGACACAAAGCTCCAGTTGCTATATTTAAAGAAAAATTTAATTTAATTGAAGGTAAAGATTATAGATCAAGATATTCAGGAAGTCATAAAAAATCTATATTAAAAGTTGCAAATCATGAGTATAAGGTAGCGGCTGTAGCTAGTGGATTTACTAGAATATTAAAGCAAGATGGAGTTATTCCTAATAATGCAGTAAAAATAGTATATGAATCAGAAAGATTTCCAACAACAGGGTATGGATATAGCCATAAATTAAAGCCATCACTTGCTAAAAAAATAGAAGAGGCATTTTTTACTTTTAGGTGGGTAGAGAATAATAAAACAATGCCATTTAATAAATTTAATGAAACAAAATTTGTTCCAGCAAATTATAAAAAAAATTGGGAGATAATAAGGCTTATAGATAAGGCTAATGGAATAACTTACAACTGCAAATAATCTAATTTTATTTACTTAAATATATTATAAATATTGTTCCCTTTTCAAGGCGTTTTACCTCTATATTTCCTTTTAAGTGCTTTTGAATAATTAATCTGCACATATATAATCCAAGTCCCATAGAGTCCTCTTTTGTAGAGAAGTAGGGGTCAAATATTTTATCTATATCTTCATCTTTTATTCCCAATCCATTATCTTCTATATATATTATGGCTTGGTTATCTCTCTCTTCTACTGTTATTGTAATTACACCTCTTTGTTCTACTGCATCTGTAGCATTTTTAATAATATTTATAAGCACTTGCAAAAGCTCATTTGAGTAACTCATAATCTTAATATCTTTTAAATGTTTTACTACTTTTATATCTTTTTTTCTAATACTTCCACTTAAAAAGTCTATTGATTTCTCTATAATTGTTTTTAAATTTGTAAGCTCTTTGCTATTTTTTGGCTTGTAAAATGTTCTAAAGTCATCTATCGTATAAGACATATACTCTACGCTATCTTCAATTTTTTGAAAATCTCTATCTAACTCTTTTTTATCTATCTCTTCATCTTCTAAAATAAATCTATATGGAGCAATAATTGAAGCTATTTTATTAATTGGCTGACGCCACTGATGCGCAATCATTGAAAATAGTTCACCAATTAATGCCTGTCTTGATTGGAAAATTAGTTTTTCATTACTCTCTTCTAACTGTTTTTCATAATTTTTTAACTTATTATTAACAATAGTTGAGAGATACAAGGATAAGAGTATCGATACTATCCAAGTTAGAGCAACTATATATAGATTTGTTTGCGTATCTTTTGCTATCTTTTTTTCATTCTCTTTTGCTAAAACTTTTATCTCTTTTTTAACTGCTTTCATACTTTTTACTGCTGTAATATACCAATCATACTCTGCAACATAGGCGGTATAAGCTATCTTTTCATCATCTTCATAAATACCCTCTTGCAAAAGTTCGTTAACTTCGCCACTTTTACTTTTGTATGGATGAAAAATTATCTCATTTTTAGAGTTAGAGATAAAGAAGTATCCATTTTCAAAGTTTGCATTGTGCTTTACATAGGCTAATGTATCCTCTTTTATATTATTTAAAATATCTTTTTGATACTCTCCAGAGCCAATATACCAATTGTAAATTCCTAATGATTTAATAAAACCAATTTTATAATACATCTTATGCTCTTTACTATTTGGTTTATACCAGTAGTAATCAATAAAGCCCTCTCTTTTCTCATCTGCAACACTCAAAAACTCTTTTATAAAATATTTACCATTAATATCTCTAATTTTAGTTGCATCTTTTCCTATTAAATTTTTATCTGGATGGAGCAAAATTTTACCATTTTTATTTAATACAAAAATATATTTATTTCCATTTTTATCGCCAACACTTTTAAGAGTATTTAGTATCACTCTTTTTAACTCATCTTGGGGAAGATTATTTTTGCTATTTTCATAAAAAGAGTTAATTGTATTTGAAATTAAATATACATACTTTTTTACATCATTTTTAATTTTATCATTTGTTCTATAGTTGTAAAATCTAATAAATCTTGTAAGGTTTTCTACTTTTTCTATCAAATTGCTTTTTTGTGCATCTAAAAGAATTATATTATATCTTGCTATCTCTTTTTTAATATCTGATTTTTTAGTATAAAAGAAAAAGAGATATGAAAGTCCTCCATACAAAAGTAGTGTAATTAAAGGAAATAGTATAATTAATGTAGTTAATTTAATTGATCTCTTCATCTTTACACTCTAAATAGTAGCCTATTCCACTCTTATTTTTCAAAACACTCTCTGGCAATTTTTTTCTTAAATATTTTACAAAAGAGCGAATAGCACTATTACTTGGTATATTATCTTCCCATATATTATAAATCTCTTCATAAGTTATAATTTTATGATTAAATAGTATATTTAAAAATTTAACCTCTTTTTTGCTAAGTTCAAAAGTTTTATCATTATAAGTTAATTTATATCCATTTTTATCCAAGCTAAAGCCACAAAAATCTAATTTACCATGCTCCATATAGTAACTATTTATAGTTTCTAAAACCAAATGTATTTTGCTTGAAGTAAGAGGTTTAACTATATATTTACTTAACCCTAACTCTACTGACTCTAAAAGATAATCTGTTTTAGTATAAGCTGAAATTATTATAATTTTAACATCTTCATCTATTTTACGAACTTCTCTAATAAGCTCTATACCACTCATTTTGGGCAACTCAATATCAACCAATAAAATATCAAATTTATGCTCATAAAATATATCTAAAGCACTCACACCATCTTTGGCAGTATAAAACTCTTTAAAAAACTTTTTTAGCAACTTAGATATATTATTTAACACCTCTTCATCATCTTCTACGTAAAGAACAGATTTATTTTTTAAATATTCATACATAATCAAGCTCCTTTACTATAGATGTTATATCTAATACTTAATCATTTTATTAGCTAATTTATTAATCTCTTTTGGAAACCTTTGTGTGCTATTGCTAATAAAGTGATACTCTTTTTGCCCTTTTTTAATAATTACTTTTTTTAAACTACTGCCAAGAAGTGGCAATTTTAGCTTTGTTGATTTTAATTTTGATAAATTTATATCTTTTATTTCATTAACTATATCTTGATACTGCTTTTTTGTAAGTTTTTTCTCTTTATTGTTATGAGTTATAGTTAAATTTGAGTTTAAAGTTATTATATCTCTATTTTTAAACACTGTTGGATTAACCATTGTGCTATCTACTATAAGAGTAATAGTATCTATCTTATTTTTTGATATTTTTTTAATACTATTTGAGCCACAAGCTACTGAAACTATTAATACAACTATTAAACTTACTATCTTTTTCATACAATCTCCTTATACTATTATATCTATAAATTATAGCGAAAAAGTGAGAAATTACTAAACATCACTTTTTAATCAAAATTTATGTAAAATTGTAATTAAAAATAAAGGCATAATTTTATGAAGCTATCACTTGTAATTCCTGTAATGAATGAAGAGGATAATATAGAACCTCTGTTAAAAGCAATTAAAGAGGATTTAAAAGATATAGACTATGAAGTAATTTTGGTAGATGATGGCTCAACAGATGGCACAGTTAATAAAATTAAAGAGTTAGCAGATAGTAGAGTAAAGCTAATTGTATTTAATAGAAATTTTGGGCAAACTACTGCAATGGCAGCTGGAATTGATGAGGCTCAAGGTGAACTTGTAGCTACAATTGATGGTGATTTACAAAATGACCCTAGCGATATTCCAATGATGATTGAAAAGTTAGAAAAAGAGGGATGGGATGTTGTTGCAGGACGCAGAGCCAATCGCCAAGATGGTATGTTACTTCGCAAAATTCCTAGCAAAATTGCCAATTGGATAATTCGTAAAACCACAGGAGTTTATCTAAATGATTATGGTTGCACTCTAAAGCTTTTTAAGCTTGATGTTGCAAAAAATTTAGGGCTATATGGGGAGTTGCACCGTTTTATTCCTGTTTTGGCGCAAATGTATGGTGCTAAGATGTGTGAAGTAGATGTAAAACACCATGCAAGACGCTTTGGAGTAAGCAAATATGGGATTGGAAGAACATTTAAAGTAATTAGCGATTTAATGTTAATGCTATTTTTCCAAAAGTATGCAAACCGCCCTATGCATCTATTTGGGGGTATTGGTTTTGGAATGTTATTTGCTGGGGGAGTTATAAATTTTTATCTTTTTATCTTAAAACTTTTTGGAGAATCAATTGGCAATCGCCCTCTTTTAATGCTTGGTTTATTGCTTGTAATTGGTGGTATTCAGCTAATTACAACTGGCTTTATCGCAGAGCTTGTAATGAGAACTTATTATGAATCTCAAGATAAAAAGGCATATGTAGTAAAAGAGATTTTTAGAGGTAAAGATTCTTGAAAGTAGCTATTAAGCTTCTTATCTCGGCACTTTTAGTATATTTTGTATTTAGCCAAATAGATATACAAAGGTTGATTAATAGTATAAAATCGATTAATATATTCTACTATTTACTAGCTTTTGTTCTATATAATATATCAAAAATAGTTAGCGCAATTCGATTAAATTTTTACTTTAAAGAGATTGGAATTAATTTACCTATAGTTCAAAACTTAAAACTCTATTATGTTGGAATGTTTTATAATCTCTTTTTACCAGGTGGAATTGGAGGAGATGGCTATAAAGCATATCTTCTTAAAAAGCATTATAAAAAGAAGTTAGCCCCTATTTTAAAGGCACTTTTATTTGATAGAGTTAGTGGTTTAGTGGCTTTGATTTTTTTAGCATCAGTGCTATTTATATTTAGCTCATACTCAATATCTCCTCTAAAAGAGTTAAATTATATTGTTTTATTTACAATATATCCAATTTTTTATTTTGTATCAAAAAGGTATAATCTATTTTTTTATTACTTTAAAAAGACTAACTTGCTAGGCTTAGCTGTTCAATTTTTGCAACTTTTAAGTGCAGTTGCACTAATATTTGCTTTGCCTCAAGAGCTACCTATTATAGAGCTTTTAGTTCTGTTTTTAATCTCATCTATTGTTTCAGTTTTGCCAATTACAATTGGTGGAGTTGGAGTTAGAGAACTTACCTTTTTGTATGGCTTAAAATTCATAGGTTGGAACCCTGATATTGGTATTGCTTTTAGCTTTTTATTCTTTAGCATAACTCTACTTGCTTCTTTAATAGGGGTGCTATTTTTGCATAAGCCTATGAATATAGAAACTATTAATTCTAATTTGTAGCAATAAAGAGATTAACATTAGCTCTATTTACTATATCTTCAACATACGCAGATAAAAGCGACTCTCTATCCTCTAAAATTATAGATAGTGTATCTGCCCCATTCTCAAGCACTTGAGCTAAAACATTTATATCTACACTCTCTTCATTTGTATTAAATATAGCCTCAATATTATACTCTTTACAGAAATTTTTAAAGTTTTTCTCAATGCTATCTACCTCTTCTTGATATAACTCTACATCAATATCAATAGTTCCAACAAACTCTACTCCAGAATTTAGTGTTGGTATAGGAATAAGTTGAGTATCATAATATGCTAACTTTTCATTGCATCCTAATTTATCTAAAAGTGTTAATGGCTTAGTAAACTCTTGTGCATCAGTTGCAATTAAGAGCCTTTTACAGTTACTTTTACTATTTTTTAAAATTAAAATTGGAATATCTACTGCTTTAATTACACTATTTGTGATTTTATCTTCATATGAAGTAATAATTATAGTATCTTCTTCTCTTTTGCTCTCAAGTTCAACCCAATTAGCACTATCTCCAATTTCTACTATTACTGCACTATCTTCTAAACCAGCTTCATTAGCAATAGTTTGTAGATGTTTTTTTACTGCTTCTTTATCAAGAGAGTTATCTTTTTTAAAATCAAAGATATCAAAAAAATCTGGCTCATGCACAAATAGAATTGTAGCCTTTGCACCCAAATTTTTAGCTACTTTAGATGCTCTTAAAATTGTATCATTGCACTTTTTAATATCATTACACAAAATCAAAACTCTACTCATAATAGTTCTCCTTTTCAAAGCCAATTATATTGTATTATACTACTTTTTAGAGTTAAAATATGTTAGTTAAGTAGCTAAATTATAAATTGAAGCAAATTAATTAGCTTATAGATAGTTAATACTTTGTAATTTCTAGTGTATATTCTGGGTTGAAATTAAAACTGCTCTTTTTAATATTGTAAAATCTGTTAATTTCTTCTCTTTTATTTTAAGTTTTTTTGCTATTTTTGGGTTTATT
>Ga0256828_1002209_pt1 | contig 11729 bp, 10 predicted proteins | sample CV88metaG_FD_185993 | JGI IMG/M metagenome (GOLD analysis project Ga0256828, IMG submission 185993) | Hydrothermal vent microbial communities from East Pacific Rise, Pacific Ocean - CV88 | ecosystem: Environmental > Aquatic > Marine > Hydrothermal vents | place: Pacific Ocean: East Pacific Rise... | reverse complement strand
GCGACACATACATCAGAAGTACTAGCAGGAAATGCTATGGTAGATGCCATAGACAACAATGCTGACCTTATGGTAACACCATGTCCACTCTGTCACCTTAAGATGGATACTTACCAAGATGATGTAGGAAAAGTTGTAGGTCGTGACATAGAACTTCCTGTTCTACACATGCCACAAATGGTAGCTCTTGCTCTTGGTTGTACTGAGAAAGAGATTGGACTTGGTTTCCACGTTCAAAAAGCTAAACAACTGTTTAGTGAAGCAACAGCATAAAAAACTTCTTAAAAAAGCATAAACTTATGAACACATAAGTTTATGTTCTATCACTTTTACATTCTCTACTGTATTTAACGTTGTACAATAATCAATATTATTATCTTTTTCAACAAATGCAATAGGTGTAGCACCACTATCTCTAATAATATCTACAACCAACTCTTCTGAATTGATTACTCTAAATGGCTTAGCATCAAAGAGTGCAAAAGTATATTTTTTATTATCAAGCTGATCTAAAAACTCATCTCTATTGTTATAAACATCTACACTGTAACCAAGATTTGTTAAAACAGCTGAATATATTTTTCCTGTTAAATCCAACTCTTTATAAAGAATTATATTGGACTTCTTATTACTGACCATCTCCTCTTTACTCTCTAAAGAAAGTGAATCACGAAGTTTTTGAATAGGGAAATACTCTTCTATAATTCCAACAAGTTCTTTAACATCTATAGGCTTTTTTAAGTATCTGTCCATACCAGAATTTAAATATTTAGTTTTGTCACTCTCTATCACATTAGCAGTCAATGCAACTATTGGTATATGCTTTAGATTTTTTTCTTCTTCATATTCAAGTATTTTCTCAGTTGCTTCAACTCCAGACATAATTGGCATCTGTATATCCATAAATATCATATCATAACGTTCTTCTTTATAACGCTCTACAACTTCTTCGCCATTATTGGCTATGGTAACAGTTATGTCAAAGCCATTTAAAATACTTTTAATAAGCTTCTGATTAATAATATTATCTTCTGCTACTAATACATTTAATCCTTTAAAAACTTTATGAGAATTGATACTTTTTACTTTTGTCACATTTTCAGGAACAAGGGTTTTATTATTGGCAAGAGTTAATGTTTTCATGGTTTTTGTAAAGTTTACAGGTTTATATATGGTCTTAGTAATTCTCTCTTTAATAGAGTTTTTAAAATTACTCATTTTTGTACTTGAAAGAAGAATTACTTTGGCATTAAGACTTAAAAGATATTCCATCTCTTGATCATTTTTTATTACCTTATGTTCTACAAATATTATATCAGCAGAGAACGATTCTCCTTTTTTTAGAACCTCTTCATAAGAATATTTTTCAAAATTTGCACCAGCATAACCAATATAATGTTTAAGATTTTTATCAAAGTTACCTTTCACATCATATATATATGCTACATTTAAATTGTTTAATTTTGGTGCAACTCTTAGCGTCGATTTATCTGACTTTTTCAAAGAAATTACAAAATAAAATGTTGTTCCAACACCCTCTTGACTCTCAATATTTAATTCTCCTCCCATAAGTTCAACAAACTTACTTGAAATAGTAAGTCCAAGACCCGTACCACCAAATTTCCTGTTGGTACTGGCATCTGCTTGAGAGAATGCATCAAAAATTTTGCTCTGTTGATTTTTACTAATACCAATACCTGAATCTTTTACAGAAAAACGTACTTTCACTTCACTAGAAGTCACTGAATGTTTTTCTATATCAACTTTAATTGTCCCCTCTGCTTTAGTAAATTTAATAGCATTACTTAATAGATTTATCATGATTTGAGATATCTTAGTAGGGTCTCCCATTAATTCAACAGGAAGTTCAGGATCAATATAGAGACTCAACTCAATATCTTTCTGTGCTGCCTTTGCAGCATAGGCATCGATACTCGCTTCAAATTTTTCCATAACATTAAATGGTACATTTTCAAACTCAACTTTTCCAGAACTTACTTTTGAAAAATCTAAGATATCATTAACAATACGTATAAGATTATTTGAACTGTCCTCAATTATACTTACAAATTCTCTTTGGTCTTCCTGCAACTCTGTATCTTTAAGAATGTTAGTAAATCCGATAATACCATTAAGAGGTGTACGAATTTCATGAGACATATTGGCAAGAAAATGATCCTTAGCCTTACTTGGTTCTTTAATAGCATTGGCTAAAAAAGTATAAATCTCTTGAGTATCATTCTTTCTAATAACCTCTTTAATCTCTCTCTTTTGCTTTTCATCCAAATCTGCTTCTATATCTTTCAATGTATCAGATAAAAGACGTGAATTTTTATCTATATTAGAATAAATATAGAGAAACAATAATAATACAACAAATAAAATAGCCGTAATCAAAATATATTTAAATAACTTATCTTTTACAGCTTCAACTTCTAGAGCAAGAGCTCCTTTAATATCAGACAAAATAATCTCTTCTGTCTCAATTAATCTATTAATCTTATTGTCCAAACTCTCTGACCACTCTTTAATAGATATCGTATATCGTCCATCTATTAAACCTAAAAAAACTTTACCTCTCTCAACTTCACCTATGGTTACAAAATATTTTTTTTCTAGTATATTATCAAGTTTAGCACGAAGAAAGAGATCATTTAAATTAGAAAAATTAGGTATAACATCATTCTTAACAAAACCCTCCCAAAGTAATAAATCTTCATCTGTCATTCTTTTAGAAGAACTTAATATAGAAAAGATAAAACTTTTCTCTTTATTGAGATTCTCTTCTAATTCTAATAAATCAATAAAAGATAATTTTTTTGAATTATCTTCTATCTCGGCTTTAGAAATAAGTTTTTTAATATCCAATATATTATCATGTATATCTATTGAATTTATATAACTTGCACTTGATTTTACCTCTGTATAATCAGCATAGATTTTAGATGAATAATAGGTTGCAATAAAAATCAATACTGATAAAATAAAAATAAAAAAGAGAGAGACACTTTTATTGTTAATAATATTCATAATATCCTCTCTCCTTACTGATTTTTCTTATGATAAAGTGCAATATCTTGAATTATTTTTTCTAAATTTTTAGATGATGCTTCTAAAAGATTAGGCAAAAAAAGTTTTTCTGACTTATATAAAAACTCTCTATGCGTCTTCCAAATTAGATTCATCTCCTTGCTCTCTTTATCTAACTCTGCTGGGTATTCATATAAATTAACATCTTTCAAAATTGTATCTATTTTTAAAATTGCATTGACCATATGCTCAAAATTATTAACCTTATCAAGATTTAAATTAGAGGCTATATAATATTTAGAAACTCTTTCTAAAAGATATTCAAACTCTTTCATAGACATTAACATCTTCTCTTCATCTGAAAAAGCATAGGTATGTACAGAAGCAATAGAATTTGCACCTTCTAAAAAACTTTCACTATAGTCCAGTATCAATATACTTGTCTCTTTATTAACCTCTTTTGTTAATAACTCTTTAATTTCATTTTTATTATACGTAAGAAAATCTAAAATATTTTTACTGTCTGTATTAATGGTACTCATAGCTATAGCACTTATAGAATGCTCAAGCATCTTTATATCTTGATCAAGCTCTTCTTTCAGTTCAATCTTTTTAGGATTATTATATAAATAGAGATAATCTTTTGAAATTTTTTGTCCCAAATATCGAATATTTTCTGTCGCTTCTATAATCTGTACATCACTTCTTGAAGAAGCAGATATACCCATTGTAAAAACTATGATTGTAAATAGGATGTGCCATATTTTTTTCATCTATTGCTCATCTACTATTTATTTTTTTGAATATAAAGCTTCGTAACTTCATCCATTTTTTTTGTAATATTATCTGTTGTATTAAACACAATTAGAGGTAAACCACCCTTCTCTATGTTGTTATAAAACTTATGAACAATCTTCCATAGCTTATCAATCTCTTTAAGTTTTTTATTTATTTCTGGACTATTATTTTTATTATTCAATAAGGTATCAAGGTTTTCAGAAAATTGTTTAACTGTCTCTTTCATACTGTTTACTGTATTTTGATCTTTTATACCAGACTGATATGCTATATAATACTTTGCTATTCTTTGTGACAACATTCGTTGTTTGGCTGCTTTTTCTAAGAGATTAGACTCTTTAAGTTTATGTACTTCTTTTAATGAATCTACAATATATTGATTACCCTCCAACATAGACTCGGTTAAGTCTAAAATCAAATGTGCATTATCAAGAGTAAAATCTTTATTGGCTGTCTCTTTGAGTTCATTTGAACTCAATGCAACAAAATCTAAAAGATTCTTTATTTCAGCATCTGTAATAAGTGCAGCAAGTTCATTATGTATTTTTAAAAATTCACTCAATGATGCTTTTAACTGTTTGTCTGCTTTACTTGTAGCTATCTTATTCCCTACATAAATATAATCTTTTGCTATTCTTTGAGAAAGCATTCTTTGCTTACCAGCTATATCCATAAGCTTAGATGCATCAAAACTTGAGTTTTCTTTTGCAAATGATACATTTGACAAAAACACAAAAGAGATAGAAACCAATGTTATTTTTTTAATTATTTTGTTTTTCATAATATTATCCTATTTACATTCATCAACATAACATTGAGTTGCTTTATTCATATTTTTTAAAATGTCGTTAGATTTTTTATAGATTAAAGAAGGAATAAAAACATTGCTTGACTTATTCATTACTTCAAAAAACATAAATGATTTCTCGACATCATTTAATAGTCCGTTAATCTCATCTGTATTAAATTCTGATTCTTGTAACTCTGCTAAAGATGTCTTAAAAAGTTCCATAGAATCTTTCATTTTCTCTTTAAACTTATCATCATCTACACCCCAAACCTTTAACATATACAAACCTGCCATTCTTTGAGAAAGCATACGTTGTCGTCCAGACATATCAACAATCTTTCCAGAATCTTTCCCTGTCTCTTTAGCAAATAAAGCTGTGGTATCATTAGCAGCTGACAATAACAGTTCCAAATCTTCTTGGAGTGTTCCAACTTCATCTTTACTTGGTGGACTCTCAAGTACTTTTTTTATTGGTAACCATAATGCTTCTACTTTTTTAGCACTCTTCTTTATCTCATCATTTTTTGTATAATCATGAAGTGCATAAAGATGGTCTTCAAATTCATTCATAATATCTTTTAAATCTTTATCAGGATTACCAAAACTATTTTTCATCCCAATCATGGCATAATCTTTTAACATCCTCTGCGTAAACATTCTCTGCTTACCAGCAATATCAACTGCTTCATAAATATTTTTAATATCAATGGCGAAAAGGGAATGACTAAAAAGAGAGATAAAGAGAGGAAATATAAGTAGATACCTTACATTTTTGTTAAAAAAGGATGACATAGATGCTCCAATATAATAATTTAATTTTTTAATTTAAAAATTATATTTAATATTAGATTAAGTTTTTCTTAAAAAAGGCTTTATTTCTTAGACTAAGAAAATTTAACTTCTCAGCCTTTTAATTGTGATTATTTTTTAGGTAAAATGTCACATTGTCCTGTAATTTTACATAATGGGCAGAAATTAATCAAACCTGCTATTAAAGGTATTACACCTAAATAGAACCAGTTTATTCCACTATAAATTCCATAAGCAATTAATGCTGAACCAAGGATGATTCTAAATGGTCTACAGATACTTCTAATTTTTTGAACGTTCATAAGTTTTTCCTTTAAGATAAATTTGCTTAACTTATCATAATTAAACTTCAACATCAGCCAAAGTAAGTGCAAAAAGTACCTCTACACCATGTTTTTTCAATACCTGCTTTGCTTCATTTAATGTTGTCCCTGTAGTTATAATATCATCTACCAATATAACTTCGATATCAGTAGATCCACTATAAACAAAATCTCTAGGGTTTTCTAAACGATACTGTAGCTTTTTACCTGAATAAGTAACAAGATTTCTAGCCAAAAGTTTTCCATGTAATACTTTTACATGTTTATGAGACATCTCATGTGTTAAAAGTGCTACATGACTATAACCAGACTTTACATTTTCATCTATACCAATCACACATATCTCTCTCGGGTCTTTATCTATAAAGTTATCTATAAAAAGTTTAAAGGAGAGTTTTGCTAAAGCTTTATATATTTTAAAACCCTGTGGAGTATGTTTGGTTAAAAGTAAATCTTGAATATGTTGGTATTTAAAAAAACTATAAACATCTAAACCATTTATAGTTCGTTTTGTCACGGTAGGTCTAAGTAGTCTCTCTTGACACTTTTGACAAAAAGTAGAGATGCTTAACTTATGACAACTTAAACATCTCATCTATCTCTATCCTATATAATATCTCGTATTACGATAGCATAATGAAGCACAACAAAGTTTAAAATAAAGATTCCCATAGAAGCACCACGAGATACAACAGTCTCTAGTTTGGTTCTCTCTTTTCCATTGGTTCGAAAAGCTATAATAGTATGAACTATCGTTATAAGTGTCATGGCTGCAACAACCATTAATTTTTCACGTAATGCATCAAGAGCCATGTTATGTATACTATCATCCCAAAGCAGATAGATAAGACCGTTATTAATAATCATTAAAATACCAGTTGTAATCAATGCCATCAAAGCAACTATCTCAAAATAACCAAATATAGGACCTATTCTAGGATAGACAGCTTCTTGATTCTCTTTACCTCGTAATGAGATTCCAAGAACAAACATAAAGACAGAGCCACCTATCCAAGATACAGCAGCTATAAGGTGTAGATGTATTTCCCAACCCAAATGAATTCCTTGAAATTTTATTTATACCATTTTAGCCTAATCTAACTACTTTAAAGATTGAGCTTTATCAAGAAATTTTAGTCTAATTTAAGTACAGCCATAAACGCCTCTTGAGGAACATTTACAGATCCAATGGCTTTCATACGCTTTTTACCTGCTTTTTGTTTATCAAGAAGCTTTCTTTTACGCGTAATATCTCCACCGTAACATTTAGCAGTTACGTTTTTACCTGTAGACTTTACCGTTGACCTTGCGATGATGTCGTTTCCAATACTCGCTTGAATCGCCACTTCAAAAAGTTGTCTAGGAATCAACTCTTTTAAGTTTTTAACAAATGCCAAACCTTTGGTTCTTGCACTGGCACGTGGCACGATGATAGAGAGTGCATCAACAACCTCACCTGCTACTTTAATGTCTAGTTTTACCAAGTCTCCAGGTCTGAAACCTACGGGTTCATAGTCAAAACTTGCGTAACCTTTTGTCGTACTTTTTAACTTGTCATAAAAGTCTAAAACAATCTCATTCATAGGAATGTCATATTCTAAAAGCACCCTTTCAGAATTGATATAGTCCATTTTAATTTGCATACCACGACGGTCATTAAGAAGTTTAATAACATTTCCCAAGTAGTCATTGGGTACTAAAATAGTTGCCTTAATATAAGGTTCATAAATGGTCTCAATTTTCATAACATCAGGTAAATCAAAAGGATTTTGAATGTCAATTCTTGTGCCATCTCTTTGTAACACTTCATAAACAACCGTTGGAGCAGAAGCGATTAACTCTAAGTTAAATTCTCGCTCCAAACGCTCTTTGATAACTTCCATATGAAGCATACCCAAGAAACCTGTTCTAAAACCAGAACCAAGAGCCAAAGATGACTCTGGTTCAAACGAAATAGAACTATCATTAAGTTTCAGCTTATTTAGTGCATCTCTTAAATCTTCAAACTTATCAGTTTCAATAGGATAAATACCTGCAAAAACAAAAGGTTTAGCTGGTTCAAAACCATCAATAAAATTTTCAGTTGGGTTCTTAGCATCCGTTAGGGTGTCTCCTACTTGAAGACCCTCTACCGTTTTTTGACCTGTAACCACAATGCCAATTTCACCTGTTTTAATTTTTGAGGTTTTAATAGGAGCAATAGGATTTGGATACATAAGGTCAAGCACAACATGCTCTTCTTTTGTACTCATAATCTTAACTTTTTGACCCTTTTCAATGCTACCTTCGTAAACACGAACCAATGCCAATGCACCTAAGTAATTGTCAAACCAAGAGTCATAGATTAACGCTTTACAAGGAGCATTTTCATCACCTGTTGGTGCTGGAATAATATCTACAATCGCATCAATAAGTTCAGGAACGCCAAGACCTGTTTTGGCTGACACCAAACAGTGTTCAGTACAATCAATACCAATGGCATCTTCTACTTCTTCAAGTACACGTTCTGGTTCTGCTGCTGGTAAATCAATCTTATTTACCACAGGAAGTAGTTCTAGGTCATTCTCCATGGCAATGTAAACATTGGCAATGGTCTGTGCTTCAACCCCTTGTGCAGCATCGATAATGAGCAATGCACCCTCACTTGATGCCAAAGAACGACTCACTTCATAAGAAAAGTCAACGTGACCTGGAGTGTCAATGAGATTTAAAATATAATGTTCACCATCACGCTCATAGTCTAAACGTACCGATTGGGCTTTAATAGTGATTCCACGCTCTTTTTCAATATCCATGGTATCCATAACCTGTGCTGACATTTGTCTGTCTGACACAGCCGAACACTCTTGAATAATTCTATCTGCAAGTGTTGACTTACCATGGTCAATATGGGCAATAATAGAAAAGTTTCTAATATGCGACTGAGGAATGTTGTTTTCTGCCATTAATTTGTCTCAAACAGTGAGTTTACACTCTCATTGTTGTATACACGTCTAATAACTTCACCAAGCATTTTAGCAGTTGAAAGTACTTTTATCTTAGCACAGGTATTATTTTTAATTGGAATGGTATTGGTTACAACCAACTCATCAAGCTCACCTTTTTCTATACGCTCAAACGCTGGACCTGAAAGTACAGGGTGTGTACAACATGCCATAACTGAAGTAGCTCCAAGCTTCTTAAGTGCTGCTGCTGCTTTTACCATGGTTCCTGCTGTGTCAACCATATCATCTATCATAATGACATCTTTACCTTCAACATCACCAATAATATTCATCACTTCTGCTTCATTCGCTTTTTCACGTCTTTTATCTACAATGACCATATCTAGTCCCATGGTCTTTGCAAAGTATCTTGCACGTGCGACACCACCAATATCTGGACTCGCTACAATAGGGTTTTTAAGATTTTTTGCTTTTACATAGTCGTTAAAAAGTATAGCACCATAAAGGTTATCTACTGGAATGTCAAAGAAACCTTGTATCTGTGAAGCATGAAGGTCAACCGTCACTACTCTTGTGATTCCTGCTGTCTCCATAAGGTTTGCTACAAGTTTGGCTGAAATTGGAACTCTTGGTTCTGCTTTTCTATCTTGTCTTGCATACCCATAGTAAGGTACAACAGCCGTAATAGAACGTGCAGATGAACGCTTAAGGGCATCTACCATAATAAGTAGTTCCATTAAGTTAAAGTTTACCGGTGCTGATGTTGGCTGAATAATAAATACATCTTTACCACGTACACTCTCTTCAATTTTAATATTAATTTCATTATCTGAAAACTTTGTAATTTTAGCTTTTGAAAGTGGTTGATCGAGATATTCAGATACCTCTAAAGCAAGTTCTTCATTAGCTGTACCAGAGAAAAGCATATATCCTGTCATGTGTCTTACCTTGTTATTATTTTCTGCCGAATTTTACCCATTTTTTCATAACAATGTGATGAGATAATGCAATAGTAAAAAACAATTAATAATTTTAATTAAGAATTATATAATATTTGGATTAATTATAAGATTTTTTAGATAAAATAAGTAAACACTATACAATATAAATAAACAATTATAAGGATAGGAAATGTTTAATATAATCTTAGCACTATCAGCAGGTATTCTTATTGGCTGGAATTTTCACTCTTTTTTTACAGCTCTTGACGCACCAAAAATCCTACGAACCGATATCAATATATCACAAGCATTTTCTTTAGATATAAATGAATCAAATCTTACTACTTCCCCTAAAATAGAAAAAGTAGTTAAAGAAGAAGCCAAACCTAATAAAAAAGTTCATAAACCTATTAAAACATCTTTTTATAGTCTTTTACATAATGGTCTTTTTTCAGATGCTATGGCACTTTATCAAGATGCCAGTTATGACCGTATACTTTTTTACCGTACTACATTAGAAAATTATTTTAAAGAAGAAAACTTAACAAACCAAGATAAAACCATAAAAGAGATAAGAGAGTATATTGAGATAGACCCAGACAACGGAGAGAGTCAACTCTTTTTAGCCCAAATATATAAAAATAAAAAAGCATATAAAAAATCTATAAAAGTACTTCATGAACTTATAGAACGTAATACCAAGGTAGACAATGAAGTAGCATATACAGCTCTAATAGATACCAGTCGACTCTATATAGACTCACTCAAAGAGTCAAAAAGTTATGAAGAAATACAGAAATTTTTAGAAGGACAAATACAACTAGGAACAAAAAGCTCATTTTTCGCCTTAGCCTTGGCAGAGCATCATATTTTTATGCAGTCACTAAGCACTGCGACTATTTTACTAAAAGAGATTGAGTTTGATGAAGAGTATGGAGAGAGAGCAAAAGAACTTTTAAATAAAATAGAGAAAAATGAGACAAACAAAGAGGAGTATCGTTATAAAATACCACTTACCAAAGAAGGCTCCCACTTTACAGTTGAAATTACTATTGACGATACACCTCTCATACTTCTTTTAGATACAGGAGCCTCACTTACTCTTATAAATGAAGAAAAAGTTCCTTCATCACTAAGCATTATCAACGACAATGTAATGTTAAAAACAGCAGGAGGAGAAGTTTCAGCCCAATTGAAAATGGCTCAAACACTTAAAATAGGTGAGATTGAACTTCAGAACTTCAAAGTAACCACCTCATCTTTCGAGCAAGATAAGGCAGATGGTCTACTAGGTATGAACTTTTTTCAAAAATTCAAATTTAAAATTGACCAAGATAAAAATTTACTCTACTTGTCAGAAAAATAAGTAGCTAGAAGATTATTCCAGAACCAACTACTTTATTCTCTTCGTAAAAAACAGCTACCTGTCCATATGCCAGTCCAAAAACTGGCTCTTCAAGAACAACAGCTCCTGTCTCACCATCAAGTGTTACTTTACAAGGTATGGCTTTGGTTCTATAGCGAACTTTAACAGTTAAATTTGTAGCATCTAAATCTTTAAACAGATTTATCTTTTTTATACTAAAACTGTTCTGTTCAAGCTCCTCTTTTTTACCCACTACTATCTGATTTTCCTCAGGATTAATAGCCAAAACAAAATGAGGGTCATGCGCTCCATCTACAGTAAACCCACGACGTTTACCTATAGTATAATGCATATAACCCTTATGCTTTCCTACCACAGTCCCATCGGCATAAATGGTTTCACCTTCTCTATCTATATTCATATGTTTCTCTAAAATTTCTGTATAATCATTCTCTACAAAACAGATTTCAGAACTCTCTTTTTGTGTAGCAAAGTCTTGTAGTGGTTCTATTTTACTGGCATAAGCTTTTACATCATCTTTAACCCATGACCCCAAAGGGAAGAGGAGTCGAGGTAATACCTCTTGCCTAACCTGTGCCACAAAATAACTCTGATCTTTAGAGTCATCTTTTGCTGTATAGAAAAACTCACCATCACAGTTGAGGTAGTGACCTGTTGCCACTTTATCTATGCCCAAAGAGTCTGCAAACTCTACCATTTTTCCAA
>Ga0256828_1002208_pt1 | contig 11733 bp, 10 predicted proteins | sample CV88metaG_FD_185993 | JGI IMG/M metagenome (GOLD analysis project Ga0256828, IMG submission 185993) | Hydrothermal vent microbial communities from East Pacific Rise, Pacific Ocean - CV88 | ecosystem: Environmental > Aquatic > Marine > Hydrothermal vents | place: Pacific Ocean: East Pacific Rise... | reverse complement strand
GAATTATGATATGTTTAGTGCGCTTACAATACTCCACAATTCTCAAGCTGCTGCTGTAGGTATTTATACAAATAACAACTCTCAAGAGTCCAATATGTGGCTTGTTAAACTCAATCGAGATGGCACCATAGCACAAATTCCACAAGAAACAACAAAGCTCTTAGCTCTCTTTAAAAAGCTCTTTCAAAAAGAGATAGAAAAGAAACAAATACTTATTAAAGATGATTTTAGTGTAGAGCTTATTGGAACATCTCTCTATTTTGCAACTGGAAAATATACACTAACAAAAGAGCAAAAAAGATTTTTACAACACTTTGGAGAGAAACTTACAAATTTTCTACTTCAGCATAAAGAGCAAATTGCAACTCTTGAGATTAATGGGCATACTTCAAGTGAGTGGAAAGGTACAAACTTTACAGATAGATACCTTAACAATGCACAGCTTTCATCTCAAAGAGCATACTCTACTCTTGCATACATTTTCAAATCTCAAAGTATTCAAAAACAAAAGGCTCTTATTCCACTCCTAAAAGAGAGTGGTTATAGTTATTCAAAAAGTATCTATCTAAACAATAAAGAGGAGAAAGCTCATTCAAGAAGAGTAAGCTTTAAAATTATTTTGAAGTAATTAAAAATTTAGTAGATTAACCACAAGATGGAACTTCACCATCTGATGCATATTTCCAAACAAAATCATAAAGATTTTTAATATCTTTTTCTCTCATCTTCTTAATTTTTTTAATACCATGAGGGCAAATAGTTTTCCATTCTTCTTGAATTTTTCCAGATTCTTTTAATGAAGCCCAAGCTTTACGATTATGTTTAATTGCGAAAACTGCACCATTTTTAATACCATCTTTTTTACAAATCTTTAGTTTTTTTAGATAAAATTTTTGTCCCTTTTTAGCATTGGCCATTGCACTTGTAGTAAAGACTGAACCTGCCACCATAGCAGCTAATAGTAATGAAGTTGTTTTTTTCATTTTATTTCCTTTTCTTATATGTGATAACATCGTGATATGCTACAACGAAATAGATAAATGCAAGTTGAATAATATCTGTTTATTAATCCATTAAAGAATTAGATGCACGAAACTCTAATCTTGTTTTGTCTTGTTTAAGCTTTTTATAAAGTTTAAACTTTGCTTTTTCAAGTGCTTCATCATCGTATGAAAATTCAGCTTTAAGTGCTTCATTATCTATACCTGCAGTATCCATTGCAAATAATTTTAACTCTTTTTTTGTAAGTTTTGCTTTTAAAACGCCATAAAGTTCTTTATCGTCTTCAATTAAATCTATACTATCTAAACGACAAAATTCTGCGAGCTTTTCTCTAAAATTATTTTCATCGTGGTATTGTCTCCACACTGTACTTTCTAACATTATATTTTCTCCAATATTTTCTTTAAATCTTTTTCTTTAATTATTATATTTGCCTCAGCTTCTAAAACTTCTCGAGCACAAAATGCCACTCGTGTCCCAGCATGCACAAACATAGAGAGGTCATTTGCCCCATCTCCACATACTAAAGTTTCCTCTTTGCTTACTCCAAGTATGTTTTGCAAACGTACAAGCATATCGCCTTTTGAGTGAGAAAACATCATCTCTCCACCCACTAAACCCGTAAGCTTTCCATCTTTTTCATGAAGTACATTTGAAAAGTCTGCATCGTAACCTAAAATGTTTTTAGCATAACTTGTCGCTGTTCTAAAACCACCTGAAAAGCATACAACTTTAATGCCTCTACTTTTAAGTTCACTTATTGTCTCAACGGCACCTTTCATGTAAGGTAAGTTTTGTGAAATCTTTTCAACTACTGAAAAATCAAGTCCTTTTAAAAGTCCAACACGTTGTTGCAAAGACTCAAAAAAATCAAGTCTTCCACTCATTGCCTCTTCGGTTATACGAGCGACCTCTTCTCCAATTCCAAGTTCTTCTGCAAAAAAGTCGATTGTTTCTCCATCCATAAGTGTAGAATCAAAGTCAAATACTGCAAGTTTTAGCATAAATTTTCTCTCTTTAGTATATAATTGCGCAATTATAGCTAAATAGGATTTTTTTTGTTTGATACTTTAATAGATAAGTTAAAAAATGACACTTACATTACACTAGAGACTACGCCTGGACACTCTGCACAATTTATGCCGACAGTTGAGAAGATTGCACAACTTGGTTTAGATAAATATGTCGATGGTTTTTCTACAACTGACAACCCTTTAGCAAAACTCAAATATAATGCCCTATTTGCTGCAAAGATGCTTCAAGAGAGATTTAATAAACCAGTCATTGCAACAATGAGTATGAGAGACCGCAACAAGATTGCCCTACAATCAGATCTACTTGGTGCTAATGAGGTCGATGTAAGAGCTATTTTAGCACTTACTGGTGACCCAGCTACTATTAGTGATCAACCTCATGCAAAAGGTGTATTTGAAGCAGACAGTACCCTTTTGCTTGACATTATTTCAGCCTTTAATTCAGGGATGAACTATGCTGGAAAACCTTTAGCAATCGAACCCAAAACCATCTACCCTTTTGCTGTTGTAAACTCTTTTGCAAAAAATCCAAAAACACTTCAAAAAAAGATACAAAAAAAGATAAAACACGGTGCTTTAGGAATTATTACCCAACCTGTATATGATTTAAAAAATGCACAACTTTTACTAGATTTAAGAGATGGTGCCAATGCTGAGTGTTGTCCTGAAAATAAAAAAGCAGAACTTATTTTAGGAGTCTTCCCCATCACAAAACTTCGTACTGCTCAGTTTTTATCTGCTCATGTTCCAGGGATTCATGTGCCAGAAGATTGGATAGAAAAACTTCGCATTGCGAACAAACAAGGTGTAGAGGAGGAGTATAAAGTAGGTTTTGAACTCAGTAAAAACCTTTTTGAAGAGCTCAAAAACCTACACCCAAAACTCCACCTTATGACAGCAAATCAGTTTCAACTCGCTTATGAAATTTTAAAGTAACTATTTTTTTTCTAATGGTGGCATTATATAACCGTATTTATTAAAGATTTTTTGCCCTTTTTTTGAATAAAGAAAAGCCAAAAACTTTGAAATATTTTCATTGTTTTTTCCCGCTTTTGAAAGAACATACCCCTGAAGTATATCGTGATATTTATCTTGACTTATTTCAATCCAATCACCCTCTATTTTTTTATTTTCACTGAAAAAATAAAGAGCAGATTTTGGAATAAATCCAACTTCATCATTCCAAAGTAACTCATATACAGCCGTAGCAATATCTTTGGAATAATATATTTTATCTTTTATTTGGGTATATATTTTATAATTTTTTAGTATCTCTAAAGAAGCACGACCATAAGGAGCTGTTTCTTTATTGGCAATAATTATCTTAGGAATCTCTTTTTGTTTGAGTATTTCATTAAGTTTTTTGCCCTTGTACTTTTTTCTCAACTCTTTTGGAAGATATAAAACAAGTTTGCCTTGTGTATAAACTTTTGGTGCTTCTATCGCCTTTTTGTGTTCATATACAATCTCTGGGTATTTCATATTTGCAGCTAAAAAAAGATCATAATCAATACCATCTAAAATCTCTTGGGCTAATACACCTGAACCTTCATACTGAATATGAATACTTGCTTCAGGATATTGTTCATAAAATGCTTTTATCATTTGGGGAAATACAAATCGTAAGTTTGAAGATGCGAAAACAGTGCCATACTTTGATGCAAAGAGATTAGTAAATAAAAATGATACCAGTAATAATTTTAATAATAACATCACATACCCTTTTGAATCAAACGATTTTATAGTATAATCATACCATTATGGCAAGAAAAAACTCTTTAATTAGTATAATTTTTATTTTTATTTTATTGGGCTGGACATTATTAGCTATTGTATTCGCTTCTTTATACACAAAACAAAATTATAGATATGCAAATAATATGGCTTTCCATGCCGCAGAATTAAGTGTTCAAAAAGATTTAGCTTACAGAAGTTGGGTCGCTTCACATGGTGGTGTTTATGTCCCTATAGATAAAAAAACACCTCCAAACCCTTACCTTGCCCATATTAAAAATAGAGATGTACTCACAAATGCAAACCAACATCTTACATTAATGAATCCAGCATATACCCTCTCTCAAATGATGAAAGAGTATTCATCACTTTATGGGATTAAGGGTCATATCACTAGCCTTACATTATTAAATCCAAAAAATAAACCAGATAAATGGGAACGCAATGCTCTGCATACTATAGAGAAAACACAAGATGTGGTATCTCAAAAAATTACTAAAAATGGTAAAGATTATTTACGCTATTTAAGCCCACTAGTCACACAACCCTCTTGTCTTAAATGTCATGCCTTTCAAGGCTATAAAGTTGGTGACATTAGAGGTGGTGTCTCGGTATCTATCCCTTTAGAAGAGTACTACAATACAGCATTTCACAATACTAAAGTAAGTATTTTTTACATACTTGTTATCTATTTACTTGGGCTTATCTTTTTACTCTACGGGTATAAAGAGGTAAAAAAAATCTTAAAAGATAAAATCCACCACTATGAACAACATTTGTATTCACTTGTAAGCATCATAGAAAAAAGAGATAGCTATACCGCTGGACATTCAAAAAGAGTAGCTCTATATGCAACAACACTTGCAAAAGAGATGGGTTATAAAAAAGAAACTATTGAAAAACTTTATACAGCATGTATGCTCCATGATATTGGTAAAATAAGTATTCCCGATTCAGTACTTTTAAAACCTGGAAAACTAACTGATTTAGAGTTTACTATTATTAAAGAACATGCAATAATAGGCTATGACTTGCTTAAAGATATTGATTTATACAAAGATATAGCGAAGATAGTGAAATATCATCATGAACGCTTTGATGGAAAAGGTTACCCTGATGGGCTTAAAGGCGATGCTATTCCTGAACTCTCTGAAATCATGTCAATTTCAGATGCCTATGATGCTATGACGACTGACAGAATTTATAAAGCAAGAAAAGATGTTCCTACAGCAACTAAAGAGTTACATGATCTTTCTGGAATACAATTCTCACCGAAAGTTACAGCAATAGCAGTCAATGTATTACCTAAAATAGCAATTGCAGAGAGTACTAATCAACTACCAAAAACAGAACTTGAAAAAGCTCGTTTTGCTTACTTTTTTAAAGATAATACAACAAATAGTTTTAATCTTGATTATCTTAAATTTATTCTTCTGTATAACCATAAAGAAGGCTTTAATTTCAACTATGTTGATATCTTTTATTTACATAAAATGACCCAGTATAATAAAATTCATAGCTGGAAAAAAGGAAGTGAATTTTTAAGTAATTTTGCTGAAGTATTACAAAATCAATATACCGATGGTATTGTTTTTAGAATTCATGGTGATGATTTCGTTGTATTAACACAAAAAAAATCTAATATTCAAGACAATTTATCAAGTATAAAAACTATAATAAATAGTACTGAGATAGAATTTTCATACGAATCTATCAACTTAAATGAACAAAATGCTAAAACAGTTGCAGATATTGAATCTATTATGAAAAAGAACTAAAGAGTTCCAATAGCTTTGTTGATAAAATCTACTCTATTTTGATATAATCCCTTACATATTTATACTGCATTAACTAGGGAAGAAATGATTGATTTAAAACTACTACAAAAAGATTTTGACACAGTTCGTACAAAACTGATGCGTAAAGGTGTAGATGCTACACTTTTAGAAACACTTAAAACAAAAAATGAAGAGTTAAAAATTGCAAAAGCAAATTTTGAATCTCTTCAGGCTGCACAAAATGCAATGAGTAAAGAGTTTGGTGTTTATAAACGCGAAGGGAAAGACATTGGCGAGTTGAAAGCTCGTGTAGATGCGAACAAAGTAAAAGTTGCAGAAGCAATTGAGGTGCAAAGAAAAGCTCAAGAAGCACTTGAGAACCTTGCAATGGCTATACCAAATATGCCAGATGATTCTGTTCCTGATGGTGCAGATGAAAATGACAATGTAGAGATAAAAAAAGTACTTACTCCTCCTAGCTTTGGTTTCACTCCAAAAGAGCATTGGGAACTAGCAGAACAAAATGGTTGGATAGACTTTGAACGCGGTGTAAAACTAGCAACATCGCGTTTTTCAGTAAGCTTTGGCATGGGTGCGAGACTTGAACGTGCACTTATTAACTTTATGCTTGATTTTAACCGTGAGAGAGGGTTTGAGGAAGTAAGTGTCCCTGCCCTTGTAAACCGTCAAGCACTCGAAGGAACAGGACAACTTCCTAAATTTGAAGATGACCTTTATAAAATAGAGGGGCAAGAACTATTTTTAATTCCTACTGCTGAAGTTCCAGTAACCAACCTTTACCAAGATGAAATTTTAAGTGTAGATGAACTTCCTAAAAAAATGACAGCATATACATCATGCTTTAGAAAAGAAGCAGGTGCTGCTGGGCGTGACACTCGTGGAATGATTCGTCAACACCAATTTCATAAAGTGGAACTTGTAACAATTGCAAATCCAGAGATGAGTGAGCAAATTTTTGATGAGATGGTAGAGTGTGCTTCAGGTATACTTACTGCCTTAGAGCTTCCTCACCGTTTAGTGAATCTATGTACGGGAGATTTAGGTTTTGGCGCAGCTCATACAACAGACATTGAAGTATGGCTACCAGGACAAAATACATACCGTGAAATCTCTTCTATCTCAAATACAAGAGATTTCCAAGCTAGACGTGCAAAAATTCGTTTTAAAAATGGAAAGAAAAATGAGTTTGTTCACACACTTAATGGTAGTTCATTAGCAGTTGGTCGTACACTTGTTGCCATTATGGAAAACTTTCAAAATGAAGATGGAAGCATAGCTATTCCTAAGGTTTTACATCCTTATTTAGGGATGTAAAAAGATGGATGGGAAAAAACGAGCCAATATAAAACACGGTATGAGTGTTGCCATTGTACTCAAACAAGACCAAGATACTGGCTACCTTACAGATGGAATAGTAAGAGATATATTAACAAAATCTCCAAACCACCCTCATGGTATTAAAGTACGTCTTATGAGCGGTGAAGTGGGACGGGTTAAAGAGATCTACTAATGGTACTTATTTTGCTTTAGAGATACTATACTATAACTATGAAATATTCTAAGGGTAAGAATGGCTGAGGCACAAGAAGAGATAATTATTATTGAAGATAGTGAAGCAGCTGAAGTTGGACAGGATTCTGACGATGCCAATATCGATTTAGGGGAAGAGGAGAATAAGAAAAAAAAGATTCTTATTTTTGGGGGTATTGCCATTGCTCTTGTTCTTATTATTGTCATTACCACTCTCATTTTATTAAACTCGTCTAAAGATGAAAAAAAACTTGATTTAGGCTTTATAGAAAATAAACTTGACCAAAAAGAACAAGTAAAAATAGAACCAAGTAAATTAGAAAATATGATAGCAAAAGCCAACTATTTATACTCTAGTGGCTCTAAAGATGAAGCACTTTACCTTTATGAAGAGATTGCACAGTACAGTGAAGCTATCTCACTTTATAACCTTGGCGTTGCACAACTTAAAAATGAACAATATAAAGTTGCTCTTGAAACTTTTAAAAAAGCAATTAACAATGATGAAAAACGCTGTGTAAGTGCCATTAATGCAGCGGTATGTGCATTGCATCTTAAAGACCAAGAGAGTTTTCAGTACTATATCGATTTAGCATATGCATACCTTCCACGAGAGATTGATTCACCTTTATACTCTTACTACTATACACTTATAGCTTACTACAATGAAAACTATCTTAGTGCATTAAGCTCTTTACAAAATAGTACCTCAAATGCTTACCCACATACTCAAAAAGATATGATGGCAAAAATAAGTGCAATGTATAACAACAATTACGATGCAATTGAAGCTATGGAAAACGATGTAGAAGATTTAGATGACTTTAGTATTGCTCTTTTATATGCAAGAGTGGGTGACTTTACTTTAGCACAAAACCATCTTAATGAAGCTATACTTAAAAACATTCAACCTGTTCGAGCACAACTAGCTCTTGGACTTATAAAGCTTAAAGCAGGACGTATTATGGAGGGGAGCAAAGAGATTAAAAATGTCACAGATATGTTTCCTGAAGATGTATATAAATACTACCCCATAAAAGTAACACTCAAAGATTCCCTTTTTGATGCAAAAAAAGCACAAAAAACTTACAGAGATAAAATAGAAAATCAAAAAAATCTCATTTATCAAAAGATTTTTTACTTTTCACCCTATAAAATATTTAATGCAAACCAAACCATTAGCTATATTCGAAAAGGAAATGCAAATATTTACATTGACAATGTAGCCTCAGCAAAAGACTACCTACGAAAAAGTGCTTCCTCTTCAAGTGTCAATTATGGCATCACTAAAGCGATTAAAAAAGCTTTATCTTTTAAAATCAGAGAAGCAAATACAGAGTTAGAAAAACTTGTAAAAATTCAACCTAAACACTCTATTTTGCATTATAATCTTGCATTGACTTATGCTCAAATGGGAAATATTCAAAAAGCATATGAACATTTTATTCGCTCTTATCACCTCGATGCGAAAAACTACCTCTCTGGCGTTTATGCTGTAATGACAGGACAACTCCTGGACAAAGATGTAAGAAAACTCAAGTATATTCTTAAAGACTCCATTGCAAATGAAGATGATAGTGAAAGTAAAGAGCTTTATACAACACTTCTTAATATTAGCGAAAACAATTACCTTTCAGCGATTGAATGGCTAGACAACACCTATAAACAAAGAAATCTTTACCTTGCATTAGATGTAATAATTGCTTCTAAACTAAACAAGATGAAAAGAGCACAAGAAGCATCTACTCAACTTAGTATTCTTTTGCCACACGATATACTGCCTCATCTTATGAATATAGATACTCATTTTTATGATTATTCAACAGCAAAATATGCCTCTCATGTAATTACTTACTTACAAAAACAGAAGTTTCATTTTGATGATCTTTACTATGGTCCGTATATTACACGTTATTTATATATTCAAGAGAATCTTATTACTGGGCAACTCTATTTTTTACGCCAACAGCTCAAACAAAAACTAGAATCTACTCCAGAGGACACTCAAGAGATTATGAGTGCCCTAGCGATGGCCTCACTCTTTGACAAGCAGTATGAAGAAGCATACACTCTCTACAACACACTTATAGATGAAGTAAAAATCAGAGATGCCTACACACTCTTTTTAGGGGCTGTAGCTTCTACAGCAGCAGGACACCATGAAAACGCCATCGCACTCTTAGAACTCTCAAAAATGAAAGATAAAAGCTTTTCACAAAGTCGTTATGCACTTGGACTACTCTACCTTGAGGCAAAAAATAATGAGGGTGCTACTATACAACTCTCACATATACAAGATGATGGATTTAGTTCTGATTATTTTAATTTTAAGATAGATTTAGATGCATTGCTTTATGAAAAGCAACACAAAAAAAAGAGTTAAGAAGTTAAGAGAAATAACCTAAAAGAGTTTGTGAAGCTTCTAGGGGGCTTCCTACATTCACGTTTAAGCGAAAGTTTTGTGGAAAGTACAAAGTAGTTGTTCCATTGACTTGCATTCCGTATCGAGTACCTTGTCTAAGCTCTTGAGCTTCCATAGCATCTATACTCAGTGGTGCAAAACTTTGTTTTAGTCTATGTTGTATTTTTATACTATTTGCATCACTATTTTCAAAAACTAAACTTGCATTTTCATTTAAAACTTTGTGTAATGCAGTATCTTCTGAGATTCTCGCACCATGAAAAAACTGAAGTGAACTTACTTTTGCATCCATAGGTGAACGCAATACTCCAACATCTAAGCAAGAGCTATCTACCTCTACCTTATAAGCAAAATCTTCATCTTTTAAGTTTTCTATAGAAGTCACTATACCATCAACGGGTGAAACAACACTACCCTTTTCAAATACAGCCACTTCACGTTCAGGATTTCTAAAAGTAAAAGCCAAAGCGAGAGTAATAAGAAAAGAAAGAAAAGCTAAAATATCAAAATCAAACAGAAAGAAAAGAACAAAAACTACACCACTTATGCTAACATATTTTATGCCAGATGGAGCAATGGGAAAAAGATTATTTTTCATCTTTGTCCACCATTGTAGCATCTTCTTTGAGTTCAGCTGCAATCTCATCTTCAACTACCTCAACTCTAGAATCAATACCATTTTCTTTTTCAAAGTCTATGATAATATCACGAACCTCATCACCTGTAATATTCTCTTTTTTATACAGAAGTGCAACCATAGCTTCAATCGCATCTCTATACTCTTCTAAACGCGATACAACACACTCATAATGTTCTTGAAGTGATGACTTAATGAACTCATCCATATTTTCAGCCATCTTATCACTGTATTCACGAGTTGCTTGTTGCCCTGTACCTAAAAATGATTGACGAGATTTTTCAAGTACCATTAAACCTGCAATATCACTCATACCATATGTTTGTACCATAGATTTTATAATATCAGTCGCACGCTCAAGGTCATTTCCAGCACCTGTTGAAATTTCACCTATGAATACTTGTTCTGCTGCACGACCACCAAGGAGTACATCAACTTCAGCCCAAAGCTCATGCTTTTGCATCATAAACTTATCTTCTTCTGGTTTATTCAATGTATAACCAAGAGCTGCTAGTCCACGAGGAACTATACTTACCTTAGAAACTTTCTTAGCACCAACCGTTGTTTCTGCAAGAAGTGCATGACCACTTTCATGGTAAGCCACAATCTTTTTCTCTTTAGGATTAATACGACGAGATTTTTTAGCAAGTCCTGCAATAGCACGCTCAACTGACTCAAAAAGATCTTTTTGTTTTACAGTTTTTTGGCTTTTACGACCAGCTAAAAGTGCTGCTTCATTGACAACATTTGCCAAATCTGCTCCAGCAAGACCTGCTGTAAGACGAGCCACCTCTTCTACATCTACATCATTGTCCATTTTTACATTTTTCATATGTACTTTAAGAATTTTAATACGCCCTTGATAATCTGGTTTATCAACAAGAACTTGTCTATCAAAACGCCCTGGTCTCATAAGTGCAGCATCTAAAATTTCTGGTCTATTTGTTGCAGCTAAAATAATAACAGGAGTGTCTGTTCCAAAACCATCCATCTCTGCTAAGAGTTGGTTAAGTGTTTGCTCGCGCTCATCATTTCCACCCATCTGTGCACCAGCAGCACGACTCTTACCAATAGCATCAATTTCATCAATAAAGATAATACTAGGAGCATCTTTTTTTGCTTGCTCAAATAGGTCACGTACACGTGCTGCACCAACACCAACAAACATCTCAATAAAGCTAGAACCACTTACTGAGAAAAATGGAACTTCCGCTTCACCAGCAACAGCTTTAGCAAGAAGTGTTTTACCCGTACCAGGACTACCAACTAAAAGGACACCCTTAGGAATTTTAGCACCAATCTCAACATAACGTCCAGGGTACTTTAAGAAGTCAACAATCTCTTGTACTTCCTCTTTTGCCTCTTCAACACCAGCCACATCATCAAATTTTGTATCTGGTTTTTCAGAACTTACCATCTTTTTAGATTGACCCATACCAAGGAGTCCGCCACCCATACTTTTTTGCATACGTGAAGCAAAAAACATCCATATACCTATAATCATTAAAAATGGAAACAACCATCCAAACATCTCTGTAAACCAATTTGTTTCAGAAAAGCCTGCATACTCAATCC
>Ga0256828_1002207_pt1 | contig 11742 bp, 14 predicted proteins | sample CV88metaG_FD_185993 | JGI IMG/M metagenome (GOLD analysis project Ga0256828, IMG submission 185993) | Hydrothermal vent microbial communities from East Pacific Rise, Pacific Ocean - CV88 | ecosystem: Environmental > Aquatic > Marine > Hydrothermal vents | place: Pacific Ocean: East Pacific Rise... | reverse complement strand
ATTTAGCTTATTCATTATTTTCCTTACAATATATTTTTATCTTACATATCTCACATTTTGGATTTTTGACTGTACAAATAGTTTGCCCAAAAGATACCAAAGTAAAGTTTAGTTTAGATTTATACTCTTTTGGAATAATTTTATTTAAAATTTTTGAGCTTTCATCAAAACTATTAGTTTGTACTATACCCCACATATTTGTAAGTCTATGCACATGAGTATCTACAGCAATTGAATTTATACCAAAAGCATTATTTAGCACTATATTTGCAGTTTTTTCTCCAATTCCTTTTATACTTAAAAGTTTTTCTTTATCATCTGGCACTTGTGAATTATATTGTTCTATTAAAAGTTTTGAAACTTTTATTAAAGTTTTTGCCTTTTGTTTCTGGAAACCTATTGGTTTGATTATATTTTCAAGTTTTTCTTGAGATATTTTAACTAACTCTTGAGGAGTTTGGATAGTATTAAACAGCTCTTTTGCTATAAGAGCCGTTTTTTCATCTTTGCTTCTTAGACTAAGAAGTGTTACCATCAAAATAGTATAGGGATTTCTTTTATAACAGTTTTTAAGATTCTGTGCTGGTGTATTTTGTGGAATATTTTGTTCTAAAATATCCAAGATTTTTAAAAAAGTTTGTATGTTCATTATTCAAAAATCTCCCCACTATCATACTTCCAAAATCCATCAACTTTTATAAATTTGCTTTTTTCAGTAAAACTATTATCAACTTTATCACAAAAAATAGTAGCTTTGAAAGTTACTGTATCATCACTATACTCTAGTATCTCTAATTTTTTAAACTCACAACTATCACTAAAAGATTTTAAGTCATCATAGTCATTTTGATTTGTAGCAGTTTTGATGATATATTTTACATCCCCTACAGCAAAAGCACTATATCTACTTTTCATCAAAGTTAATACATCTTTGGGATAACTTCCCTTATGAAAGATTTGACAACATTTTTTATATTTTTTACCACTTCCACAAGGGCAAGGATTATTTACACCAAATTTCATTTTAATTTTATTCTTTGTAAAATAGTTTCAAATTGTTTTGAGCCAATATAACCAATAATTGGTTCATATAACAATGATTCATCTTTGTAATCAATAAAAAATACCACAGGAAAATCGAGAGTATAAAACATCTCAATAGGATAACTATTTTTATCTTCAAAAAATGCAACAACACTAATAAAATTTTTATTGATTTGTTTAATATAAGATTTATGACATAAAGTATTAAATAACATTTTTTTAGATTCTTTAGAATCTTTTTTTTGTAAAAACAACATCAAAGGCTTATGTTCTATTCTCGCTATTTTTAAAGCTTTTTCATAATTCCAATACCATTTGATATGATTTAATGTTTTACTGTTTAAAGTAACAACACATATTAATAATAAAATATATTTTAACATAAGATTATTATAAAACTGAAGTTAAAACTTCAGTTTTATTATTTCTTTGGTATAGGATATTTTTCTACTACAAAATCAATATCCTTATCCCCTCTACCACTTAAATTTACTAAAATAGATTCTTTTGGATGTGCTTTTGCCCATTCCATAGCATATGCCACTGCATGAGCAGATTCAAGAGCAGGAATAATACCTTCAAGTTGAGATAATTTATAAAATGCATCTATAGCACCTGCATCATCACAAGTTCCAACTATTGTTCTACCTATAGTTTTTAGATGTGCATGTTCAGGTCCAACAGATGGATAATCTATCCCACTACCTACAGAATATACAGGTGCTGGTTCTCCATTTTCATCTTTTAACATAATAGAATTAAATCCATGCATAATACCTTCTTCCCCATAAGTTAAAGTTGCTGCATGTTCTCCTAGTTTTGTACCAATTCCAAGTGGTTCTACACCATGAAGTCTAACAGGATCATCTATAAAAGCTGAAAATAATCCCATAGCATTACTTCCACCACCAACACAAGCTACACAGTTATCAGGAAGTTTACCTGTCATTTCCATAAATTGTTCTTTTGCTTCAATCCCTACAACTGATTGAAAATCTCTTACCATTTTTGGAAATGGATGTGGTCCCACAACAGATCCTATAGCATAAAGTGCTGTATCACTTTGTGCTATATATGCTTCAAAACAACTATCAACAGCCTCTTTTAAAGTTTTTAATCCATGAGATACAGGTACAACTTTTGCACCAAGGATTTCCATACGAACTACATTTGGATGTTCTTTAGCAATATCTACTTCCCCCATATGAATTTCACATTCCAATCCAAAATACGCAGCAGCAGTAGCAAGTGCAACACCATGCTGACCTGCACCGGTTTCTGCCATAATTTTTTTCTTACCAAGATATTTTGCAAGTAAAGCTTCAGCCATACAATGATTTAATTTATGAGCACCTGTATGGTTTAAATCTTCTCTTTTTAAATAAATTTGACCACCACCACAATATTCACTTAAATTTTTAGCATAATAAACAGGAGTTGGTCTTCCTTGATAATGTTTTCTGATTTTTTTAAGTTCATGCAAAAACTCATGAGATTTAGATAATTTATCATAAGCTTCATTAATCTCTTTAAAAGCTTCTTCAAGTTGAGGTGGGATATAAGAACCACCAAATTTTCCGAAATACCCATTGTGATCTGGGTTTGACTCTAAATACGATTTTTCCATAATAATCCTTTAATTTGATTTGTATGAAAAAATTGTATCTAAAGTTAAATTAAATTATTACATTTTTTTTATAAATTCACATTTTAGATAAATTGAAGTTCCATTGATTTTCCCTTCAATATGACCAGATACATCACTTAATTTTATATTTTTAACTACTGTTCCTCTTTTGGCTACTATACTTGAACCTTTTACATCAAGATCTTTTAAAACAGTAATACTATCCCCTGCACTTAAAATATTACCATTTGCATCTTTTTTTACCTCTGCATCTTCATCAATTTTTTCAATTCCTGATTCTGCCCACTCTTTTACATCATCTTCTAAATAGATCATATCCAATAAATCTTGGTTATTTAGTTTTGTTAACATTCTATATGATACAACTTTTACAGCATCATTTTCACTCCACATAGCATCATTTAAACAATACCAATGTGTTTCATCTATTTTGCTATCATCCTCAAGTTGTTCTTTACAAGTTGAACATACAGTTATTGATTGATTATCTCTACCACTTACTTCAAACAAACTCAAATCTTCACTTGAGCCACATAATTCACATATATCGTTCATCATTTACCTTTAAATTTTTTTGTAATTATATCCAATTTATCTATTTTTTTAGATATAATTACAAAAAAATTTAAAAAGAGGAAAATAATGAAAAATTTTATACTATTTGTATTAATATTTCAAGCTACTTTTTTATATGGTAAAATAAATATTGTAACAAGTATTGTTCCTATTAAAACTTTTGTTAAACAAATTGTTCAAAACAAAGCAAACATCTCTGTAATGGTAAAACCTGGTAGTTCTCCACATACTTATGAACCAAAACCATCTCAAATGATTAATATAAATAAAGCAAATATATATTTTGCAATTGGTGTTGAATTTGAAAATAGTTGGTTAAATAAATTTCATAACCAAAACAAAAATATGCACATTGTTAATTTAAGTGACCAGATCCAAAAAACAAAAAATCCACATATTTGGGTATCACCAAATAAAGTAAAACAAATAGCAAAAAATATTTTAGATACAATGATAAAATATGATCCAAATAATAGTAAATTTTATACCCAAAATTATAAACATTTTTTACAACAAATAGATCAAACAGATAACCAAATCAAAGAAATATTAAAAAACACTCCCAAAGGTAGTAGTTTTATGGTATTTCACCCTGCATGGGAATATTTTGCAAACCAATATAATTTAAAGCAATTAGCTATAGAAATTGATGGTAAAAGCCCTAAACCAAAAGAGTTAATCAAAATAATAAAAACAGCAAAAAAATACCATATTAAGGCAATCATTGCATCTAAAGAATTTTCTACAAAAACAGCAGATCAAATTGCCAAAACATTGCATATAAAAGTGATTCAGATTTCTCCTCTTGCATCAAATTGGAATGATAATTTAATAACTTTAGCAAAAGCAATAGGTAAATAATGAATCCTATTTTAGATATACAAAATTTATCTTTTGCATATGACAAAGATCTTGTACTTGAAAATATAAACCTTCAAGTAAATTCTAAAGACTTTTTAGCAATTATTGGTCCAAATGGGGGTGGTAAATCTACTTTATTAAAATTAATTTTAGGATTATATAAACCTCAAAAAGGAAATATTAAAATTTTAAACGACAAACCATCTATAAATTTGGAACATATAGGATATGTTCCACAAAATACCAATATAAACACATCCTTTCCTATAAAAGTATTAGATGTAGTTCTTATGGGACATATTAGCAAAGCACCAAAAACAATTTGGCAAAAATTCTTTAATATATCATATAGCAATAGTGACATAGCCTGTGCAAAAGGAGCCTTAGCTCAAGTTGGTATGGATCAATATATAAACACTACAATAGGATCTTTATCTGGTGGACAACGACAAAGAGTGATGATTGCTAGAGCTTTATGTGCCCATCCAAAAATTCTAATTCTTGATGAACCAACTGCAAGTATAGATATAAAAGGGCAAGAACAAATTTATAAGTTACTTAAAATTTTAAATCAAACTATTACAATTATAGTTGTTAGTCATGATATTTCTGTTATATTAAATTATGCTTCACAAGTAGCCCATGTAAATAAAGTCTTAACATTTCATCAAATTAAAAACAACAACATATTCAACACACAAAATGAACATTTTTGTGAAGTTGAATTATTACAAATGTTAAATAGCTCAAACTACACCAAAAAAGGTTGCAAATGTTAGAGATATTACAATTTGATTTTATACAAAATGCAATTATCGCAGGTGTATTAGTTAGTATTATTGCAGGTATTATTGGCTCTTTAATTGTTGTAAATCGTATGGTTTTTTTAAGTGGTGGAATTGCACACACCTCTTATGGAGGGATTGGATTAGCTGTATATTTTGGATTTCCAATATTTTTAGGAGCATCATTATTTGCAATCATTGCTGCACTTTTAATGGCATTTATTACGTTAAACAATAAAGATAAATTAGATATTTTCATAGGACTTATATGGGCTGTTGGTATGGCAATAGGGATTATACTTATTGATATAACACCAGGATACAATGTAGATCTTATGAGCTATTTATTTGGATCTATTTTAGCAGTAAGTGCTTTTGATATAAAATTTATGATTATACTTTTGATAACTATTTTATTTATCATAGTAAAATGGTATAAAGATATTTTAGCCGTATCGTATGATTCTCAATATGCTTCATTAAGAGGGATTAATATAAAGTTTTTTTATACTCTTATATTAGTCATATCATCTCTTGCTATTGTAATTTCTATCAAAGTGGTAGGTCTAATTTTGGTTATTGCACTTTTGACTATACCTGTATATATTGCTCAAAGTTTATCAAAATCATTACTTAATATGATGTTTATATCTGGAATTTTATCTACATTATCTACTTTGATTGGATTGTATTTTTCATATATTTATAATCTTAGTTCTGGTGCAACCATTATTTTAGTAAATGCACTGATTTTAGGAATATTTATTATTGGACAAAAGATTAAAAAATTAATTTAATCTTTGACCAAATCACTTGTTAACTCTATAGCGTTTTTTAAACTTGCTATATCAAGATTGTATTGTTGTGCTTGATTTATAGCATTCTCAATAACATACTCATCACAAGGTGCAGATATATTACATATAATGTAAACAACCTCAAGAATTTTAACAGATTGGCTTAAGTATGATGGAGAATCATCCATATTACTCATATATTTTAAATAATCTATAATATCCAAATCAATTTTCCAATGCTCAAGCAATAACACTGTTACTTCCAATGCTGTATATCCACAAAATTGTTTTTCCACTTTATCAATATCTAAAATATCTTTTTGTATATTTGCTAAAAATTCATCACCTTGATCTGTTTTAATAAGGTTTGATGCTATAAGATATTTTCCCAAATTCATTAAAATAGCAGGTAAGACTAATCTATTTTTTAACTCTATATCAATTTGAGAAATCCAAAATTGCATCAATTTAATTGCAATCAAAGTAGTATGTTTAAAACTATTCGCACTAATCCCATATGGTGAAAAATCGGCTTTAAAACTATTTTCAATAGAGTTTGCCAATATTAACGATATAGTAAAATTCACACCAAGTAAATTTATCATATTTTTAACATCAGTAACTTTATTTTTAAAGCCAAATAAAGCTGAATTTGATATTTTTAATAAAGATGCAATCAATAAAGAATCATCTTGAATCAATTCAAGTAATCCTTCTACTGTTTTATTCTCATGTTTTGAATATTCTATTACATCAATAACAGTTTTGGATAATGGAGGTAATGATTTTATCTCTTGTATTATACTATTATTCATCGATCCAATCCTTTTGTTTAATAATCGGTCTAATGTTATCAAAAAAAAGTTCCAACTTAGATTTAATTTCATCTTGAATATTCTCTTTAAATTCTAAGTATAAAAATATATCTTTTTGATTTTGTTCTATAATCTCTACATAAATATTATTTTTTAAAAAAGGCTTTTGAGAAATATATACAATACTTAATATATCCACCTCTTTTGCACTTATTATATTGATATTATCACTATTAATAAATTTTCCAACAGATGTTATGATTTTAAATCTTTCATTAATTTTTTTACCATCCAAAAATGCTATAAATCCATCTCGCATAGTATATTGTCTTAAATCATTTTTTATTTGATGTAAAACATTATGTAAAAATTGATTAAATGTTAATGAGTTATCTAAACATTCATAATATTTATCTTTATACAACCTATTTGCCTCTACTTTTTTGTCATTGTCAAAAAATTGTACTCTTTTTATAATTAATCTATTATTAAAAAATCAAATTTTTCTTCAGTTCCTTCTAATCTTAATACAACATTTTGCGCAAACTCTTTATTAATTATGTTTATTCCAAGTTGTTTTAACTTATATTCTATTTGTGATAGTTTTGAATATTCTACTGTTATTGTTTTTTGTTTTAGATTTTGATATTCTATAAATTGTGCTTCTTGAGATACTTGATTTACTGCATCACTATATGCTTTTACCAATCCTCCTGTACCAAGCTTAATACCACCAAAATATCGTACAATTACAACTGCACTATTTATAATCCCTGCACCATTTAAAACTTTTAAAGCAGGTTTTCCACTTGTCCCTTTTGGCTCTCCATCATCACTACTATTTTCTACAACTTGATTAAATGAATTCAAATATCTATATGCATAAACAAAATGTCTAGCTTTTGGATGCTCTTTTTTTAATCTATCTAACATAGTATTATAATCACTATATGGGCAAATATGTGCTATAAATTTTGATTTTTTTACCTCAAGAGTTGAACTAAACTCTTTTTGAACAAATTTCAACTATAATTCCTTTATGAATAAGCCAATACGACTTGATATATTTTTAAAAGACTATCACAATATCCAAAGCCGAAATAAAGCAGCTGAACTTATAAAAGCCAAAAAAATAAAAATTGATGGTGTTATTATAACCAAACCATCATTTAAAATAGAACAAACAGCAAATATTGAAATATTACAAGATATTGTATATGTAAGTCGTTCTGCAAATAAACTTAAATATTTTTTAGAAGAATTAGATAATAAAATTAATATTAACGGGAAAACAGCTTTAGATATAGGCTCTTCTACAGGTGGTTTTACACAAATATTATTATTAAACAATATCAAACAAGTGGATTGTGTGGATGTTGGATCAAATCAATTACATAAATCCATAGCTAATAATCCCAAAATAACTATATATGAAAATACAGATATAAGAAAATTTAATCCTCAACAAAAATATGATATTATCACTTGTGATGTTTCATTTATATCAATACTTTATATTATAGATGATATTAACCGTTTAGCAAAACAAGATATTATTATATTATACAAACCACAATATGAAGTTGGTTCAAACATAAAACGGGATAGTGCCGGAGTTGTTAAAGATAACAATGCTATAAAAGAGGCTAGAAATAATTTTCTTCAGCATACTGCAAATCTACAATGGGATTTGGTACATAATGCAACAAGTAAAGTAGCAGGAAAACAAGGTAATATTGAAGAATTATTTTATTTTCATAAAATAAACAATGAAAATATGGAGAAAAATGATGCAAGAATTATTAAATAATATCAGAAATACATTATTATTTGATAATGATATTGTATTTAAAAACAATAGCGATATACCTTTTAATCCTAAAATATCACAAATATATATCACACTATTTCAAGAAGGATTAAAACCTATAAGATGGGGATCTAAACAAAAAGATTTTAATACAACTATCAAACGTATTATTTTTAAATTAAAACAAAATCCACGATTTTATAATTTTAACCTTGCAGATAAAACAAAATGTAAAATTTTATTTGAAATGGTTACAAAAGAAAAACCATGCAATATAAAAAATATGACTATTATGAAAATGGAACCATCAAATAGATTTGAATCAGGTATCAATGGATTAAAATACACATTTCAAGGGGTTACACGATATTTTATGCCAACTGATGGTTATACTAAATCAATTATGAGTGTAAAACAGCTTTTAAACTATCTTTCAAAACAATGCAAAATAGCAAAAAAAACAACTATTATAAGTGAACGGGTACACCTAATGAGAAGAGAACCAATAAAATATACTTTTATAGAATCTATAGCTTATTTAAATAGTGATAATAAAACTTATCTATTAAATAGAGGTTATCCTGTAGAAAATTTAACTTTTTCAAAACAAATAGCAAAAGATAAGACTATCAAAAGTGTTGATTGGTTGGTTAAAAATATGAATAATGATGGAAGTTTTTTATACTACTATGATCCATATAAAGATACAGTTGTAGATGATATGCACCCAAATATGACAAATCCACTTTATAACAATATCTTACGACATAGTGGAGGAACTATATCTCTTCTTAAAGGGTATGAACTAACAAAAAAAGAGATATATCTGCAAAAAGCAAAAAAATCACTTGAGTTTTTAATCTCTACTTTTAAAACTCATCAATACAAAAAACAAAAAGCTTATTACCCATTTTTTAATCATAAATCAAAACTTGGTGGTGCTGGTATTGGACTGGTTGCTATGATGCACTACTATATCCACACTCAAGATGAAACTTATAGAAAATATCTTGATGGATTAGTACGACATATTTTAAGTAGAATTGATAAAGATGGGGAGATGATAGGATACTATATCCATCCAAAATTTAACGATGGCAAACCTTTGATTAATCCAAGTGATGAAGTAAAAAAAGAACTTTTTTCATTTTATTATCCAGGGGAAGCTTTGCTTGGACTTGCACTTTATTATTTACATATAAAAAATATAGATAAAAGCTTAAAAGAGGATATCAAAACCAAAGCAAAAATGGCACTAGATTTTCTAATAGATATTCGCCCTATAAAATATAAGCACCTTTTTGAACCACTTCCATCTGATGCTTGGCTTATGCAAGCAATAGAAGAGTGGATCAAAGTTGATGGATTTCACAAACAAAGCTATATTGATTTTGTATTTAATGATACAAAATCTATGTTTGAACATATGTATAAAGATGAAAATACCTTATCAATTCATAAAGATTATATAGGTGGATTTTACTACTATTGGGGAGATCATGTTTATCATGATGCTTCAAGAAATGAAGGGATAGTAAGTGCTTATTATCTTGCACTTTATCTAAAAGATGAAAAAAAAGCATCCGAGATTATGGAACATATGCTTTTAAGTGCAAAAGGATTAATGAAAACTTTTTATGATGAAGTTTCTACATATTGTCATATAAATCCACAAAAAGCACTACATAGTTTTAGATTTAAACTTACTCGTCAATGGGTTAGAGTTGATTCTGTGCAACATGCAGTTTGTTTTTTTGCAAGGTTATACAAAGTATTATGAAATATATTTTTTTATTATTCATTCCATTATTACTATTTGGTTCTGAAACACTTTTTGTAACAAATATATATAAAAAATATTACAAAAAACGATCAATGACTTATGCCAGAAATATTTGGGATATGCAGCTTTATAAAAATAAAATTTATATAGGTGGTGGAAACTCAAGCAATAAACCACCTGCAGCAAATGCAGGACGAGTACCAATATATTCACTTGATCCAAAAACTGATAAAATCAAATTTGAATACAAAGTAGCAGAGGAACAAGTCAATATTTTTAGAATTTTTGATAATATTTTATATATACCAGGTCATGATGCAACCCAAAAGTGGGATTTTGGGAATTTTTATACCAAAAAAAATGGCAAATGGAAAAAATATAGAACTATCCCAAAAGCTTTGCATGTATATGATTTAATAAAATTAAATAAAAAACTTTATGTATCTACAGGACTACTCCATTACAAAGGTAGTATAATGGTTTCTAATGATAATGGTAACAGTTGGAAAACACTCAAAAAATATCAACATCGTGTATATTCACTATCTCAATTAAATAATACAATTATTTGTAGTAATAATTTAACACAAAAAAAACTAAAAGCTATTAGATTGAAATATACCAATCATACATTATTTTATATAGAAGCAAAACCATACAATGACCACCAATATGTACCATTAAAATTTAAACGAGCAAAATTATATAATAATCAAATCATCTCCACAGCAATAGGTATTCCTAAATTTTATCTACCTTATGATATATTAATACGAAATAAATCAATATATCTTTTGATAAACAAAAAACTTAAAAGTGGTTACAATATAAAAGTGATAAAATACAATATAAATAAATTATATCAATACAAAGAGATATTAAGTTTTCAATATCCAAGCTTTGCAAGAAGTTTTGAAAAAACTAAAGATGGAACATTCTATTTTGGTATAGGTTGCACCCCAAACAATATAAATAAATGGTGTGGGGATATTATAAAGGTGGTAAGATAGTATGTCAAGATTAAAATATTTACAACAATTTGATAAAACTCAACTTTGGAGATTTTTTATTGATGGTAGATTTCATAGAAAATATAATGGTTGGGTAGGTTATGAAGCAGGAGAGAGAGGAAGTATCCAAGCTCTTTTAAATGGATTTGCTTTTATGATAGATAATTTTGATATACTTGATAAAGGACTTAGTGGCACATATTTAAGACAACTTCATAAAATATGTATGTTAAGTGTCCAAACAACCAACTTAAAATCAAGCCCAGGGGATATTAGATTTTTAAATGCTGGTATGCCATTTTTTGCCAAAACTACCACTTATGAGCATCTAAAAGAGGTATTTGAGTTAAGAAAAGATGATGGCACAGCGATATTTAATACTACAAAATATGCCAAAACTGCCAATGAATTAAATGTAGATGAAGTATATCAAGGGCTACTTAAAGATAAACGGATAAATTATAGAAATTGGTATCCAAATTTAACTAAATATGAACAAAAATGTTTAGAGGAAAAATATAGTTTAAAAGAGTTTTATGAAGTAAAACATAAAGTTCAAATGTTGATGATCGATAAGATGCAAGATATTATTGATAGATTTAATACCAATATA
>Ga0256828_1002205_pt1 | contig 11754 bp, 12 predicted proteins | sample CV88metaG_FD_185993 | JGI IMG/M metagenome (GOLD analysis project Ga0256828, IMG submission 185993) | Hydrothermal vent microbial communities from East Pacific Rise, Pacific Ocean - CV88 | ecosystem: Environmental > Aquatic > Marine > Hydrothermal vents | place: Pacific Ocean: East Pacific Rise... | reverse complement strand
GACCATAGGATGTAACAGACGTGAAAGAGGCATCAGCAATACTTAGCAACAAAGAGAAACTTCTCAGTGAGATCTATTTTGATCTACAACGTCATTTTGAGCAGAAGTATGGTGATGATACCCTCATTCTCATGGAGATAGGCAGCTTCTTTGAACTCTATGAGGTCAACAATGATGAACTCAAAATTGGCAAAGCCAAAGAGGTCGCCGAGTTGCTCAATATCCAACTCACCCGCAAAAACAAAGCTATTGTGGAGAACTCCATCAAAAACCCCCTCTTAGCAGGAGTACCTACGGTCTCTATTGAGCGTTATATCACCCGTCTAATTGCCAGCAAAAAATACACCATCGTCATCGTCAAACAAAAAGGGGAACCCCCGCATATCAAACGCTATGTGGCAAACATCATCTCCCCAGGTACCAACTTTGAGTACCAAACCGAAGCCAAAGAGAACAACATCGTCTCCTTGATCATTGATGAGAACCAAGGGATCTACTCAGTGGGCTATGCTGCCATTGATATCACCACAGGCAAGACCCTTGTCAATGAGATGCACTCCACCAAAGAGGACAAGAGCTATGCCCTTGATGAGACCTTCAATCTCCTACAGACCTACCACACAGCTGAGGTGATTGTCACACTGGACAATCCCAAGATCAACCGAGAGTGGATCAAAAGTTATCTGGAATTGGGACTCTTTCATACCTCATTTAATACCCAACGTGCCAAAATCAACTACCAAAATGAACTCTTTACCCGTGTCTATGAGATCAACTCCTTTCTCTCTGCCATTGAGTACCTTGACCTAGAGCGTCACCCCTACACCACGGAGGCACTGGCAATTTTGATTGAGTTTATTATTGAGCATGATGAGATGATTATTGAGAAGATGAACCGTCCTCTTTTTTTGGGTGCGAGTCGTTATCTCTATCTGGGCAACAATGCCTTAGAGCAACTCGGTATCATCTCCCGTGACCCAGCTGAGGTCACGCTCCTTGGTCTTATGGACAAGACCTCCACTGCCTTTGGGAAACGGCTGCTCAAAGAGCGTCTGCTCTCACCCATCATCGACAAAGAGATCCTAGAGCAACGCTATACCCTCAGTGAAAAACTCATCGATCAATCGGAACGTTATGATACCCACCTCAAAAATATCTATGATCTGGAGCGTATCACCCGACGAATCAAACTCCAAAAACTCCATCCCGTAGAGTTAACCTACATTGCCATGTCCCTCGATGCCATTACCAAACTGCTTAGAGACATCCAACAAGACCAAATCACACAAGAAGAGAAGATGCTCGAAGGGGTGATTGAGTTTCAACGCTATCTTAGAGAGACGTTTAATCTCGATATCTGTGCCAAGTTTCGCATCGACCAGATCAATGACAACATCTTTGAAGAAGGGGTCTATCCTACCATTGATCGTCTCTTGGCAAAACAACAAACAGAGATGAGCAAACTGCACCATGTTGTGCGACACATTGATCAGCTTTTTGAAAAGAACCAACTCATCAAAGGGAGCAAAAGCAATTATGCTGAGATTGGCTACTTAGAGAGTGAAGGCTACAGCGTCAATCTCACCAAAAACCGTTTTATGCTGATTGAAAAGGAGCTAAAGTCTTCCTTTGTCACCATTGAGGGGGAGCATCACTTTTTCAAGGATTTCCACTACAAACACCTCAAAAATGCCGTTAAACTCAACTCCAAACTCTTTGAGGAGGTGACCCAAAACTATGAGAGCAATCAGGTCAAGCTCGTCTCCTTGATCAAAAGCAGGTACCTTAAGAGCCTCAATGAGTTGGAGAATCGTTTCTCACGACTGCTCGATGAGCTGACCCAATTTATTGCCAATATTGATGTCGCCATCTCCAATGCCAAGTGTGCCAAACAGATGCACCTCAGCCGTCCCATCATCACCGATCAGGGCAGTGGCTATGAAGCAATCGGCTTAAGACACCTTATTATCGAATCCAATGAACAGAGTGGAATCTATGTCCCCAACGATATCTATCTGGGATCAGGAATAGAGACCCAACACAACCACATCACCCTCAATGCCACCGAGGGGGCTTCTGTCAATGGCATACTGCTCTATGGCATCAACTCCTCAGGGAAATCCTCCTTGATGAAAAGCATCGGACTAAGCGTTATCTTGGCACAAGCTGGATTTTTTGTACCCGCCACCGAGCTAAAGCTGGGCATGTATGACAAACTCTTTACCCGTATTGTCTCCCAAGACAATCTCTACAAAGGACTCTCTACCTTTGCCGTGGAGATGATGGAGCTGAAAAATATCTTCAACCGTGCAGGCAAACAGAGTCTTATCCTCGGAGATGAGATCTCGCAAGGAACCGAAACCGAATCAGGACTTTCCATTGTGGCGGGTGCCATTCTTAAACTGTTGGATTTGGAAGCGACCTTTATCTTTGCGACCCACCTACATCAGCTCAAAACCATCCATCAACTCAAGGATCTTCCCTCGTTGATTTTCTTACACCTAGGCGTAAAGTATGATGAAAAAGAGGATCGTCTCATCTATAACCGTCAACTCCAACTGGGCATGGGAAGTTCCCTCTATGGATTGGAGTTTGCCAAATCACTGCACATGGATGAAGATTTTCTCAAAAACGCCTATGCCATTCGGGAGGGTCTCACAGGAAGCCACTCGGAACTTAAACGATTAAAAGCCAAAAAACAGAGTCGATACAACAAAGGCATCTATATTACCAAGTGTGGTCTCTGTGATAACCCTGTCGATGATGTCCATCACATTCTTCCCCAAGAGTTGGCAGACGCATCAGGAAAGATTGGATACATCCACAAAAACCACCACTACAATCTCATCCCTCTGTGCAAAAAACACCATAAATTGGTACATGAGGGAAAGATTATTATTTCAGGGTTTATGATGACCTCAGAGGGCTTGAAGTTGCATTATGAGGAGAAAAATTAAATTCTATACTATTTTTATTTAATAATGTTATAATCTGTAAATTTATACACAATTATTGGGTACCATTCAAAAAATTAAAAGGATAAAAATGTATAAAATATCAAATATCTATTTTATTATGATCTTGGCACTGCTTATTGTTTTAGCTGGTTATTTTACCATATATTACTTTACCGCTTCAATTATCATTGTCATTATGGGCAGTATTTTTCTTCTCTTTTCCAAAAAGATCAATAACAAACGAAAAGAGAATCTCAACATCATTCAAGAAAAAAATGAATTGAAATTTTATTTAAGTGATGATATTTTCTTTTCCGTTGCACTATCAAAGAATATGGATATTGGAACAACCATTAAAAAGGTAATACGCAATGAGATTCATTGCTTAGACAAGAGTGTAAGAAAAATAAATTTTATTAATTTTGTAGATGAAAGATTGGAAAAAGAGTTGAACAATATTTTAAAAATACATCAAGGTTAAGATCCATTATATCTCTTGTAAAAGAGATATAATGGTATGCCATCTTAATGCACTTATTCAGTATAAGCTCCAACAGAGATGAGACGCTCATAACGTTGATTTAACATCTCCGTAGTGGAGAGTTCTTTAAGCTCTTTTACTTTCTCTAAAAAGTATGTTTTGACAATCTCTGCAGCAGTTTGTTTCTCTCGGTGTGCCCCAATCAAAGGTTCATCCAAAATATCATCCACCAATCCATGAGAGAAGAGATCATCGGGTGTGATTTTAAGTGCAGCACTGGCTTGTTCTACTTTTTTGGGATCATTCCACAAAATCGCAGCACACCCTTCAGGAGAGATTACCGCGAAGACAGAATAACGCATCATGGCTAACTTATCAGCCACCCCAATCGCCAAGGCTCCTCCTGATCCCCCTTCTCCAATAACAATAGAAATCATGGGAACTTTGATGTTGGTAAACTCAAAGAGGTTTTTGGCAATTGCTTCACTCTGCCCACGCTCTTCTGCACCCAAACCAGGATAGGCACCTGGGGTGTCTATGAGCATCAACACAGGGATATTAAACTTCTCTGCTAGCTTAACAGCACGTAAGGCTTTTCGGTACCCTTCAGGATTGGGCATACCAAAGTTACGTTTGAGTTTGTGCTTCGTTCCTCGACCTTTTTGCTCCCCAATAACCATGGTTTTTTGACCATCAATGTACCCAAGATAACAAAGAATAGCAGGATCATCACGAAATGCTCTGTCCCCATGAATCTCATACGCATCCTCTAAAATCAGACGAATATAATCCAAGGCATAAGGACGATCAGGATGACGAGCCAACTGAAGTTTTTGATAATCACTCAAAGATTTAAAGGTTTTTGCCACCTCTTTGTCCAGATCTTTTTGGAATGTCTCCAAGGCATATTGATCATCTCTTGCACGAGCAGAATCAATGTCTTCTTGAATCTGCTCAATTTTTTTCTCAAACTCTAAATATGTTGCCATCCAACATCCTTATATTTTTTTGAAGATCACAACCCCGTTTGTTCCACCAAAACCAAACGAGTTGCTCATCACAACATTGAGATCAGCATCTCGTGCCTCATTGGGAACATAATCCAAATCACAATTCTCATCAGGAGTGGTGTAGTTGATGGTAGGTGGAATCTTTCCATCACGCATCGCCATAATAGAGATAACCGCTTCAATCGCACCAGCAGCACCCAAACAGTGTCCTATCTGCCCTTTGGTAGAACTCACAGGAGGACAATTCTCTTTGCCTCCAAAAATCTCTTTGATCGCAGCTGTCTCATTTTTATCATTGGCAGGGGTACTGGTTCCATGAGCATTAATATAATCAACCTTGAACGCCTCCCCTACTTTGTCCGTTGCCATTTTCATTGCAGCTTTCATCGCTCTATAAGGACCATCAGGAACAGGAGTGGTGATATGATTGGCATCACCACTCTCACCAAATCCAACCACTTCAGCATAAATTTTTGCCCCACGTGCCACAGCGGACTCATACTCTTCAAGTACCAAAGCACCCGCTCCCTCTCCCATCACAAATCCATTACGATTGGCATCAAAAGGACAAGAAGAGCCTTGGGGATCGTCATTGTTGGTACTCAAGGCTTTCATGGAAGCAAATCCACCAATCCCAGCACCACAAATTGCTGATTCAGCCCCAATAACCAGCATCTGCTCTGCACCACCCAAGATGATGGTTTTGGTCGCTTCGGCAATCGCATGGGTACCTGCAGCACATGCGGTAACACAAGAGAGATTTGGACCTTTAATCCCATGTGCAATAGAGATAAATCCTCCCAACATATTCACCAAAGAAGAGGGAATGAAAAAAGGAGAGATACGTCGAGGTCCTCGGGTGTTACATACCACTGAGTTCTTCTCGATATTGGGCAATCCACCAATACCCGAGGCAGAAGAGATACCAAATCGCTCTTTATCAATATCTTCTCCAAAATTAGCATCTTCCATCGCTTCTTTTGCTGCTTTAATGCCCAGTTGGATAAATCGGTCTGCTTTTTTAACCTCTTTGGCATCCATCACTGTACTTGGATCAAAACCAACAATCTCACCTGCAATTTTTACAGAAAATTTTTCAGCATCAAAAAGTTCAATCTCTTTAATTCCACACTTACCATCTAAAATGGCAGCAAATGCTGTCTCTTTATCTTGCCCCACACTGTTGATCATTCCTAAGCCAGTAACTACTACGCGTTTCACTCGATCTCCTATTTAACTTTTAAGATATACATCAGGACAAATAATTCATAAATCCTCAGGTATAGTTTAAAATATAAACCCCGTAAAGGGATTTATATTATTGATTATATACTTTCAATAAATTTAATTGCATCACTAACGGTTGCAATTTTTTCTGCATCTTCGTCAGGAATTTCAATATCAAATTTCTCTTCAAGTGCCATTACAAGTTCAACAACATCAAGACTATCAGCTCCTAAATCTTCTACAAACTTAGACTCTTCTTTTACCTCATCTGGGCTTACGTTTAGTTGCTCAACAACTACTTCTTTTACATCATCAAATAGTGCCATGACACTCTCCTGTTAGTTTAAATTTATGCCCGTAAGTATATCAAAAAAACGCTAAAAGCTCATTACTATTGAGAAATTTATAATTTTATTAAAACAGAGCAAAAAAAGACTTACCATATTATATACATTTTTTTAACACTTTTTTGACGAGTCATAACGCTCTTAGAAAGCCCCAGTTGCTTCGTTTCAAGCTCTCTTATCAAAGTTTGGTATCTCCCTTTATATTTTAAACTATTTTTTTCAATATTCGCCAAAAATAAATATAATTTTATTTTTATTTAAGTTTATTCCTGTATAATTCCGAAATTTTTCAAAAAGGCTTGACTTAACATGATAAGACATTTTTTAACACTTACTGCGGTCACATTACTTGCCAGTTCTTTAGACAATAACTATTTACTGGAAGTAGCACAAAAGGTAGAGCAGTACGATCAGACGAAACTTGTTGCTCAAAAGTCAACACAAGAAGAAGTTGTTTCTTCGGTTAAAGCGATTGATAACTATACCCCTCCGAAGGATTCCTGTACGGAATATACCAAAACCGTATCCAAAAAGATATCAACGCCCAAAGATATTAAAATCTTTAAAACCAAAACAATTGAGCCTATTAATTATGTCAATACTGTCTCATTGAATAAACTTCAAGTATCGGAGAAGAAAAAGAAATTTTTTCATATGATTCTCCCTGCTATTCTTATTAGTAAACAGCGATTAAAAGTAAAACGAAACAGAATAAAATCCATTCTTAATAACCTCAATCCTAGCAGTGAAGATATTGCATTTTTGGAGAAAGAGTATAAAACATACAAAACAAAAGATCCTAAAGAGCTTCTTCTACGTATGCAGACGCACCCTGTGAGCATTATCTTGGCTCAAGCAGCCATTGAGTCAGCGTGGGGTGAGTCACGCTTCTTTAAAGAGGGTAAAAATATCTTTGGTATGTGGTCATACAATAAAAATGAACCACGAATGAGGGCAAAAGGGACACGAAATGGAAAAGCCATTTATCTTCGTAAGTATGCTACCCTTAGTGATGCCATTGATGATTACTTTGAAGTGATTGGGCGTGGAGCGTATAAGAACTTTCGAAAACAGAGAGACATTACCAAAGATCCTTTGCAATTGGTTCAATATTTGGTTAACTACTGTGAACTCAAAGAGAAATATACCAAAAAACTAAGAAAGTTTATTATTGCCAATAAACTGAGAAAGTTTGATGACTATCACCTTGATAGATCCTATATCTAAACATTTACTTTTTTCAAATTCAGCATTACTTTGGTTCCCTTCTTCTTTTGGGAATGGATGCTGACCATAATCCCCTCTTCATCACAATAGCGTTTGACCAGAGCCAATCCGATTCCCTCTCCATATCGTTTGCTGTCAAGTTGATAATAACGCTCAAAAATACGTAATAACTCTGTCTCATCCATACCCACCCCTTGATCTTCAATAATCAGTTCATCCTCTGTCAAAAAAATCTTAATGACACTCTCTTTGGGAGAGTACTTCATCGCATTGCTAATAAGATTATCAATGCTCTTTTCAAAACCAATTTTATCCACCTCAATGGTCAATGGGGTCAGAGACAAAACAAAGCCATTACGTTGCAAAAGTTTAAAATTCTCTATACGCTCTTCAATCAATATATCAAGACGAAAAACCTCTTTTTCAATGGGATGAATCTCTTTTTTGATGCTGTAGACCAACTCTTTGTAGAGCCGTTCCAATCGAGCGGAGGCATCTTCGATCCGCGAAAGACGTTTTAGCTCTTTTGTATTGCTTGTAAGCGAACGTTTTAGGAGGTTAATATTACCCTGAATCGTTGCCAAAGGGATATTCAATTCATGGAGAATCTCTTTGGTTATATGCAATAAATTTTCATCAGAACTTTGTTTTTGGGAGAGCATATAAGAGCTAAAAATATACCCAAAGCTCAAAGAGAGCAGAATCCATATAATAACCATCAGAGAGAAAGAAAAGTCAATCCAAAAAAGAGAAAGTATCAGGGTAGAGAGGGTATAGAGCAGTGTCCCCACCAGAATTTCACGATTCATCTATATCTCCTCTTGAAGAAAACGATATCCAATACCACGAATATTTTTGATTGCACGGGGGAAATACTTCTTAAGGGTGGTAATGTAGACACGTACCGATCCCAAACTCACCTCTTCACTCGTATGCCACAGAGACTCCTCAATCTCCTCATGTCGCACCACTTCCCCTTTGGCACTCAAAAAAAGAAGCAACAGTTCAATGGCTTTGTTGCTTATCTTAAGTGCTTCTTCTCCACGATACAGCTCTTTGGCAGTACAATCTACCCGAAACTCGCCCAATACAATCTCATCTGCCCCATACTCCCGACGTAAAATTGCCCGTATACGCAGTGCCAACTCATCCAGATCAATGGGTTTTTTCATATAATCATCTGCCCCCACAGTAAACCCCTCAATCATAGAGGCTTTGTCACTGCGTGAGGTCAAAAAGATGGTGGGGGTTCGATCCCCCGCCTCTCGAAGCTTTTGCAAGAGAGAAAATCCATTCTCATAAGGAAGATTCACATCAAACAGGTAAAGATTAAAACTATGTTCAAAAGCAAGTTCAAGTGCGGTATAGGGATCCAGTGCGACCTCAACCACATACCCCTCCTCCTCTAAAAAATCTTCAACCGTTTCATTAAAAAGCTTGTCATCTTCAAGGAGGAGTATTTTGGGCAACATCTACATGTACATCCCACCATTGACTTTAAGGGTCTCACCTGTGATGTAGGAGGCATGATCACTCAATAAAAAGGCGGTTGCTTCAGCCACTTCTGAAGGCTTACCAAATCGCCCCATGGGGATTTTGGCAGTAAAGGCATCTTTGACCTCCTCTTTGAGAACCTCTGTCATCTCCGTAGCAATAAACCCAGGAGTAATGGTGTTGTAGCGAATACCACTGCTTGCAGCCTCAATCGCAAAGGATTTTGTCATCGCAATCGTGCCTCCTTTGGAAGCGGCATAGTTGGTCTGTCCTGCATTACCTGTCTCTCCTACAATAGAAGCAATATTTACCACCGCACCAAAACGTTTTTTACGCATGCTCTTAAGGGCTTCACGACACCCAATAAAGGTCGATTTGAGATTGGCATCAATAACCGACATAAAATCTTCACTCTTCATACGCATTGCCAACTTGTCATTGGTGATACCAGCGTTATTTACCAGATAAGCAAGCTCTCCATCGCTACTAACAATCTGCTTAATACCTGCCACAAACGCTGCCTCATCACTCACATCAAACCCAATGACCTCTGCTTCACCACCTGCCTCAATAATGGCTGATTGCACCTCTTTGGCTGCCACTTCACCACTGCGATAGTTGATCCAAACTTTCAATCCAAACCCTGCCAAACTTTTGGCAATCTCTGCTCCAATTCCTCTACTTGATCCTGTTACGAGTACATTGTTACCTGTAAACTTCATGATTTACCTTTTCATATCAAAATATGGTAATTGTAGTCTATTGGTTGTTAAAGATTTATAAAAATAGGAGATTAACAAAGGATATCCCTCAAGGTAGCCCAAAAAACTACCTTGGGGAGAAGTAGGACTATGCCAAGGCAAAGGCTTTTTTGAGTTTTTCAAAAATCTCATAATTTTCTGCATGTAAATTATCTTTGATAATAATATGATTTAACTGTTTGAGTATGCTTACTTTCTCATAGGTTCGATTGGCTAAGGCATTACCAATAATGGAAATTTGAGTATCAATATTATACTCCTTTTCCAAGGTCTCATCCAAGAGATGATTGGCATCCTCACAATCACAACCAAAATCCTGTTTCATAAAACGGCAAAAAACTGGTCGTTCTTTATCTATGTCTTTATTGTCCATTTTTATGACATGACAAAACAGTGCTGCCACAGACTCTTTTAACATCTTATCCATAAAAAACTCCTCCTTATCATTCTTGTTTTTCTTTAATCATAACACAATAATGATAAAATCACACACAATTGTAGATAATTTAATTATATTTAATTTCGTTATAAGTATTCTTGAAATATACTGTATTAGAATATGGGAGAGAACGATGGAATTACTTAAATGGAAAGATGAATACTCCATGCACGAGCTGGAGATTGATAAACAACACAAACGACTTTTTGAACTTTCAAATGAAATCTATGATCTTGTGGAACAAGGAATTGATGATCAAGAGCATTTTAGAGATCTTTTTATTGCCCTCAATGATTACAGTATTGAACATTTTATCTATGAAGAGATTTATATCCAAGAAGAGGGTTTTCCTGGCTTAGAAGCACATATACAACAACACCTTCAATTTAATAAAAAACTTAAAAAGCTTATTGAGCAAGAACGACATGTTGAAGATATTGGAGCCTTTGTTACCACATGGTTGGTACAACATGTGATTGAAGAGGACATGAAATATAAAAAGTTTATTTCAAATAAATAACCCTTGTTTCACAAGGATTATTATCGAGAGAAAAAAGAGTCTTTGACTCTGTTAAAAAAATCATAATCTTCTGTTCTCATATTGCTTCTAAAAATAATGTGATTCAACTGTTTTAAGATGTTCATCTTTTTATACGGTTCATTGTAGAGGGCATTGGAGATAATAGAGACATGGGTATCAATGTTATCACACTCTCGTTCTGAAATCTCAGACAAAAGCCGCTCAGCTTCTTCACTATTACAATCAAAATCTTCCCCAATAAAACGACAAAACAGAGGCTTCTCTAACTTCATATCTTTATCATCTAACTTTATTGCATGGCAAAACAGTGTTGCTACAGACTCTTTAAGTACACCATCCATTCTATCTCCCTCTTGTTAACACTCCGTTTTCATTAATAATAGCAAAATAAAGCATAAAAAATAATAAAATCCCTACTTTTTTAACATAAAGGCTCATCCATCTCCTCAGGAATACTCACTCCCATAATCTTCAAGACCGTAGGAGCCACATTATTGAGTCCTCCCCCCTCTTGGAGTGAGGTAATCCCCTTGGCTTTGACATAGCACCAAACCTCTCCTACCGTATGATTGGTAAGGATATGTCCCTGCTCATCTTGCATCTCTTCACAGTTACCATGATCTGAGGTTAAGACAATGGCATAGTCCTCTTTTTCAGCTTTTTCAAAAATCAATCCTAGCTCTTGATCAACAGCACTCACGGCTTGGCAGGCAGCCTCATAGTTACCTGTATGTCCGACCATGTCCCCATTGGCAAAGTTGACCACAATCAGATCATACCCCTGATCCATTCCCGTGCGTACGGCTTCACCCACTTGGGGAGCTGACATCTCAGGTTTCATATCATAGGTCTTGACATCAGGGCTGGGAATCAATACCCTACTCTCCCCAATCATTGGCTCCTCTAAGCCCCCATTGAAGAAAAAGGTCACATGGGCATACTTCTCCGTCTCAGCCGTATGGAGTTGGGTCAGTTTGGAATCACTGACCACCTGAGCCAAGGTATTAGTAGGTACCTCTTTGCGAAACATCACAGGATAGGGAAATGAGGCATCATACTGGGTCATGGTTACGATATTAAGGGGCAAATAGTCCCGCGTAAATCCATTAAACGCCTCATCGCCCAACACGGTGGTTATCTCACGCACCCGATCAGAACGGAAATTTGCCATAATCACCACATCCTCTGCCTGCATCCCTTGGTAGTCTCCCAATGCCACGGGTTCTAAGAACTCATCATGAATCCCCTCAGCGTAGCAGTTATCAATATA
>Ga0256828_1002204_pt1 | contig 11755 bp, 12 predicted proteins | sample CV88metaG_FD_185993 | JGI IMG/M metagenome (GOLD analysis project Ga0256828, IMG submission 185993) | Hydrothermal vent microbial communities from East Pacific Rise, Pacific Ocean - CV88 | ecosystem: Environmental > Aquatic > Marine > Hydrothermal vents | place: Pacific Ocean: East Pacific Rise... | reverse complement strand
AATCATGACTATGCTTACAAAAATCGGAAACTCTCAAGGCATTCGAATTCCTAAACCTTTAATTAAACAGGCACACCTTGAAAATACTCAACTAGAATTAGAAGTTTTAGAAGATGGTTTGTTAATTAAACCTATTAAAAATATACAAAGAGAGAATTGGAAAACAAATATTGAACAAGTTCTTGCTCGCCATAAAGACATGAAAGATGAAGGCCTTTTAGAAGAGTTACTTAATGACAATGATTTAGAAGAGTATGAATGGTAGAAGATATAAAAAGATATGAAATCTATCTTGTAAAATTAAATCCAACAGTAGGTTCTGAAATTCAAAAAACAAGACCTTGCATTGTTATCTCTCCAAATGAGATGAATATTTTAAAAACGGTTATAGTCGCGCCCATGACTTCTAAAGGGTTTGATTTTATATTTAGACCCAAGATAGAGTTTGAAAAAAAAGATGGTTTAGTGTTATTAGATCAAATTAGAGCAGTAGATAAAACAAGACTTGTGAAAAAAATAGGAAATGTTGATAAATCGACATCACAAGAGATTTCAAAGATACTTGTAGAGATGTTTAAATTTTGATATTTATTTCCAAGCCAAAGCTTGGAAATAAATCTGAAATCCAAACTCTTAACTAAATTACTTCGTCACAATAGCAAAAGAGAGTTTTAAAATTTCTTGATGCTCTTTAATAAATCTATTAAGATCCTTCAATTTCAGGTCTCTAATCTTTGCAAGTTCTTCTTTTGAATGTCCTGGTTTAAAACCTTTGTAGTAGTCCATAAACGTACGGTTGAGTCGCTGACTCATTGTCTCTACACGCAGTGGCTCACTACCGAGTAAAAACTTCTTCGTCTGATCAAGCTCTTCTTGAGTAACACCCTCTTTGACAAACTTCGCTATTACCTCTTGAACAGTAGCTTTTGCCTCCTCCTGAGACTCTAACTTTGTCTGGAGGTATCCGTTAAAATAGCTCACAGATTTACTCACATGCACACGTGCATAAGCTGAGTATGCAAGACCTCGTTTTACACGAATCTCCTCCATTAGTCTGCTTCCAAAACCACCCGTACCTAAAATATAGGTTGCAACACGTGCTTTGTAATAATCTTCATCATTAACAGCCATATAGTATGGAGAACCAAAATAGATATAAGCCTGGTCAGTAGCACGTTTTAAAACTGCTGTTTTTGCATCTGCACTCGCTATATAGTGAGGTAATGGTCGCTCATTCCCTTTTGGAAGTGTAGCGAGTACCTTTTTAAGCTCTTTTTTGACACTTTTGAGATCAAGATCCCCACCCACAACAATAATAGCACGAGAGAGTACCAAATGTTCTTTTGTAAAAGCCTTTACATCAGACAACTTGATCTTTTCAATACTTTGAAGTGTTCCTGCTGCCGGTTGCGCAAGGGGTGTTCCAGAAAAAAGAAGCTTTTTTAGCTCATTTGCAGCTACATAATCATAATCATTCTCTTTACGTGAAATTGCTCCCATTGTCATTGTTTTTACTTTTTGCAAAGAACGTTTTGTAAAGTTTGGATCAGATAAAAGCATTTTTAAATATTTCATACTCTCTGTAAACTCCTCTTTGAGAGAACCCGTCTCTATAACAAAAGTTTCACTTCCTGTTGCTGCACTGATATTGATTGCTTTCGACTCTAACATCTCTGCAAAGCCATTTGTTCCGAGTTTTTTTGTTCCCTCATTTAACATCTTTGCAGAAAATTTTGCAAGCCCTGCTATCTTGTTATCGGTAATACTTCCCGAATTAGTAAAGACTATTTGTGTATTTACTATTGGTAAACGATGATCTTCTTCAAAAATAAGTGGCACGTTTACACCTGCTACTTCAATACTATCTATCTTTGCTGCCATTACTATCTGTCCTATTAATAAAAATGCTAATACTATCTTTTTCATTACTCAAATATCTCTAAAGTCTCGTAAGCTGTGTTACGTATTGCCGGAGTTTCCCCTATATCTTTAATAAGGTGCACCATCTCATCTTTTGCCATTGAAAATGCTGCTCCTGCTGAGCTGACAACATTCTCTTCCATCATTGTACTGCCAAGATCATTGGCACCAAATCGCAACGCCATCTGCCCAATATATGGTCCCTGTGTTACCCAAGAGCTTTGAATATTTTGCACATTGTCGAGATAGAGACGTGCTACTGCCAAAAGTCTTAGGTAGCGGTTTGATGATGGTTTTTCCATATCTGGGATCTGACGGAGCAGCTCTGTATTTTGCCCCTGAAAACTCCACATAATGAAAGCTCTAAAACCACCCGTCTCATCTTGCAGACGACGAATCATATCAAAATGTTCTATAATATCCTCATCACTCTCAACCGTTCCATACATCATAGTCGCAGTTGATTTTATACCAAGTTTATGTGCTTTTCTGTGAATATCGATCCAGACATCAGAGTCTATTTTCTTTGGTGCAATGATATCGCGTACCTTATCAGAGAGGATCTCAGCCCCTGCACCCGGAATGGAAGCCAAACCTTTTGCTTTTAAACGCTCTAGCACCTCTTCAACCGATATACGGGAGACTTTGGCAATAAAGTCTATCTCAATCGAGCTAAATCCGTGGATGGTAATCGTTGGATATTTTGTATGAATATGCTCAACGAGATCTTCATACCACTCAATTTGAAGTTTTGGATGCACACCCCCTTGAAAGAGTATCTGTGTACCACCAATCTCTAAAAGCTCATCAATCTTGGCATCGATCTCATCAAATGTAAGTACATAGGCATCTGCATCTTTTTCATGTCTGTAAAAAGCACAAAATTTACAATCTACCCAACAAATATTTGTATAGTTAATATTTCTGTCAATAACAAAGGTTGTTATCCCTTTTGGATGCAGCTCACGCTTTCTGGCTGTTGCCATTTTACCAAGTGTTTTTAGATCTGCATTTTTAATAAGATCTAAAGCCTCCTCTTTACTTAACCTTTTTTGCATTATTTCCATCCTCTATTCATTGGATTAATTGACTTTTTCTTAATAAATTTTCTATAAATGATATATACAAGGATCAAGACAAGAAAAATACCTGCCAAAACCTGAACCCAAGCTCCAAGATTCACGATTTTATTTAAAATATTCTGATGTTCTTTGTTATCAATCTTCACCCCTGCCATCTGTGCAATATGCGCCATTGCTGAAACTGCAAGATTTCCTTTTGGCAATGTTTTATGACAAGAGAGACAAACACCTCGACGATCCAACTTGCTTCTTTGTTCGTTTGAGAGTGCTGTTGCAAGGTTCCAGTGATTATCAACTGTCTGAATTAATGTTCCGTTTTCATCAACAAAACGACTCCAATCACCACCAAAATTATCAATTTTTGGTTTTTGTGTAATGTACTTTGAGGGAATCATTTTTCCATCTGCTGTTTTTAAACCTACATTCCAATCTTTTGTCTGGTCACTAAATACCTTTCCACCCTCAATACCATAGCCCATCGCTTTGGGATTTGAGTGGCAACTTTCACAACTTCTTGCCTCTTTTTGAACCGTATGCGAATGTACAGCTGCCATTACAATACCAGGTAGCTTTTGCTTTGAGTCTGGATGTTTATAATCTTTCATCATATAAACATGATTTTTCTGAACAGCTTTACCATCTTTACCAATCACAGTAATAACAACCTGACAACCCGGCATAGCAGGCGATATACGACCCTCTCCATTTTGAACAAGTGGCGGATTTTCCCAACGTAAATAGGAACGAGTCTCTGTCACTTTACCATCAATTAAGTGGCTTTTGAGTGTTCCCCGCATTCCAGCTGTCGCTCCGTGAAGATCATGATCGTGTGCAGCAGCAAGCCAATCAACACCTTTTTGCCCTTTAGAATAATCTATTTTTACATGACAACCATAACACTGTGGCACCCATGTATCATGACAGGTATAACATTCCATTTTGTCATTATGTGCCGTTATTTTATCCATTGCAACAAGCCCTTTTTGAGAAAGCTTTTTCTCAGCTTTGAGCTCTTTTAAAGGATGCAGACGGATATCTTTCCCACTTGCAAGATGTACAATAACTTCATTACCATCACGAACAACATTTTTATAAGCATTGCCACGAGCTGTTATAAGGTAGCCATCTTTTTTTGAATAGTGTGTTCCTTTTTTCAAATACTCTGCGACTGTTTGACTCACGCCTCTTGCTTTACCGCTTGCGGGCTTTGTTGCAAATTCATCAGAGTAACCCAAAGGCAATTCCCATGGATATTTTTTTGTTGTTCCATGACAATCTTGACACTCAATCTCAACAGGTCCGAGTGTTGCGCCACTGATAAATCCATCACCATGAAGATCCCTTGTTGTATGACAATCCTGACACAGCATCCCTTTTTTTCTATGAATATCTTCTTTAAGGTGAATATAGTGTTTCGTATGGAGTTTTGGTTGAGCTTTTCCGTTTTCATCATAGGTCGGACTATAATTCGTCTCCATTAAGCCCTCATAACTTACACCAATACGTTTTCCGCGGTTATGACAAGTTGAACAAGTTTTTGTAGGAACACCTGTATAGTTTATATCATTAACATGCACGACAGAGTTGCGTGAAGCTTGGATCTCATGTACCAACAGATGACCGGCTTTGTTCTTTGGAATTGTTTTGTCACTCCCTTCATAAAAACCACTGTTTGAGTATGGAATATGACAAGAACTACATCCAACACCTCTATAATCACCCCGTTTTTGTCTCCCTTTTGAACCGGTATGACAACGCAGACATTGATTTCTCAAATATGTATAAGCTGCAAGTTCGGGATGCTTTGTTGCTTCTTCTGCCGTAGGGGCAGGAGGAATTTGTTTGTTTGCTTTTGGATAAACCTGTGGATTGAGTTTTGCTAATTTTTGCATATACTCTTGGTAAATTTTTGTACCCAATCGCTTATGAGGGTCCGTTGGATTTTTTACATCATAATTTGCCATATTATGATCATATCCCTCTAATCCACCAAAACTGTAAAGTGTTCCATGAATTTTCCCCTGTTCCGTCATCATCAAGTTATTAAATTGTGCAGCAACCTGCTCTTGATGACACATACCACATGTATTTTGATTAATCCATGGACTTCCCGGATCAGGGTAGAACTCTTTTGGTCCTTCATGTTTTAAGAAGTATTGAATAGTTCCTTTATGCGCTGCTTTTTTCATATCAGTTGCAGGATTACCACCATGACAAATAATACAACTGTTATTCGCATAACCAGCCTCGGCAGCTTTTTTTGCAATTGCTTTTGCCATACCTGTATGTGCCTGACGGATATGTTCTATACCACCATGACACAAAAGACAGTTGTTTGTTGTATGATAATCAACTGCACCAAAAAGATATGTCGTTACAAAAAAAGTTACAAAAAGAACTATATGTCGCATTTTACTTTTTATCTTTAGCAATAGCGTCTAAAACACCGTTAATAAATTTTGGAGACTGTTCTGTTCCAAATGCTTTGGTAATCTCTACCGCTTCATTGATAACAACTGCAGAATCAAGCTCCCCAAAGAGTATCTCATAAGCAGCAAGACGAAGTGTCGCACGCTCAATAGCACCCAAACGCTCAAAATCCCAATCTTTTAGATGTTCAATAATCGCCTTGTCAACTTCTTCGAGATGTGCCATAACACCCTCATAAAGATCAAGCGCAAAGTCACGTTGTTTATTACGGATCTTCTTCTCTTCAAGAATCTCTGTTGTATGTTCAGAAGTGTTTCCATTTCCTAGGTCAAAAGCGTATAAAAGGCTAACAACAGCCATTCTTGCATGATGTCTAGTTGCCATAATTACAGCTCCTCGTAAAGATCTAACATCTCGATAACAACCGTCATCGCTTCAAAACCTTTGTTTCCAGCTTTTGTTCCTGCACGCTCAATAGCCTGTTCAATAGTATCTGTCGTCAAAAGTCCGAAACTTACCGGTTTTTGATATTTTAGACTCATAGATGCGATCCCTTTTGTCGCCTCTGCACTTACATAATCAAAGTGTGGCGTTGAACCACGGATAACTGCACCCAAAGCACATATTCCGTCATATTTACCGCTAGAAAGTAGTTTATCTACAATCATTGGAAGCTCAAATGCACCCGGTACAAGCACATGCGTCAAGTCCGCATCATCACCACCGTGACGAGTAAATGCATCTTTTGCACCCTCTACAAGTCTATCTACAATAAAGTGATTCCAACGTGTACTTACTATCGCTATCTTTTTAGCGTTTACTACTTTTAATCTGCCTTCTATAAATTCCATATCTTTCCTTTTTAATTAATTTCTTGAATTTTTTTGATTTTTACGATAAGTTTTTCCAACTCGTCAAGTTTGAGCATATTTGGACCATCTGAGAGCGCAATAGTTGGATCAAAGTGTGTCTCAAAAAAGAAACCATCCACACCGATAGCTGCCGCAGCACTTGCAAGATACGGCACCATTGAGCTATCCCCTCCGGTCTTGCCATTTTCAGCTGTAGGCATCTGAACAGAGTGCGTTGCATCAAAGATAACCGGTGCAAATTTTCGCATCAAAACAAGGTTTCTCATATCTACTACAAGGTTTCCGTAGCCAAAGGTATTGCCACGCTCACAGAGATAAACACCGTGCTTTTGTGCATTTTCATAATTTGCTTCTGAGCATCCTCTTGTTTGGAGCACTTTTAAAAGCGGGTACTGCATCGCATTGGCATCTAAAAACTGCCCTTTTTTGATGTTGATTTCCCGATCTGTTTTTGCACAGGCAACCAGCAGATCCGTCTGGCGACATAAAAAAGCCGGAATCTGCAACATATCGACAACCTCTGATACAGCAGGAACCTGCACAGACTCATGTACATCCGTAACCACTTTGTAGCCAAAATCATCTTTTACTTTTTGAAGGATTCTTAACCCTTCATCCATTCCAAGCCCGCGAAAACTCTCCAAAGAGGTTCTGTTTGCTTTATCAAAACTCGCTTTAAAATAGAAATCTATTGTGGCATCATCATTATACTTCTCTAATGCTTTTGCAATTTTAAAAATATTTTCTTCACTCTCTATGACACAAGGTCCTGCCAAAAGTTTCATTTTTTATCCATTCTCTTTAAAATATCTATGTGATTATAGCTAAAAGCGTTTAACAACTACTTAGCACGGGCAACCATAACACCCGCAGAAACGATCAAAATTATACCAAAAGTTGTTGTCAAACTTGGCAAAGCATCCCCTAATAAAAGCCCTATAAGAATTGAAAAAAGTATATTTGTATAACTGACAGCACCGACAATACCTGCTTTTGTCTCAGCATAAGCTTTTGTCATAAGAACCTGAGAGATCGTTGCCAAAATACCCATCGCTATTACATATAACCAGACAACACCACTGGGCATAACAAAAGAGGCCAACATAAAATCAAGTTCTGGAGCATGCACATAAGGAGCAATCATAAATAAAATTATAGGGCCAACTGTTCCAGTCAACATAAAAGAGAGTACAATAGCACGTGTATCATAAAACTGTTTTAGCTCTCGAACAGACGTATATGCAAGTGCTGCACCAACACCACTAAAAATACCCAACAAATCATATTTACTTAAACCGACCCCACTTGGCTGTGTGATAAAAACAATACCTATAAAACCTAAAAAAACTGCTGCCCAAGCCTTTAAAGAAAGTTTCTCTTGCAAAAACAACCAGGCAAAAAGAGCAGTAAAAATAGGTGATGTCTTTGAGTAGGTCATAGCATCTCCCAAAGATATATGTGCAATATTGTAAAAAAATGCAAGCAGTGCCACAAACCCCATAAAACCTCGAAAAAAGAGTAAAAAAGGCTTCCCTCCGATATGTTGCATCGGCTTTTTCAAGACAGCAATTCCAATAAGAACAACACCGGCAATATTTCTAAAAAAAACAACTTCTAGTGAACTCATATGTTCTGAACTAAGTTTGGCAAAAGCACCCATAACAGCAAAAGTAAAGCTTGCAATAAGCATATACTTTACACCTTTATTTAAATTATTAAGACGTTTCATAGATGCAATTATACCCATCTATTAACCTCATAGCGATATAATTTCAAAAATTTATTAAAGGACCTTTTTATGACAAACCTCATACTCTTGGCACTCCTTGGTTTTGTATTTTATTATGTCTTTAAAAGTTATTCAAAATATGAAAAATATTCAAAAGAAGCATTTAAAGATTTCGCTATATCTCGTGAAGCACTCCAAAAAAGCGAACTTGGTCTTTTTGTAGCTCTTAGCGCTAAAGTTGCCAAAGCAGATGGTAGGGTCGATGCATTAGAAGCAGAATTAATATCAAATATGCTCGATGATATTTCTAAAGTTTTCCCAGAACCTGAAAAAACAAAAGCTATTTTTAAAGATATTTTTAATGACGAAAAAAATAAAACAGATAATATTGAACACTTGGCACATGCACTCTCACATGCAACGAAACGCTCTAAAGCCATGCAGCAACAATTTATGCAATTCCTTATTCAACTTGCATTTGCTGACGGAGAAGTAAGCAAAAGCGAAGAGAAGATTTTAGCAAGCATTGCAGAAGCAATGCAATTTGATCCAAAACAATATCATGCTATCTTTGAACAATTTGAAAAGATAATGCAAAATATCAAACCTGAGCATACCCTTGATGATGCCTATAAACTTCTTGGCGTCAACCAAACAGATGATATGACAACAATCAAAAAAGCCTACCGAAAACTCGTTCGACAATATCACCCTGACATCATAAAATCACAAGGAAAAAGTGAGGCATACATAAAAGAAGCAACACAAAAAACACAAGAGATCAATGCTGCATACGAAATGATCAAACAAGCAAGATCTTAAATTATGTTAATGCGCTTTCTTCTCTTAAGTTCCATCACCCTCTATGGTGCTGATGAAATGGGTTCTCTTCTGTTTCACGGGAACTGTACAACATGTCATTTTGAAACACAGGAGGTTTCAGCACCGGCAATGTCTGAGGTAAAAAAACGTTATAAAAGCGCTTTTCCAGAGAAAAAAGAGTTTATCAAACAGCTTACTACATGGGTGCATAAACCCTCAACAACAAACTCTATAATGCAAGATGCTATACAAAAACATGGACTTATGCCTGAACTTGCCTATGATAAAACAGTACTTAATGATATAGCAGCTTATATCTATGACACAAATTTCACTAAGAGTCGATCAGTTACTTATAAAAACTTCCATTAACTTGTGTTTTTTGAATAAGATAACAACGAAATTTATTGAACAATTCACTATCAACTTCTTTGTACTCTTTCCAAAAAGTATCTAAGGAGTTTTCCTTGGATGTCAGTCCATCTATATCATAAAGCGCTCTACCAACACAAAATGTTGGTGTATTGTGATAAAGAGATGATATACCTACTGTTGAATTAATTGTAATCGTCCCTATAGCATTTTTTAAAAGTGTAGGCAGGTGCAAATCATATACGATATGGACTCTTTGTAAAATATTCAACTGCCTTGCATATTTTTGAATAAAAGGTGCATAATCCTTTTTCCCTCTATCCATAGGATGATGCTTAATAACTAAAAAAGAATCCAATGGCGCATTTGTAGCAAAAGAGCGTAAGAGATCAAGAATAAAATCTTCAATTTTACTATAGTCTGAATGATGTAATATTTGAAAATCTTCATATGTCTGTAATGCAACAAAATAGTATTTTTTAGATAATTGTTGTGTATATATCTTCTCTTTTCCTCTTTCTTTGAGTTTATATTTATATTTTCTCAAAAAATTTCTAAGACCATAAAATGCTTCTAAAACAGCTGAAAATCTACGATGATGTTGATAATACGGATATTTAAATGAAAAAAGATTACCAACGAGATAATAGAGTGCAGCTTGAATAGCCATCTGCTTGTATGTATTACCAATATGAACTATATTTTTATTGTTACACTCCATCTTATCATGATATTCCAATGCATCATAAAATTTCCTTGATCGAGGCAAAGAGGAGTTATCATTCACACCATTTTTTTCTAACGTAATAAAATCAGGCCGAATATATCCCTCTTCAAAAACAAACACCTCAATATTGAGTTTTTTTGCAATCTCTATTGCTTTGCTTTGATAAAATCTACAATCTCCAAAAACAAATATCATATCAATGGAATTTTCAATAAAAAAATTCGAAATGAAACTTGTCCACTCCTCAATACGTCCTTTAAAAGGCGTAAAATGCTTTGAATCTGCAAAAAACTCATCTCCTGCATTCAAACCAATACGAAAAGTTCTTGCTCCAAGTTTCATAAACTTATGATCCAGCTTATTGAAAAAACTTCCCATAGGTCCCTGTAAAAGTAAAATTTTCTTATTTGAAATATCTCCAACAATATCCACTATTTGCAATATCAACCTACCAATGAAAGTAATTTTTGTATAATTCTACTCAAATAACTGTAAATTTTTGATTTAGTTCTAAGAAAAAAAGAGTTTGCTAGAAGATCTCTCTGAGTTTTCAAAGCTTTCACTACTATTTCAGGTTCACAAATTTCTTTGCTTAACGGATTAATATATCTCGGATATAAAAAATAAGTTGCGGCTATTAACTCTTCTAATTTTAAATCTCTTTGGCGCCTTTCACATGCTATATTGTCATTAGTCAGTCCCCAACCTGCATAAAAAGGAAGACCATACGTAAAAACTTTTTTTTCATATAGTAAACCCTCAAAACCACTTAAAGAAGTCATTGTGTGTACTTCATCAACTGCTTGTAAAACATCTGATATAGATATATCTTGAATAATTTCATTACAATATCGCAAGGCTTCTTCTTTATCTATATCACCAATCCTGTTCCCGCTTAAAACATCAGGATGCGGTTTAAAAACAAGATAATGCTCTGGATATTTTTTACGAACTTCTTGCAAAAGTTTCATATTTGTCATAGATGGTGCTCCATATCGAATAGAGGCATCATCTTCAACCTGCCCTACAACAAGTGCAACAACTTTATCTTGAGGAAAGACTAGTTTTTGTATAGCATCTGCATTATATTTGGAAATTTTATTTTTTATAATTTCCTCTTTAAGTCTCAAAGCCCTTTTCAATAAAGTCTTGTTTTTAACAAAGTCATAATGATTTAAATAATACTCTAGATCAGATTCATGAGTCGGATCAAAATATATTCCTCGACTATCAATAACTTGAGAATAAGGTTGCGTTAAATCAGAACCTAATCCAACTGAACGTATAAAACCATCCTCAACACGATAAATATTTAAACTATTATTTAAAGCAAACTCTTCTACTTCTAAAAAAGATTTTTTACCCCATATATAAATATCAGATCTGCAATCAAGACCTTTTTTTAAAGCAAGATCATAATGTGTTCGAAGTAACGGATTAATAAAAATAAGGTTCTCTTTTGAATATTCAGGAAAAAAAGGATGAATAAAAGCATGTTTCCAACGTGAAAAACCAAAAAAATATGCTTTTTTATTACTCTTTGTATTCATTAATTCTCTTTTAGATTGATATAATATTCTAACATTTTATCAATAAGAGCTAGCTTGAAAATCAGATAAAAAAACAGAGCAAAAGAAAAAGTCAAAGCGAAAGAAAAAGTCAAAAAGAGAGATAATAAAGAAATTAAGATTAGATTGAATTAAAGATAGATTAGATTTGGATAAGATGAATAAAATTGATCCGAACTAGGCAGCGACCTACATTCCCACACCTGAAAGGTGCAGTATTATCAGCGATGAGA
>Ga0256828_1002203_pt1 | contig 11772 bp, 7 predicted proteins | sample CV88metaG_FD_185993 | JGI IMG/M metagenome (GOLD analysis project Ga0256828, IMG submission 185993) | Hydrothermal vent microbial communities from East Pacific Rise, Pacific Ocean - CV88 | ecosystem: Environmental > Aquatic > Marine > Hydrothermal vents | place: Pacific Ocean: East Pacific Rise... | reverse complement strand
AAAGCCATTGAGTTTACGGGAGATACCCTGCAATACCTTGGTATGGCTGATCGTTTCTCCATTGCCAATATGGTCATCGAAGCGGGGGCTAAAAATGGTATTTTTGCCGTGGACAGTATCACCGAGCAGTACTTAGAGGAGCGTGCCAATGCCAATGGTGGTCTTAGAGCCGAGCCAAAGATTCATCATTCTGATGAGGATGCCACGTATTGTCAAGTGATCAAGATTGATGTTGCCAATCTCTCTCCTGTGATAGCCTATCCTTTCTTGCCCTCCAATGGTAAGAGCATGGAGCAAGCCGTTGAGGATAACTTGAAGATTGATCAGGTCATGATCGGAAGTTGTACCAATGGTCGAATCGAAGACTTACGGATTGCTGCTAAGATCATGGAGGGTAAACGGGTTGCCCGTCATACCCGTATGATCGTCACCCCTGCAACACAAAAGATTCTACTTCAAGCCCAAAAAGAGGGACTCATGGAGATTCTCATCAACGCTGGTGCCGTGGTCTCTAACCCTACTTGTGGGGCATGTCTTGGTGGATACATGGGAATCCTCGGAGATGGGGAACGCTGTGTGGCAACCACCAACCGTAACTTCGTAGGACGAATGGGGGCAAGAACCTCAGAGATCTACCTCGCCAACTCAGCCGTGGCAGCTGCTTCGGCGATTGCTGGGTATTTGGTCGATCCACGAGCTTAATTCAAAACAAAAGGAAGACTCCTTTTGTTAACTTTAGTACAAATGTTACTTTTTTTACCATAAAGTGACATTTTTCTTCTCTTTTTTCCTATTTACCTTTAAACATAAAACATTAAAAAATAGATAAAAACATATTTTACTCTATTTTATTGTTTCCTATCTTCTTCCTGTTTTATTTTCTATTTATTTTAAATTTTTTTTAAAAAATAACTATAATATATTTATTTATTAAACTTTTATTCTTTTGACTTAGATTATAATTAACATATAAAAAATAACTATAATATAAATTTAAGGAAAAAACAAGAATGAAAAATATTTATCCTATTATGGCTTGGATGTTTCTGTTTTTTCACCCACTGTATGGCGTGGGGGTGCCTGCTGGTACGATTATGAAAAATATTGCCATACTCTCTTATACCAGTGATGAGATTAATTATACGCGACAGAGCAATGAGGTAACCGATGTGGTGGCACAGTTTGTTGATTTGAAATTGGAGTGGCTTGACAGTGTTGCTCCCATTGTTGAGAGTGGTGAAAATGCCAAGGTTTTGACCTTTCGTTTGACCAATTTGGGCAATGATCAAGACAGTTTTGCACTCAGTATGGCACATAAAGCCGATTCTACCTTTACGGTAGAGAACTCAAAGTTGATCAGTGATAGCAATGGTAATGGGGTTTATGATGCAGGTATTGATGGGGAAACCACAGGGGTAACGTTGCATCCAGATGAGAGCATAATTCTTTTTATTGTGGCGGATATTCCAGAACTGGACATTAGTACCTCAGGATATGCCAATGAGCTTATTACGGTAGAGTCACTCACGGATACTTTGGTGGATCGTCCTTTGGGGGATGAAAATTCAACCGTTGTTGCTGGTATTACAGGTGGAGAGAGCAGTGTGATAGGGAGTTATCACTCCTTGGCATATAAGTTAAATATGAGCAAAAGTGCCACGGTTAAAAATCAAATTGGCACCGCCATTCCTACCCGAGGTGCGATTATTACCTATACCATTCTTTTGGATATGGAGGGGATTGGGGAAATTCACAATATTGTACTCAATGATACCATCCCTGAGGGGACACGTTATGAAGTGGGCAGTTTGCTACTTGATGGCAATCCCCTGAGTGATGGTCTTGATGAGGATGCTGGTAGCTTTGCTTCCAATACCATATCGGTTAAGATTGGTACGATGAAGCAGACAGCTTCGCTCAAACCACAACACCATGTTCGTTTTAATGTTCGAATTCAATAAGGAGTTAGTATGAAAAAATTTATCTATCTGGTGCTATTAGGCAGTTTAACCTTGGTTTCGGCAGATGCCAAAAGCAGTGCTGTTCGTTTGACCTCTTCTTCTTTTCAAGAGAAGGTGGTGGTTAACAGTCAGGGAGAGGAGCAACTAATGTTGGCTCCTGTTTCCAAAATTATCCCTGGAGACATTGTAATTTACAAGAATGATATTGTAAATAAGGGCAGAAAAACAGCCTCCAATTTGGTGATTAAAAATGCCATTCCCAAACATATGGAATATGTTGAGGACTCTTCACTCTGTTTGGATGAACAGGGGTGTCGTATGCTCTTCTCTATTGATGGGGGAGCGACATTTAAAAACAGAGATCAACTGTTTAGCACCAATGAGCAGGGAGAACAAGAAGTGGCTGATGCCAAGGCAATTACCACGATTAAGTGGATTATTCATAGATTAAAAGCAGGAGGACACAATCAGGTGCAATTTAAAGCAAGACTGAAATAGTAACACGAGGTGTTGATATTGTGATTACGCAGTATTGAGAATAAAATGAAAATAGAAGGATAGAAGATGAAACGTGTTTTAACCATAGCGACCATGGTCTCTTTAGGGGTTTTAAGTAGTTTAAATGCAGCAGGAACGGCTGCAAGTACCGATATCAGTAATACGGCAACATTGGATTATAAAGTTGGTTCTGTCGATCAGGCACAACTCAGTGCCAGTGATGCTGGATTTAAAGTGGATAGAAAAATTGACCTTACCGTTGCCAATAAAGATACAGGAAAAAAAGTCAGCGTTGTCCCCTCGGCAGTAGAGCAGGTATTGACCTATGATATTGTCAATACAGGAAATGATACGGATACCTATGCACTTAGTGCGGTTCAGGCTGATGGCTCCAATGGGGCAACGGATGACTTTGATCCCATTGATGGGAGTTGTAAAATTTATGATGGTTCTACCGAGGTATCATCCATCGCCTTAGCCCCAGATGCGACCAAAACCATTACGGTAAAGTGTACGATCCCTGATGCAGGTAGCCCAACAGTTCAAGACAACCAAGAGGCGAGTGTTTGGTTATTAGCGGAAGTAACAGGACGTACCAAAGCCAATGATGATGTTGATGATCCTGCTGTGGTTCAAGATGTTTTTGCCGATGGTACTTCCGCGGGAGGATTCAGTTCTGATAGCTCTTTTGATGGGAAACATTCTGATATTGGAACCTATCATGTGGCAACTGCCAATATGACCATTACTAAAACCTCTATGGTAACCAGTGATCCTGTTACCGAAGCAAGTGGTGCCACCGAGCCTCATAGAATTCCAGGTGCGACCGTACGATACTGTTTTACCGTGGACAACACAGGAAGCGAATCCGCCACAGGGGTAGCCATCACTGATGATATGAGCCTTGATGGCAAAGAGAACATGACCTATGTTCAGTCGGGTATGGTGGTACAAGACATCTCTACGGCTTGTGATTGTGCTGCCATTACAGATACTTCAGGTACCAAGAGTGGTAATGATGTAACTATTGATTTGGATACGATTACAGGAAGTGATACCCCCGAGACCTCAAGGGCTTGTGCTTATATTGAGACAACCATCAATTAATTAGAGCAGAGATAGACAAGGTAGGAATATGATGAAAAGAACACGCTTAGGCACCATCACTGAATTCATCTTTCTCTCCTTGGGTCTCTTCTCTGCTATGTTTATCTCTTACCGTAAATATAGTAGAGAATGGTTTGGTCTGTTTTTGATGATTGTGTTGATTCGCCCACTTGGGGCTGTTGCTCCTGGTGATATTATTAGAAATCAGGCAATGGTGACCTATGATATAAAAACCGTTGTTGTCACACCTCACAATGAAACCTCCTCTGCTACTCCTGTCACGGAGAGCAATATAACCACCCAACAAACACTGAGTTCCAATGAAGTAGAGACAACCGTAGGGGTCATTCCTGCGACCTTGGAGTTTTTGGAGTACACCCGTGATGATGCTGACGAAAATATAACCCTTAAGCCAACTTTTTATCAATCCAAAGGGCGAACAGCTCAAAAAGTAGAGGGGGATTTAAATCCAATGAATGCACCCACTTTGTCCACTGGAGAAACAGTGGATATTTCCAAACCCATTCCTGTTCGCAGTACGGAGAGTTATGCCAGTAGAGATTTGGTGATTGTTCGTGTGGTTGATGTGATGGCAAACCTTGATCCAGAGGTGTCAGAGTTTGTTGAGATCGAGATCAATAATGGAGAGGATAAGGAGATTTTGCATATTGAAGAGACCGACAAAAATACAGGAATTTTTGTGGGATACATACAGGTTGTCAATCAGATTCAGGAGCAAGGAGATGGGGTACTTTTTGTGCAACCCAATGATAAAATTCAAGCTGAATACAAAGCCAATGGGGTGGTCACGGAAGCAACACTGGACATTGCCAAAATCGCTCCAGATGCCAAGGTTTACTTGGTTGAGGGAGATCAACTCTTGCCCAATGTTGAGGTTTTTCTTCTGGATGCGATGACAGGAGAAGTCCGTTATCGTACCCTCACCGATGCACATGGACTGTATCATTTTACCGATGTAGAGGCAGGTGATTATCGTCTCTACAGTGAATATGTGGTGGCTCCTCAGATTCAGGATGGAGTGACGGTAGGGGCTGCCTATGTGGATGCTGGCTATGAAGCATTTGAGCGTCCTCTTCATCAGGAGCGTCGAGGTGCTGTGGACGTGGTGGATATTCCCTTTACGCGAAAAAAGGTTTTGGTGTGGTTGGAGAAGCAGGCTTCCAAGGAGCGTGTGGGTTTGGGAGAGTTTATTCAATACTCTTTGGTGGTACACAATGAAGATGAGAATATGGTCTCTTTTTTGACACTGGAAGATCAGCTCCCTCAAGGGCTAAAATACCAAGCCAACTCCTTTACCCTCAATGGAAATCCTGTGGAGGTACAGCTCTCCCAAGATGGGCGAACTTTGGATTATGCCTTAACCCGTTTGATTGGTAAAAGCAGTGCAACTTTACGTTATGTGGTGGAGGTTACCACAGGGGTTCAAGGCAAAGAGATTATCAATCGAGCATGGTTACGCAGTACTGAGGAGAAAGTGGTCTCCAATGTTGCCACGGCTGTGGTGAAGTTTGACAAAGAACTCTTTTCTGATAATGGGGTGATTATTGGTCAGATTATGGATCTCAATCACTCTACTGCCATGCGTAATGTACGACTCTATATGGAAGATGGAAGTTATGTGGTGAGTGATCGTGATGGCAAATTTCATTTTGAGAATATCTCCATGGGGATGCACCTACTCCAACTGGACAAAGAGAGTCTGGCAGAGGGGTATGCGGTGGTGCCTTGTCAAGGCGTGCATCCATCCCTAGGCTCTAATTTCTCTAAGTTTGTGGAGTTTAAACAAGGAGGATTACGACGGGTAGACTTTTGTGTTGAAAATGTTGAAGGTATTGTTCCTAAGGTTTTCAAACCAAAAGAGCAACCCCAAGAGGAGAAGATGCCCACGTATCGCGCCAAAGATATTGCCTTGCAACAAAAAGCCTATACCCTCCTTTGGCCTAAAGAGGGGTACATGCCCTCAATTCCCTCCACCGCATTGGCGATGGTGCATCCCAAAAAAGATCGAGCAGAGGTATGGCTCAATGGCTCCAAAGTGAGTCTCTATAATTATGATACCACGATCAGTGGACGAGATCGTAAGCGGGTGATGACCCTCTATAAAGGGGTGGATCTCTTAGAGGGAGACAATCTTTTTGAGATCAAATTTTTCGACGCAAAAAAACGAGAGGTGAAACGTATCAAACGATTGATTCATGTCTCAGGGGCACCTGTACGCATCAAGTATCATGAAGAGCAATCAACCCTTATTGCGGATGGTAAAACTATTCCTATCATTGCGGTACAGTTTTTTGATGCACAGGGATATCCCTTGCGACGGGGAATTCAAGGTGGTTATCAACTTGATGCCCCCTATCACTCCTATACGTCGGAAGAGATGCTAGAGAAAACACCACTCTCCATGCCTGTAGAGAGTAACCGTTTTGAGATTGAAGAGAATGGAACGGCCTATATTCAGCTCCAACCCACCTCCAAAGCAGGTGAGGTGCGTTTGCACTTTTTGATGGACAATAAAGAGGAGAAACGTATCAAAGCATGGCTTAAACCCAAACCACGAGATTGGATACTGGTGGGGTTTGCACAGGGAACGGTGGGTTATGAGACACTTCAGCACCACAGTGAGCAGATCAAAGAAGAGGATAAGATCTATAAAGAGGGTCAAGTAGCCTTTTTTGCCAAAGGGAAGATCAAAGGATCGTGGATCCTCACCATGGCATACAACAGTGGCAAAGTAGTCAATGAGGATCAACTTCAACAGCAGATTGATCCCCAAAAGTATTATACCCTCTATGGCGATGCCTCAGAGCAAAGCTTTGATGCCCCCTCTCAAAAGAAACTCTATCTCAAAATTGAAAAAGAGAATTTTTATACCCTTTTTGGGGATTTTCAGACAGGATTTACGACCTTAGAGTTGGCACAATACAGCCGTGCGATGCAAGGAGTGAAGAGTGAGTACCATGGAAAATACCTAGAGGGAACCTTCTTCATCTCCCAGAGCCAACAGATGTTTAAACGCGATGAGATACGAGGTGATGGAAGTTCTGGATTTTATTATCTCACTCAAAAGGGCTTGATTATCAACAGTGAGAGCATCACCATTGAGGTGCGTGATCGCTATCATAATGAACGGGTTATTCGCAGTGAAATACTACGACGTTATCGTGATTATGAGATTGATTATGATTTGGGAAGACTCTATTTCAAAATGCCCATCTATAGCCAAGATGAAGAATTTAATCCCCAATACATTGTGGTCAAGTATGAGATCAAATCCACAGAAGTGAAACGTTACACTTATGGGGCAAGAACGGTGATGAATGTGAGCGATCAGCTTGCTTTGGGGAGTACCTTAGTGCATGAAGATTCTGGCTTACTCAGCAAAGAATTGATGGGGATGGATGCTCGTATTACGTTGGGAGATCAGACCTTATTGAAATTGGAGTATGCACAGAGCGAGCAATGGGATGATAATCTATCCAGTGAGGGAACAGCCAAGTTTGCACAACTAGAGCATATTATGGGAGGATTTGGTATCAATGGGTATTATCGTGAACAGGAGGGGAGTTTTGGTCTTGGACAGATCAGCAGTATTTTGGGGGCAACGCGAAAAGTAGGGGTGGATGTCAATAAACGGTTCTCCCGTTGGTGGATGACCAGCTCCTTTTATCGGGATGAACAGCTCAACAGCAATCATTTTAACGATGTGGCTCAGTTTAATCTTCGTTTTGATGATGAGTATTGGAATGCCAGTTTGGGGTATCGTTATGTGGCTGATTCCAATCAAGAGGGAGTCAATCAAGTTTTGATGATGCTTTCACGTAGTTTTTTGGATCATCGTTTGCATGTGACCCTTGCTCGGGATCAGACGATTGGTGGCAATACCTTAGAGAACTTTGCGGAGCGAACGGCTGTTCAGGTGAACTATAATGTTAGCTCCTCTGTAGAGCTTTTTGGAACCTATGAGATTCGCCAAGCCCAAGAAAAAATAACCCAAACGCGTGTGGGGGTTCGAACACAACCTTGGCAAGGAGCTACCATTCAGAGTTCTCAACAGAGTGAGCTAAGCAGTGAGGGATCACGGGTCTATAATCTTTTTGGTTTACGACAACAACTCCAACTCTCAAAAACATTGATGGTCAGTGGTGGGTATGAAAAGTCCAGTAAGGTTGAAAATAGCTTGGCTGAGGACACGGCCTTTGATGCGTATAATCTGAGTGCAAGCTACAATGGAAAACGGGTGGCAGGAAACATACGTACTGAGCTGAGAGCAGGGGAAGCGGAGCATCGTAAGATGATTCAATCCTCTCTCTATACCCAACGGGGAGATGATTTGGCATTGGCACTGGGAGGACGTTATTACACCAGTGATAAAGTGGGAGAAGAGAACCGTCAAATTGATCTAAAAACAGCCCTTGCATATCGTGCGAGTGATTCCAAATGGACGATACTCAGTCAATTGAACTATCTTAATACTTTTAAAGAAGGGAGTCAAGAGTATATTGATATGGTAAAGTTGTTAAGCAACAGTTTTGCCAATTATCAGGTGGATGCTGATACTGAGTTGATGCTCTCCTATGGTCTTAAACATGTGTTGGATAGTTTTGACAAAGAGCATTATGGCAGTTACGTGGATTATATCGGTTTGGGCTGGGATCAAGGCTTATCTGATAGATGGGGGCTTGGCTTTCACATGGGGATACTTCACTCCTATACGGGCAACAACATGGAGTATACGGCAGGTAGTTATTTAGGCTATACTTTTATAGAGAACGCACAGGTACGTTTGGGGTATAATCTCTTGGGCTTTAGGGATGAGGACTTCTCGTTACAGAACTATCATCAACAAGGAGCTTACCTACAGTTCACGATGAAGTTTGATCAAGAGAGTCTGAAAAAAACAGCAGGAGCATTGGCATCATGGTAACCCTTATTAAAAACAGTATTCTCTTTGTTCTTATGCTCACTTCTCTTGATGCTGCTGTCCCTTGGTGGAACAGCGATTGGCACTATCGTGTACCACTCACTATTAGCAGTGCTGTGAGCCAGCAAACAGGAAAACTCAATGTGGACTTTACGACGTTGGGACTGCCTGGGGATTTGGATGAAAACTCCATACGCATTGTTAAAGAGGATGGCACACTCTTAGCCCAACAAGAGTTTACGGATATTCTCTATAATGATGCTACCGATGAGTTGAATGATGGACAAGGAGAGATTAAGTTTATTCTTGAAGAAGAGGGGGATGTCACCTATTATCTCTATTATGATAATGTGGATCACGGTAATAAATCAGTGCTGGATAGTACGTATGTTATCAACGGAAACTTTGAACACTCCAATGGAAGTACCCCCACAGGATGGAGTACAGGGTCAGCCAATATAGGAAGCAATGCTCCCAACAATGAGGTACACCATCAATCATCAGAGGGGGAGACTGTAAGTGTGACAGATGATGGGGGGACGGATGATACGGAGACGGTTAACAACACTGCCCGAACGGGAGATGCCTTTCATCTACACGGTTATCGTGATCGTCAAGAATCAGACAGCAAAAAAGAGCAAGTGTGGATTGAAAAAACACTGGATGTTCCTACAAGTAGCAGTGGAAATTTTAGCTATTGGTTTCGGATTCAAGGCTGGGATCAAGCCACCAGTAATACGGCTTATGATCGTTTTAGGGTTTATGTGAATGGGAATATTATTGATCCCAATACCCTTTCGATCAATAACAGCGATATTGCCATTTACAGTGAAGTGTATGGAAAGGATGCAAGCTATAGACGATTTGGTGATTTGGGATGGACGCAAGCACGCTTGGATCTCTCTGCGTATGCAGGCAGTAATATTGTTATTCGTATTGAGCAGGAGAGTTACGGAGACAATGGCTATAAAGCATGGCAGTTGATTGATGATGTGGAGTGGAGTCTTAATACCACCATTGGCTTGGGAGATCAAGAGGAAGCACCCATCGCCAAACTCTCCATGACCAAAGACTCTTGTGTTTTGGAGGATCCGATCAATGGCACCACCAATCCCAAGCGTATCCCTGGGGCTACCATTCGCTACAGTATTGAGATTCGCAATGCAGGTGGAGCTGAAGCCTCAGCCGTAGTGGTTACGGATAATCTTAACAGTAGTTTTGATTATGGTACCATTCGTAATCTTCAAATCCAAGATGGTGTATGTGACTGCTTGGGGACAAGTGCTGCGAGTAATAATGGAAGCAGTGGTTCTGCCAATGGAGAAAATCCTGTTAAGTTGGATTTTGAAACATTGGCAGAGGGGACAGATAGCACACCTGAGATTGAGTGTGGATATTTTGAGGTAAGACTTAAATAATCCCTCCAAAGCCCTAAATTTCACAATTAGTAGACAGTTGATATGGTATAATTCTGCCAAAAAAGGTCTATGGCTATGATTCGAATTTTACTTTTTATATTTATGATTATCACCCTCTCACCAGCACAAGCACAACACTATTTTATTCGTTTGGGAAGTTTCAAACAGTTAAAAGGATTGGAAAACAGTATCAATAATCTTCCCCATGATTTACGTTCGCATGTCATTGTGGTGCGTTCCAATGGCTGGTATGTTCCTTTTGCCTATAATACCCCGCGTAGAGCCTCGTTACAACGAAAGCTTCCTGAGTTTAAACGGTATTTCCCTGATGCGTATATTAATGCCTCCTTGCGTATTTTAAATGCACCGATTGTGCATAACTATACCCAACGAAAAACGTCTGTGGAAGCTCCCCACGCCTCTGGTATAGATGCCTCTACCTATGTGACCCATCCCAATCAAAATGTAGCCATTTCTGAAGAGGATTATACCTATTCCTACCTTGCCCCAGTGATCTCGCGATCTGCCCCCATTGAGCGGGTCTATATTCCCCAACCCACTGTTCAAAAAAGTGATAACAAGCCCAGTGATCAGCATGCCTTTACCAAAAAAATGTTGAGTGGGAATCACTACTATTTAGCATACAAAGCCAATAAAGACAGTGACAATCTTTTGGTTAAGGTCAAGTTTGAAAATCATAAAGTCACCTATCAGCCCATTATTGGAGATATGCAACTGGTTGATGCGAACTACATTGTGGACAATCATCGGCTGTATATGTATGCAGATACCTTTAGTAGTCAGGGTGCCTACTCCAAGATTGAAGCACCTCATAAAAAATACATCTTGGTATCAAGTTGGTCAGGAGGGAAAAAACTCAATACCCTTCGATACTACTACCATCTCAATGATGCCAAACATTATCTCGGGGTCTTAGAGAGCAAAGATCCTCTCTCGTCGGCACTGTTAGAGGGGAATGATTTTGATGATTTGGATATTGAAGAGGATAACTATTAATCGTTGAGAATCTCTTGTACACTCTGATAGCCTTTTTGACAAACCATGTGTCCCTCTTTATCTATTTTTACGATGGAGGGGAAGGCATTGGCTCCCATAGAACGGGCTTTTGAAAAGTCATGCTTCATTAAAATCTCAGCTCTATTGCTCTCATAAAATTCTAAAAACTTTTTTTTATCATCTACATATTCAAGTAGTGTCTCTAGTAGGGTGGTATCTTCCCCTTTCACATAAAAAGCCTCTTGAATCTTTGCTAGGTAGTCAAATGCCTCCTCTTCTCCCCAAAGTTCACGAACGGTTACCATTGCCTTACATGCAGGATAGGTGTCATAATCAAATGTTTCTCTGTTAAGCAGTGAAAAGTTAAAAGTTTGTTGGCTCTGTTGAGTTACTGCATTCCAGTTTTGAGCCAAGTACTCTTTACTCTCATCTGTCCAAGGCATCTGACCTTTGGTACGTAAGCCACCAACCACCAATGAGAAGTGAAAATTATTAGCATGTTTCTCTCTTAATTCTTCCATAACAGGATGAAATCCCCAACACCATGAACACATGGGGTCTATGACGAAAATAAGTTGGGGCATGAGTAGAGTTCCTTATGGTTTAAATTGGAGTGGATTATACCAATTTTTTATAAAAGAGTAGGGGGGAGTGAAAATTAGTAGTAAATTGAATCTACGGTATTAAAACAGTAAAGTATTATTCTATCTAATAAAATAAGTACTTTTTATACGATACTATCGTATACTATTTCTATATTTTATACGATAGGAGATAAAAATGGAAACGATACTCTATAAATCTAACCCTTGGTGGGAGGAGGAGTTCT
>Ga0256828_1002202_pt1 | contig 11776 bp, 11 predicted proteins | sample CV88metaG_FD_185993 | JGI IMG/M metagenome (GOLD analysis project Ga0256828, IMG submission 185993) | Hydrothermal vent microbial communities from East Pacific Rise, Pacific Ocean - CV88 | ecosystem: Environmental > Aquatic > Marine > Hydrothermal vents | place: Pacific Ocean: East Pacific Rise... | reverse complement strand
AAAAATGATAAAAAGATACCCTACAAAAAAAATATATGTTGGAAATATAGCTGTTGGTGGTGATGCTCCTATAAGTACTCAGTCTATGACTTACTCAAATACAAAAGATATTCAAACAACTGTTGAGCAGATAAAAAGACTACATTTTGCTGGTTGTGACATAGTTAGATGTGCCGTGGTAGATGAAGAAGATGCAAGAGCTTTAAAAGCTATAAAAGAGCAGATAGAACTTCCTCTTGTTGCAGATATACACTTCAACCATAAACTAGCACTTATCGCATCTGAAGTTGTTGACTGTATAAGAATTAACCCTGGAAATATAGGTTCAAAAGAAAAAGTTAAAGAGGTTGTAAAAGCTTGTAAAGAAAGAAACTTACCCATACGAATTGGTGTAAATGCTGGTAGTTTGGAAAAAGAGTTTGACAACAAGTATGGAGCTACTGCACAAGCTATGGTTGAGAGTGCAAAGTACAACATAGCATACTTAGAAGATTTAGGGTTTGATGACATAAAAATCTCTTTAAAAGCAAGTGATGTTGAGCGAACAGTTGAAGCATACAGACTTCTTCGCCCACAAAACAACTACCCTTTTCACCTTGGAGTTACAGAAGCTGGAACACTTTTTCATGCAACAGTAAAAAGTGCCATAGGGTTAGGAAGCTTACTACTTGATGGGATTGGCGATACTATGAGAGTTTCCATAACAGGAGAACTTGAAGAGGAGATAAATGTCGCAAGAGCTATTTTAAAAGATAGTGGAGCAATGCCAGAGGGGTTAAATATAATCTCTTGTCCTACATGTGGAAGAATTGAAGCAGACTTAGTTAGTGCCGTAGCAGAGATAGAAGAAAAAACAAAACACATAAAAACACCTCTAAATGTAAGTGTTATGGGTTGTGTTGTAAATGCCATAGGTGAAGCAGCTCATGCTGATGTTGCCATAGCTTATGGAAAAGGTAAAGGTTTAATAATGGTAAAAGGTAAAGTTGTTGCTAACCTTGATGAAGACAAACTTGTAAAGAGATTTATAGAAGAAGTTGAAAAAATGGAGCAAAACTAATGCAAGAAAATCTCTACAACATAACTTTTGAAAGAAGTATTTTAAGTTCTATCTTTTTCGATAATTCACAACTCGAGGAGATAAGTTCCATACTAAAAGTAGACGATTTCTACTTACCTGCTCACCAAAATATCTACAAAGCTATGTTGTCAATGCTTAGTGCTAACAAGTATGTAGATGAAGAGTTTATTCGTCAAGAACTTATAGGTATGAAACTGTATGATGAAAAAGTTTTTTTAGAGATACTATCTGCAAACCCTATTTCAAATACAAAAGCTTATATAAATGAGATTAAAGAAAAAGCGCTAAAAAGAAACTTACTATCGTTAACAACAGAGATAAAAAGGGTAACTCTTGAAGAGGAACTACCATCTAGTGAAGTAGTAGATATAGTTGAAAAGAAACTTTATGAGATAACTCAAAGTAATGAAACAAGCGACTTTAAAGATGCCCCAACTATAACTAACGATACTATGAAATTCATTGAAGAGATGAAAGCAAAAGGGAACAATGTTTTAGTTGGTGTAGATACTGGTTTTTCTGAACTAAACAAAATGACAACTGGTTTTGGTAAAGGGGATTTGGTTATCATAGCAGCGAGACCAGCTATGGGAAAAACATCTTTTGTTTTAAATACAGTACACAAACTTTTAAAACAAAACAAAGGTGTTGCATTTTTCTCACTTGAAATGCCTGCTGAACAACTTATGCTTAGACTTTTGTCTATTGAAACTTCTATACCTTTACAAAAACTTCGTGTTGGAGATATGAGCAACGAACAATGGGAAAGTTTAAGTGGTGCTGTTGAAAATATGAACACAGCAAAACTTTTTGTAGATGACCAAGGTAGTGTAAACATAAACCAGTTAAGAAGTAAACTAAGAAAACTAAAATCAAAACATCCAGAAATAGAGATAGCAGTTATAGATTATTTACAAATTATGAATGGTGTTGGTGGACAAGACAGACACCTTCAAGTAAGTGAAATCTCTCGTGGTCTAAAAATGTTGGCTCGTGAACTTGAAATCCCAATAGTAGCACTTTCTCAACTAAATCGTGGACTTGAAAGTAGAAATGACAAAAGACCTATGTTAAGTGATATTCGTGAATCTGGTTCTATTGAACAAGATGCAGATATTATTTTATTTGTTTACCGTGATGATGTTTACCTTTATAAAGAGGAAAAAGAGAGGGAAAAAGCAGCTAAAGCTGAGGGAAAAGAGTTTACTTCTACTTATACTGAAAAAGAGGAAGAGGAAGCTGAGATAATCATAGGAAAACAAAGAAATGGTCCAACAGGACATGTTAAGTTAATTTTCCAGAAAAAACTTACAAAATTTGTAGATGTAACAAAACACTCTCCAAACTATGAAGTTACTTATGAAAATGTAGATACATCATCTGCAAAAATAGAGGGTGTAGCAATCTAAAATATGCAACTTTTAAAAGTTAGACTATTTAAAACAAAAAAAGATTTTTTCTTTTTTATTTTTACATGTAGTCTTATTTTTAGTTTTAACATACTACTAGAATTTTACAACTATAAACAACTCACAAAATACAAAACGACAACTATAGAAGTAACTGTTCAAAAAGCTTATATAAAAACAAAGCATAAAAAAACATACAAAGTCTTAAAACTTCAAACAAACAAAAATTTTACATTTTATACAATCGCAAAAAAAAATCTAACAGTAACTTCTGGAGATAAACTAAAAGTTAAAATATGGGTAAGAAAACTTAGTTTTTATGAGTATTTAAGTTCAGCATTTTTGTTTAGTAAAGTTCTACATGTACAAAAAAGTACAACTCTAAAACAACAACTAAACCAAACCATAGCTCTCCAACATAAAGATAAAAACATAACACGAATCTATGAAGCTTTGTTTAGTGCGACCCCTCTTCCAAAAGATTTACAAACAAGTTTTTCAAATCTAGGAGTATCTCACCTACTTGCTATTAGTGGGTTTCATCTAGGTGTGTTGGCTACTGTTTTGTTTTTTATTTTTAAACCATTTTACAAGTTTTTACAAACTAGATTTTTCCCATATAGAAGTTATAAAGTAGATAGTTTTATATTTATAAGTATAATTTTATTTTTTTATATTTACTTTTTAAACTATCCACCATCTGTTTTAAGAGCTTATGCAATGCTAGTTGTTGGCTTTGTACTTTACAATAGACAGATCAAAGTAGTAACAATGCAAACACTATTTTTGACAATTTTACTTCTTTTAACATTTTTCCCAAAACTATTTTTTAGTGTAGGTTTTTGGCTATCTGTTAGTGGAGTTTTTTACATATTTTTATTTTTAAAATATTTTAAACACTTAAAAGCAACTACTCAATTTTTCCTAATCCCCATCTATGTTTATATAGCTATGTTACCTTTTTCACTCTATCTGTTTCACAATTTTTCAGTTTTTCATATATTTTCAATTTTACAAAGTATTCTTTTTACACTATTTTACCCCATAAGTATCTTTTTACACCTCATCAACCACGGTAATCTCTTTGACACCCAACTACAAGAACTTATAGCTTTGGGACAAAACCATACCTATATACCTTTTAAAAAAGAATTTTTATACTTTTATATACTTACATCAACTTTAGCTATATACAGTAAAAAATTCTTTTGGTTGAGTTTACTCTTTGGAATTTTTATTTTAGTCTATTGTTTTTTACGAACTTAAATCTTTATTGTCATAAATATTGTCTAAAATATAACATAGTTTTAATCCATAGATGAAAATAATCCACGACAAATATATCCATAAAAACAAAAACATTAAAATAGCAAATGAACCATACATTGTTGTGTAAGATTTATTTAAAAAGACATAGTAAATAAAACCATTTTTAGACAAACTAAAAACCATAGAAACTATAAATGAACTAAAAAAAGATGCTTTTGGGTTTACCTTTGTGTTTGCGCTTATTTGAAAAAGTAAAAAAAACAATGCCCAAATAATTATATATGGAACAAGTGGAAGTATATTTAGACCTGATGTAAGTGAGTTTGAAGCCATTAAAGTAGCTATATAACCAGTAATGTAAAATGAAACTCCCAAAGCTATGGGAGTCAAAGTAAGCATAGTCCAGTAAGTAGTTATACTCTCCCAAAGATTTCTCGGTTTTGCATGAAAAATATGGTTCGCTATATACTCAAAATTTTTAAAAAAGAGTAAAGATGAAACAAGTATAGCACTAAAACCTATAACTCCCATCTTAGAAGAATTTTCTAAAAAACCATTTATCTGAGTCATAACAACCTCAGAGTTTACAGGCATAAGATTTGAAAATATAAAATTTTGTATTTTCACATAATATTCAGAAAAAGATGGTAAAGATGTCAAAAGAGTCATCATTATAAGAAGTAAAGGGATAATTGTAAAAATAGTATAAAAACTAAGACTAGCAGCAAAAAGAGTTAACTCTTTATCTACAAAAGAGTTTAGAAAAACTCTAATGTAGCCATAAACTTTTTTCATACCCTATTCTAGCCCCATCTTAGCAGGGTTTAAAATGTTATTTGGGTCAAATGCTTTTTTTATAGATTTAAAAAGTGCCATCTCTTCATCACTAAAAGCCATACCCATATATGGTGCTTTTGCTAAACCTATGCCGTGTTCTCCACTCAGTGTTCCACCCAAATCAACAGTAGCTTGGAAAACTTCTTCTATAGCTTTGTAAGCGATTTTTACTTGCTCTTCATCACTTCCATCTACCATAACATTTGTGTGAACATTTCCATCTCCAGTATGCCCAAAACATGGTATATTGATGTTATACTTGTCTGCTATGGCATAAAACTTTTCTAAAAGTTGTGGGAGCATAGCTCTTGGAACTGTTACATCTTCATTTAGTTTTTTACTTCCATAAACACTAAGTGCTGGTGAAGCATTTCTTCTTGCAAACCAAATATCTGCCGATTCTTTTTCATCTTTTGCTATTTTAAACTCACTACACCCATTTTCAAAAAATACTTTTTCTATTTGAGCTAACTGAAAGTTTAAGTCATCTTCTAAATTTCCATCAACATCTGTTACAAGTAAAGCACCAGCATCAATAGGTAGACCTTTGTTAAAAGTTTTTTCAACTGCTCTTATAGTTAAATTGTCCAAAAACTCCATAGCAACAGGAGTTACACCACTTGCCATAGTTTTATAAACTGCTTCCATAGCATCATTTACAGTTGGGAAAATCCCCATAGCAGTACGAGTTAGTTTTGGTTTTGGTATAAGTCTTAGAGTTATCTCACTCAAAACTGCCAAAGTACCTTCACTTGCTATAAGAATCCCACTTATGTTGTACCCTGCTACATCTTTTATAGTTTTTTTACCAGCTTTTATAATGTCCCCATTTGGTAAAACTGCACGAGTAGCCATTACATAATCTTTTGTTATTCCATATTTAGCAGCTCTCATACCTCCAGCATTTTCACTAACATTTCCACCAATTGTTGAGTAATCTTGACTCGCTGGGTCTGGTGGGTAAAAAAGACCTACTTCTTCTACTGCTCTTTGTAGATCCATATTTACAACACCAGGTTGAACTACTGCTACCATATTTTTTAAATCTATCTCTAAAATTTTGTTCATATGTTTTTCAAAAGCTAAAACTATCCCACCACTACTTGGCAAAGCTCCACCAGTAAAACCACTTCCAGCACCACGAGGAACTATAACAATTTTATGTTCATTACAGTACTTTAAAATCTCACTTATATCTTTTTCATCTCTTGGAAACAAAACAGCATCTGGCTCAAAATGTTCTCTTGTTGCATCATACGAATAAGCTATAAGATGAGCTTTATCGCTATATATATTTTCATCTCCAACTAATTTTTTAAAATAATCTAAATGTTTAGTATCTATCATTTTACTTTCCTATCAATTTTTTATAGTAAGGTTCATAACTTTTTAACTCTTCACTTCCAGCATCAAAAAAACTCCACCAATGTGAATTTATATCTTTTACTCTTGTATAAAATGGTAACTGCTCTTTTTTTGATTCTTTAAAAGGTGTATCTACAACTGTCAATACTTTAAAACTTTTTGCATCTACCATATAAAGTTTATCATCTAAAAAGAAGAAAATAAGCCCAACAGACATAGTTTTACTAAACTCCTGAAAATCACTTTTTAAAGGTGTTGGATGACCGTTAAAAGACAACATTGTTGCAAAAAGATCTGGATGAATCCATTTTACATTTACTTGCTTTGTAATTTTATAGTAAAGCTCTTCATCTGGAACTATTAACAGTCCTCTATCGTAACCAAATGCTAAAACAACCTCATCGCCCTTTTCAACATTCCAAACAGCTTTTGGAAGTGCATCATTTTTTAAAGCTTTAAAATCACTTATTTTTAAAGTTGCTATACTTTTGTTTTTATCAAAGTCTGTAACAACTACACTTTTTATAATGGTGCTTTGTTTATCATCTATCTTATGCACAATGTAACCACTCACACCAACATTTGTCAATTCGATGTTTATAGTTGCTTTATCTCCATCTACACTTACTATTTTCTGAGCAAAAAGCTCAACCATTAACAACAATGTAACTATAATGTACTTCATATTCTCACTTTTTTTAAGACAATTATACCCAACAAACCTCAGACTAAGCCAAATTTTGATAAAGTTCGCAAATTATTTATATTAGGTTTAATTTTATGATACGATTTTTCTTACTTTTTATGCTACACATATCACTTTTTAGTGCAACTGTTGAAACTTTCAACTGGCCAAATGGGGAAACATACCTCACATTTTTAGAAAAACACAACTTGCCCACAAAAACACTCTTTTACAACATAGACAAAGATGACCAAAAACAAGCAGAAGAGATTTTAACAGGGGTACACTACCAAATTTTAAAAAATGAAAAAACAGGAGAGATAGAACAAGTACTAATCCCACTAAATGATGAACTACAGATCCACCTTTATGAAGACAATGGCTATAAATTTGAGATTATTCCCATCATAAGTAAAACAAAAACAGAAGCTTTTACACTAAAAATACAAAACTCACCATACTACGATATATATAAAGCAACATCATCTTACAAAATAGCTAAAATCTTCATATCTGCTTTCAAGAAATCATTAAATTTCAAAACAGACATAAGAAAAGGTGATACTTTGGTAATGATTTACCAACAAAAATACCGTCTTGGACAACCTTTTTCTATGCCTAAACTAGAAACAGCTATGATAGAAATGAGAAAGAAAAAACATTTTATATACTTAAATAGCGATGACAGATACTACGATGAAAAAGGTACACAAGTTGAAGAATTTTTACTAGCACTTCCTGTTAGAGGAGCTAGAATATCTTCATACTTTACTAAAAGAAGATGGCATCCTATACTCCATAAATGGAAAGCTCATCTAGGTATAGACTATGCAGCTAGAAGGGGTACACCCATACATGCAGCAGCTAGTGGTATTGTTATATCTAAAAGATACTCAAATAGTTATGGAAATATAACTATCATAAAACACAAAGATGGCTACTCAACAAGATATGCCCATCAAAAAGCTTTTAAAAGAGGTCTTTATGTTGGTAAACATGTAAAAAGAGGACAAATTATAGGTTATGTTGGGACAACTGGTCGTTCAACTGGACCTCACTTACACTTTGAACTTAGAAAGTATGGTAGAGCTATAAACCCTCTTAGAGTAGTTCAAGTTGCAACTAAAAAACTTAGAGGTAAAAAAAGAAGAGCTTTTCTTAAACTAAAAAAGAAGTATGATAAAGCTATTTTTGCAGAACTTGAAAAAGCTTCAAAATACAAAAAATGTGGCAAAAACGATTCTGTTTGCTACTTAAATATGGAGAACATAAATGACTAAAATTAACTCAATCGAAAAACTAACTGAACCAAAATTTATAAAACCTATACGAATAAACTACACACTAAACAACAAACAAAAAAGCTGGGAAGCAGTTCTTAGCCATGACAGTGTAGCCATCCTAATCTGGCATACAACAAGAAAATGTTTCGTACTTGTAAAACAACTTCGTGTAACTGTACTCAACAAAAATCCAAAAAATGGCTTTATGTATGAATTGTGTGCTGGTATAGTAGATAAAGATTGCTCAAACATCCAAATAGCCAAAGAAGAAATTTTAGAAGAGTGTGGCTACGATGTACCTCTTTGTAAGATTGAAAAAATAAGTTCATTTTATACAAGTGTTGGTATCTCTGGAACTTTTCAAACACTTTACTATGCAGAAGTTGACGATAGTATGAAAGTAAGTGAAGGTGGAGGAATAGACGATGAAGATATAGAAGTTATCTACCTACCACTAGAAGAAACTCAAAAATTTATGTTCGACGAAACATACCAAAAAACAACTGGTCTTTCTCTAGCTTTTTACTGGTTTTTTTCAGATAAAAAATTTAAATTGGACTTATGATGTAATTTGTTTTATAACAAGTTCATCTACCTCTTTTTCAGTTATATTTACCAATTTACTTTTATCATAAATATAAACTCAATTAAAAAAATGTAGGTTTTAATCTTATTTATGTATCACACAACGGTTGAATACAAAAACATGTCACCCATTTCTGTAGTTTTTTTGTTCTACAATGGCATCTAAATCTCTTTGATAAAAGAAGCTCCAAATTGACGAGGGTAACATATTTTTTGCTAAGATTTATTAGCATTTTTATTCGTAGTGCTTCCACATTCTATAAACTTTAATTAATTTTTCATCTTCAAATATTTCATAAACTAATCTACGTTGTTTATTTATTCTTCTACTAATTAAACCCTTCATATTACCTTTTAAATATTCAAATTCAGGTGGATACTGAAGTGGATTATTTTGTATAATTTTAAATAACTTCATAACTTTTGGTTTTAAACCACTTGAAGCCAAATTTTTAGCATCTTTTTGAGCTTGAGTCATAAAAACAAGTTTATACATTAAACTACCATTCTAATTTATCTAATGTTACAGAATTTTCCATAGGCTCTTTTCTTGCTTCAATAATACTTTCTACCATACCATCAATACTTCTTAAATATTCATCATCACTTTGGTATTCATCTTTATCTAATATTGATACTTCATCTTTATTAAAATGGCTTAAAAACCACATAAACTTTTCACTAATAGTATCTTCGATTTTTAAAGTAACTGTTTGCATAATTTAAAACCTTCTTTTGAATTATTTGTACAAAATTATATCATAAGTATCTACACTGTCATTTTCTATAACTTTATAGTCATTTATCATATTGTCTTTTTTAAATAAATTTTATAACCATTCATTTAAAGCACTATTAGAACATTATTTAAAACTCAAGAAAATTCAATAGCATCCATATCTATCTCGGCTAAGCTGTTTTTACTGTATAAAATGGCTTTTATAAGAGATGTGGATTTGTCTGCTCTTAGGAGTATCTCAAATCTAAACTTATTTGCTACTCTTTCTATAGGGCATTTTCCACTTCCAACTATCTCAACATCTTCAAATCTTTTTAATTTTTCCAACATTTCAAACATACTTTCGTAAGCTTTTATCCCATTTTTATGTGCAAACAAAACCCTAGCCAATTTTTTATATGGTGGGTACAAAGATACTCTAAACAACTTCTCATCTTCTAAAAATAGTTGATAATCTTTCATATAATGACTAAAAAACTCTTCGTTGAAAGTTTGAACTAAAACTTTTGCATCTTTAAGTCTTCCACTACGACCAGAAACTTGCACAAGAGTTGAAAGAGCTTTTTCCCTTGCTCTATAATCACTCATTCCCAACATATTGTCCAACCCCAAAACAACAGCTAAAACAACATTATGGTAGTCGTGTCCCTTACTCAACATCTGAGTACCAACAAGTATATCTATCTCTTTGTTGTTAAAACTTTTTAGCACTTTTTTAAGTTTTGTTTGAGTAGTAATTACATCTCTATCAAACTGTTGTATAGTTGCATTAGAACAAACCTCTGACAATGTTTTAACAACCTCAGCTGTCCCTAACCTGCTACTTACTAAGTTTTCACTACCACAAGATGGACACACTTTTGGTATGGGTTGAGTATAGTTACAATAGTGACACTGCATAGAGTTAGTTTTCTGATGTACACTCATCCCTATACTACAAAAAACACACTTATAGTTTTCACCACAATCACCACATACAAGATACTTGAAATTTGCCCGTGTTGGTAAAAAAACTATACTTTGCATACCATTTTTTAAAGTATCTTTTATATTTTGTTCTATAAAAGGTGTTATAGATTCTGCACTTTTTTCATAGTAAAAAGTTTTTTCAGAGTCAAAATGTTTACCCCTAACTCTTACATGTGGAAATTTAACATAAGAGTTTAAAGATGGTGTTGCCGACCCTAAAACTACATGTATATTGTGGATAGAACCAACATAGATCGCTAGGTCTTTGGCATTGTAACGAGGTCTTTTGTTAGATTTGTAACTATCGTCGTGTTCCTCATCTACTACTATTAAACCTAAATCTTTTATGGGTAAAAAAAGAGCAGACCTAGCACCTGCTACTATGTATGCTGTTCCATCATAAATCTTTTCTAAATTTTTTCTTTTTTGAAGTGGTGTAAGTTTTGAATGCCACATAACAACTTTATCCCCGAAATGTTCTTTTAGTCGTATCTCCATTTGTGGAGTAAGGGAGATTTCTGGCATTAGAAACAAAACTCTTTTTTCTTCTTTTAAAATCTGTTCAAAAAAAGACATATAAATCTCTGTTTTTCCACTTCCTGTATCTCCAAAAAGTAAAGATGTTTTATGTTGTTGTAAAAATCTAAAAGCATCAAGTTGTTTGTTAGAGAGGAGTATATCTATATTGTTACTATACATCACTGTGGATGTTGTAAAAGAGGAAGAAAAAGGTGTCATAACTCCAAGAGCATCACCCAAAGAACAAATATAGTAAGAAGCTATAAACTTAGCAAGTTGAAGTTGTTTTTTGTCGTAGTAAAACTCTAAAACCTCATCTACATGTGAAACCTTAAAAGATGGTTTAGTACAAACAGATAAAACTACACCTTTTTGTACACGGTTTCTTAGTTTTACATGTAGTTGTGTTCCAACTTCTATATTTTCTTCAAAACTATAAACCAAAGGCTCAAGAGGTGAGTTAAGTATGGCTACTTTATAAAAAATCACCTCTGACATATCTATTTTACAAGAGCATCACAAATAGCTGGTTGACTAGATTTTAAAGTGATTTTACCTTTTGTATTATCGTATTCAAATTCACAATCATCCTCTCCAACTTTAAAAACAAATTTAGTATAGTTTCCATCATCGTCACTAGCCACACTCCAATGTCCACTTGTTGTAGCAGATGCTAAACCATACATAAGTAATGTTCTATCATCTGAACCATTTGTATCAAAAAGAGTAGTACTGTTTTGTGCTAAACCACTTATCCAATGACTATCCCCTTTTATGAGATGTGCTTGTCTGTCACTTACTATTGCAGAACGGATAGCTGACAGGTCTGCACGACCTTTACTTATTTGTGCATCTACTCTTGTAGCATTTAGTTTTGGTAAAGCAACAGAAGCCAAAATACCTAAAATAACAATTACAAAAATCAACTCTATCATAGAAAAAGCATTTTTCATTTTTATCCCTTAGTTGTAAAAAAGTGTTATATTATAGTATATTATAAGTTAATTTTATTTGAAGTAGAAAGAAGAATATAGA
>Ga0256828_1002200_pt1 | contig 11781 bp, 10 predicted proteins | sample CV88metaG_FD_185993 | JGI IMG/M metagenome (GOLD analysis project Ga0256828, IMG submission 185993) | Hydrothermal vent microbial communities from East Pacific Rise, Pacific Ocean - CV88 | ecosystem: Environmental > Aquatic > Marine > Hydrothermal vents | place: Pacific Ocean: East Pacific Rise... | reverse complement strand
CACATCAAGCCATGTTGCGACAACCGCTTTGGCTCCCTGATAGACCGCCTGTATCTTGCGCTCCTCTTCGGTGAAACTGAGGATCTTGCGTTTGCCAAGCAAAACCTTCTCTTTGACCGCTTCAAAGTCCGATGTCTCGACCACTTTGCGTCCCTCTCGCATGGCATAGATCGCCGCTTCGTTGGTCAGCGTGTCAAGCGCAGCGGAGTTGAACCCTACCGTCATACGTGCGACATGTTCAATGTCTACATTGTTGGGCTTATGCGCAAGGTAGAGCTCAAGTGTCTTAATGCGGTCCTCAAGATCGGGAAGCGAGATATGGATACGTCTGTCAAAACGTCCCGCTCTGAGCAACGCTTCATCGAGTACGTCTATTTTGTTTGTCGCACCGATGACGATGACCCCAGAACTCTCTTCAAATCCGTCCATTTCGGTTAGAAGCTGGTTGAGTGTCGCTTCACGTTCATCGTTGCGGAACTCCCCACGGCTTTTGCCCACCGCATCGATCTCGTCAATGAAGATGATGCTCGGTGCCATCTGTTTTGCTTTTCTAAAGAGTTCACTCACACGCTTGGCACCCATCCCAACATAGATGTGCACGAATGATGCACCGCTCTGGTAGAAAAACGGTACGCCCGCTTCTCCCGCCACCGCTTTTGAGATAAGTGTCTTCCCGACCCCCGGAGGACCTACAAGCAGTACCCCTTTTGGCAGACGGATGTCAAGTTCTCGGTACTTCTGCGGCTCACGCAGGAAGTCGATGATCTCTTCAAGCTCCTCTTTGACATCTTTGATACCGGCAACATCTTTAAAGGTTACAGTAGAGGTGATCGCCTGAATAGGCGTATCCGGAGTCTCCCCGCCATGCTGTACCGCCTCTATCCGGCGTAGCTGCTCTGTGCGGCTCTCCTTCATAAAACGGAACAGGTAATAGAGTGCACCCACAAGGATAAGCAAGGAGAGAATGTCGTAAATGTAGGTAGGTTTCTCTACCACTTCAACCGGGTACTTGCTGAAAAAAGCTTTTTTGTTGATGGCATTCTTGTAGACCTTGTAGGTTCCATCTTTGGTCTTGATGCGGATATAGTCCCCGTCGATCATCAGTTTCTCTATCTTGTCTTTGGTGTAGAGCGCATTTGCCTGTTTGTGTGTAATGAGCTTGTCCGTGTCGCGCAAAAAAGCGAACGCAAGCAGCAGAAGCAGAACGGCAAGCAGAGAGAGGATGATCCTCATATTCTTCTCTTTGAACGACTCTACCTTAAAGTTTTGCACGGTTAACATCAGGTTCCACCTCCACATCATTTAAAAGTACCCAGTTGCTGCTGAGATCCTCATCGCTTCTGACCTCCACTTTATTAAAGTACTGGTCAAAGCCGTAGAAAACACCATCCTTGCCATTCTCAAGCAGTACTTCAAGGTTGCTGTTATGGCTTCGTCTAAAGGCGTAGTTCTTTGCCTTGACAAGCTCTGTCAGCTCTCTGTGACGCTCCTTGGCGATGTTCCCTCTCACTTCGGGTTTCATCGTTGCCGAGGCGGTGTTGTCACGCTTGGAGTAGGAGAAGGCGTGTACATGTGTCAGCGGCAGTTCACGCACACGTGCCATCGCCTCCTCCCACGCCTTCTCATCTTCTCCCGGATGCCCTACAATGTAGTCAGTCCCAAGCGCATAGCCGTGTTCTGCGATCTTGTTAAAAAGCATGATATCGGTCTCAAAACGGTTACGACGGTTCATCAATTCGAGCATCTTGTCAGACGTGTGCTGCAAGGCAATATGCAGATGCTTTGCCATCCACGGTTCATCGAGCAGCTCCATAAATTCATCATCAATCTGTATAGGCTCCAGACTCCCAATACGTATACGTCTGACCCCGCGTATCATACTCATCTTCTTGAGCAGTTTCGCCATGGAGGTCTCATGGTCTTTTCCGTAGCTTCCCACATTGGTCCCGGTCAAGATGAACTCCCCAAAACCGTTGGCAGCAAGTTTGCGTATTTGTTCGAGTACGATCTCTTCACGGTGAGAACGTGCCCCGCCACGCACCGCAGGGATGATACAGTAGGAACAGGCAAAGTCACACCCCTCCTGGATCTTAATGAACGCCCTGCTCTTACCCACAAACTCCTCAACAATGGTCGAGTCGATATGCTCCAGGTCACCTATCTCATAAAAGCGGGTTTCACGTTTGAGGATCTCGTTGATATTCTCCTTTTCGGAGTGTCCCATCACACCGAAGACCTTGTTATCTTCAAAGAGCGCTTCCCCTTTGGAGTGAGAACCACATCCGGCCAATATCACTTTGGCATCAGGATTTTTTCGCTTCATCGAAGAGATGTAGTTACGCACCGAAGAGTCCGCACCGTTGGTGACAGTACAGGAGTTGACCACAATGATATCCGAATTCATCTCATCGGTCGAGAGCTCGAACTCTTTGAGCTTGGACATCATCACCTGTGTATCGAACTGGTTGGTACGGCAGCCGAATGTTTTGAAGAAGACCTTTTTCATGCCTCCTCCCCGTCAAAAAGTGTCGGCTGTTCCGGCAGAGGCTTGCGTACATCCTTGTCGATATAAATAGACTGTGTAGGAAAGGCCAGAGAGATATCACTCTCAGCCTGAATACGCTCAATGATCTCCATAGAAATGGTACTTCTTAATGTCAATGTCGCATAGGCATTGGTATGGTACCATGCCGATATCTTGATACCATAGGGTTCAATAAACGTATAGATACGCGGTTCGACATTGGTATTTTTCATACTGTACTGACTTCTAAGTTTGTTGAGCTGTTTTCTTGTAATATCGGTATAACCTTTGGAGTACTTCTTCGTGATCTCTTTGGCAATACTGCTTGCCTTGTTGACATTGGAATCAAACGTGATCATAAAGTCGATACCATCCCAAACGGTCTTAAGCCCCGCATGAGAGTAGTTGGCGATCATATCGGTAAAGACATAGTTGTTAGGTACGAAGATAATACGTCCTGCACGTCTATTGTGCATATAGGTCGTTAAAGTAATGTCTTCCTGAATGGTCATACGCAGCAGTGATATGTCGACAATGTCTCCCACATACTCCATACCATTACGTACAAACTTCACTCTGTCCCCCACATGTACCGCGCCGCCAATGATAATGACAAACCATCCCATCAACGACATGAACCAGTCTTTCAGGGCAATAGCGATACCTGCAGAAGCGAACCCGAGGATAGTGACCAGATAGCTGACATTCTCAATGTAGGCAAAAAGCAGTGTTAAGAGGATCAACGTAAAGAAGGTGAAGTTGAGAAATTTGTTGATTGTGTAGAAACGTTCATTGTCCGACATGTAGCGTTTGACAAGATATTTGATGACAAAGATGATAATGAGAAAGATCAGCAGGATGATCCCTATCATCGTCGCCTTCTCCATCTCTTTGCGTATCTCTTCCTGGAGGTTAAGCCTGATCTCGTCTATTTTCTTTCTGTAAACGTTCTGTGTCGTTTTAAATATCTCCACTACTGGGGTAAAAGTATTGATCTCCTCTTCCGTATCGGCAAGTTCCTGTTCCATCTTATGATTGTAGGGATCACGTTCCAGTATCGCCTCAAGTACACGTTTCTTCTCTTTGAGCTCGCTCATTACATGGCGAATGGACTCGTAGCGGTTGTTGTACTCTGCCTGATCGTTCTTGAGCTTCTCCATAAAAGAGAATGCAGATATGATCGCCAGAGGGTTCCCAACATGGGGGATCTCACCCACTTCCGGCGGTCTGAGAAACTTTTTGAAAGGGTCGTTCTCATACTCTTTAAGAAGCTGTAGTTTTCCTACAAGGATCTTCTTTTCATTTTTCAGCGCATTGAGTACCTTACGCTGTTGTTTGTTAAGGCGTCTTTTCTCAGAGAGTTTGTTCAGCTGAGCGATCTTTCTGTCAAGTGCCGCCTCTTCCTCTTTAAGCTCTTTATAAATGTGGTAGTTGCTGTAGATCTTCGACCAGATGTTGTTCTCTTTAAGCCCCTTATCCAGCACTTTCTTTTTCTCCAATAATTCTGCAACATCACTGGAGAGATCTTTTTTCTCTTTGGTCGGCACAACACTCTTCTGCTCTGTCGGGAATGTATCCTGCATGGTACCGGCAGGCTCAGCCCATACCAGTGTACCCGTAAGAAGCAAAAGAGAGAGAAGCTTAGGCATTTTGTTTCTCTCCGAACTGCCGCAGTACATCTTTTACTATGTTCTCATCAATATCTTTAACGATCTTGTGTCCGCCGATCCCTTCGGGGAGAATGAATTTGATGGAGTTGTTCGCACTCTTCTTATCGAGGAAGAAATGTTCATAGAAATCATCGATATCAGAAATAGTATAGTCTGTGGGAAGATCCTGCATCTGAAGCAATGCTTTCACCTCTTGCGCTTGCGCTTCGCTCATCAGTCCGAGTTTGACCGCAAGTGCATTTGCCATCACCATCCCAATGGCAACCGCTTCACCGTGCAGATAGGTGGTGTAATTGGTTTCATTCTCCACGACGTGTCCAAAGGTGTGTCCGTAATTAAGCACAGCACGGATACCCGCTTCCTTCTCATCCTGGTTAACCACCCATGCTTTAAGCTCTACACTGCGTTTGATGGTCTCTTTGAGTTGTGCCTCATCACTTAAGTCGGCATTTTTGAGAAAATCGAAATAGTCACGGTCGAACATCACCGCCATCTTGACAATCTCGGCAAACCCTGCGGCAAACTCACGCTTAGGCAGTGTTTTCAGAAATGCGGTGTCAATGTAGACAGCTTTAGGCTGATAGAAGGCACCTATGAGGTTCTTTCCGTACTTGTTGTTCACACCTGTTTTACCGCCTACACTTGCATCGACTTGGGAAAGCAGTGTTGTCGGTATCTGCACGAAGTCGATCCCCCGCTGATAGAGGCTTGCGGTAAACCCTGTCATATCACCGATGACTCCTCCGCCAAAAGCGATAAGAAGCGATTTTCTGTCAAGCTTCTGTTCGAAACACTCATTGAGAATATGCTCAACAGTCTCTAATGTCTTATACTGCTCTCCGTCAGGCACGGTCACGACATGAAGCTGCGGGGATTGAACCTTTGCAAGCAGTGTATCGAGATGATATCCCGCTACCGTCGGGTTGGTTACGATGACCACTTTCGTATCGAATGTAAGTGACGGAAGTTCATCAATGGTAATGTCATACTTAACGGGCTTTGGAGGAAGAAGTTCTATAGGGACGATCATACGGCTGAACCTTGCGATAATAATTTGCTTTATTTTATCTTATGCGCCCTTAAAAGCCGCTACTTACGACTCATCTCCCAGTGCATAAGGGACGAGCATTTTGGGATGTTTTCTCGTTGTAAGCAAAAAGTCACTGATCCTTGTTGAGATAAACTTCCAAAAATGGTGTTTATGGAGTTCTTTTTCAAAGGGGGCTATCTGAAGTACATTCTCCATATTTGCCAGTTCACGAATAGGATTGGAGACTTTATGTTCTATCTTGACATCCATATTGAAGATGTGTGCCAGTGTTTCGTAGTGTTCGGTAATGAACTTTTTGGTCTCAAACTCCCCTTCCGGGTCGAAATCACACAGACACAGTTCAAGCCCCAACGACTCGGAAACATCGAATGCTGTTGAAGAGATGGACTCCATTTTACGCTCATCGTCCATTAGGATCACACTCTCTTTAATATTGTAAAGCAACTGATCTCCAAAGAGATAGACCACTTTTCTCAAACTAAAGAGTGTCTCTTCGATCGTGTCGTGCGCAAACGCATCAATACTGAGAAAAATCAAACCAATATCAAACTCCTGAATGTCATACTCGATCAAGTGAGCAATATCATGATCATCATAACAGACAGAGATACTTACATTTTCGGACTCATACTGCTTTATCTCATCTATCAGTGCGAAGTTGTTAGGGTAAATGATCCTGATAAAAAGCTGTTTATCCTCAAGCTTCTCTCTCATATAAAGACTCTCTTTGAGATAGAGAAGTGCCTGCTCCTGATCACTTCTAAAGTCCAGAATGAGATAAAGATCTTTCCCAAATGGTTCAGGGAAGAGTCCGATACGCTTGTTGATTGTACGGTAAACCCCGTCAAGCACCATCGGTTTTCCAACAACCAGCAGCGTATCGTTTGGCAATATCGTCGTTGCATTGGTAGGCAATATCTGCTTCTCATGGCGGTAGATCGCGGCGATCTTCCATTTGCGCTGCAAGATGGAGCCAACGTGCCTGAAAGCAAAAGTACTCCCAAACGGTACATGAATCTCCATGATCTCACCCTTACCCAGTCCTACATTCTGTGCCACGACAGGTACGTTTGGAAGCTGGTCATAGAGGTGTGCAGCGATCAATTCGTCCACATTGATGATCGTAACATTCTCATGCTCATGCTCAATATCAGGGTCATCCCACTGATTGACTAGAATAATCCGGATCTTGTCTTCAACCATATGAATATTGGTCAATGTATAAAGTGCATCCTCTTTATTCTCCATTACGATGAAGACATGGGAGAACTTCACATCATCCATAATATGTCTAATGCGGGCATAACTGGTTGGGTCAGCTTTGATCAGGGTAATGTTCTTTCCTAGTTTTTCAGGTGTGGCATCTTCATGGTAACAGGTAACGTAGTATCGGTTATCCGCCACTCTTTTACGTCCAATCCACTCAATAAAATGTTTGGCGATGCTGCCATCGGCAAGTATCAATATGTTCTTCATTTATGCCCTATTTGGTTATAATCCATCCAAAGTTTCACCCGAAGGATCCTCTTTCCGGATCCGGGTTTAAAAGAGGATATTATAACACAATGGAATTTCAGATAGATAAAACAGACGGTCAAGCCAGAGCCTGTACCATCAAAACCGCTCACTCTACTGTACAGACTCCGGTCTTTATGCCGGTTGGTACGGTCGGTGCGGTCAAAGCACTCGATGCGACCGACCTTGAGACCTTCATCAAACCCGAGATCATTCTTGCCAACACCTACCATATGTATATTCGCCCTGGTGACGATGTAGTCTCCAAAATGGGGAAACTGCACGGTTTTACCAAATTTCCCAAAAGCTTCCTGACTGACAGCGGTGGATTTCAGGCATTCTCCCTCTCTGATAACGTCAAAATAGACGAAGGCGGTATCACCTTTCGCAGCCATCTTGACGGCAGCAAACACTACTTTACACCCAAAAAGGTCATCGATATCCAGCATAACCTTGGCTCAGACATTATGATGATCCTTGACGACCTGGTCGCTCTGCCTGCGACTCAGAAGCGTATTGCCGCCAGTATTGACAGAACGACACGCTGGGCGGAAGAGTCCATTACCTACTTCAGAGAGAAACAGAGAGAGGGAGTGGGAGTCGACCAGAACATCTTTGCCATTATTCAGGGTGGAACAGACAAAGCCTTCCGTGAAAAATCCGCCAGAGAACTCTGTGCCCTTGACTATGACGGCTTTGCCATCGGTGGATTAAGCGTTGGTGAGAGCAATAAAGACATGTATAAAACGGTTGCATGGACAACCCCTTTCATGCCCGAAAACAAACCACGCTACCTCATGGGTGTGGGAACACCTGAAGACCTTGTTGAGAATGTCTACAGAGGCATTGACATGTTCGACTGTGTCATGCCGACAAGAAATGCAAGAAACGGTACGCTCTTTACCTCATTTGGCAAAGTAAACATCAAAAAAGCCTGCTACACCACCGACCCGGAACCGATCGATCCGGAATGTAACTGTATGGTCTGTCAAACCTACAGCCGCTCCTACCTCAGACACCTCTTCCGGGCACGAGAGATCACCTACTTCCGCTTGGCAACCATTCATAACCTCTACTACTATCTGCACCTGATGAAACAGATGAGAGAGGCGATCATTGAAGAGCGTTTTGAAACGTTCAGGAAATCGTTTTATGAAAAGAGAGAAATGAAAATACCTCTATCCTAGTACTTTCTACGTATCTCCCCCCTACTTCTTAGAGAGGTGTATACTTCTCCTTCACTAATACAATCTTTCAAACCTCTTCCCTTAGACAAACATATTTCTTATAAAAAAGACCCATATAATCCCAGAGTTAATACTTAAGTAATACTTAACCTATAGACTTTCATTATAATAATTATTTGTATATAAAATATTATTCAGATAATTATTGAATTTGAAACAAGGAAGAGTATATGAAAAAACAGATGACACTGAGTCTTGTTGCCATGATGGCAACATCATCTCTTTATGCGACACAAGCAAGTAATGCTGATCTCTTAAAAAGGATCGAACAGCTGGAAGCAAAAGTAGGAACATCCCAAACAACTTCTGAAAAATCAGGGAAAAGTATCATACCTGTAGTTGGCATTAATAACGACACCAAATACGGTAAGATCAAGATCGGCGGAGACTACCGGTTTTCTGTCGATAACCTCAATTATGACCTTGCAAACGGAAAGAGTGCACAAAATGACGGTGTGCTGACAAACAGACTCTGGCTAACATTCAGCTATGAACCGAACGAACATTTGAAATTCAGTACAAAACTGGCATTTAACAAAGTGTTTGGACAGCCTGTTATTTTTGCACCGGGTGGAAAAGCACCGTTCGATGGTTTTGACTGGATTGCATCTACTACCAATACTGATGATGAGTTCAGAGTAAAAAACGCTTATATTGATTATAAGGATGACAATCTCTTTGGATCAGATATCTCTTGGAACTTTGGCGTAGGACGTCGCCCTACTTCATATAACAAACTCATTAGCCTCAGAGATGACATGGCACCAAGCTCTCCACTGGGACACATTGTCTCAGCAGAGTTTGACGGAGGACATCTCGGGTTCGATCTGGATAAAGCAACGGGGATTTCCGGAATGAGAGTCAAATTCGCAGCAGGTCGTGGTGCCAGTTATGTTATGCCAAGCCTCTCTCCGACACCGGATGCGGAGTGGGGGGACAATATCAATATGTTCGATGTGAACTTCGTACCCTACTCCGACAGTCACCTGCACACTGAACTTCAGGCAATGTATGTAACAAACCTGATCGATCTTGTCAATGCAGGATATGACCGTCAAGGAAATTTTGATCCGCAAGCATACAATCCGGCATTTGATACGGTAGGTGATATGTATCTGGGTGCATTTATGGTCAGCTACAATGCGGACACGCTGAACAATACCAAGTTCTTCGCCTCAGTCGGTCTAAGTCAGACTGATCCCAAAGATGGTAAAACAATGCTCGGAAGTCCAGATAAAGAGACCGGTAGCAGTTACTGGGTCGGTATGCAGACAGATCTGCTCGGCGGAAGATTCGGACTGGAGTATAACCACGGAAGTCAATACTGGAGATCGTTTACCTATGCCGAAGATACGATGGCGGGTTCAAAAATGGCAACACGTGGTGATGCCTATGAAGCATACTATACATACTACCTGATGGAAGGATTCAGTTTTCAGGTTCGCTATACCTACATGGATTATGACTACACAGGAAGTAACGGATTCTTCGGAAGCCAGACAGGTACACCGATGGACATAGACTTTGTCAAACAGTACATGGCAAATACAGATATTGCCAAAGCTGTTGTGGACAAAGCTCAGGATCTTAGATTCTACCTTCGATATCACTTTTAATCAATTTTTTCCAATTATATGCACGAATGTGACTTAAGTCACATCTGCATATCTCTTTTTTCTGCTATGATGTTAAAAAAAAAGGAGGCTGTCTATGAGCCACAAACATAAAGCAAAAATCGAGAAAGTATTTGAACACCCGACATCAGCAAACATTGATGTAAAAAAACTGATATCTGCATTGGAACACTATGGAGTGAAAGTCGAGTTGACAAAAAAGCATAAAGCAAAACTTTTCTATGAAGAGAAGGAATTCGTTCTGCCTTTACCACACGGTGATCACCTGCCTAAAGATGAGGTAGTCATGCTGCGTCATTGGCTCGAAGAGATCGGACTGACTCCAGACAAGATCGATTAATTATATAAAGAAGAAGAGAAGTTCCTACTTCTCTTCCAATATCCATGCACGGGCTTCCTTACGTGCGGTATAAGGAAAATATTTAATCTCTGCATCGACAAAGTGTGATGAGATATTTTCTGAAAATTTCCCCAAAAGTTTCGAATCGGTCACAAACGCCAAACGTTTTACTTTTTTATGATGGTTCTTAATAAACTTCAAATGTTGTACCAATGCTGAAAAATCCTCCCATCCCGGAAAAGACTCTGTTGCAATGATCAATCCTTTGAGTTTGCCATGTTCACGAATAAACGGGTCGATCACTTTTACCGCTGTTTCAAAATCCTCTTTCTGTAAAACCCCTTCAGGTTCAAGTGTCACAATTGCTTCATCCTTGTCTAATGTAATACTTAACATGTGTAGTCTCCTTTGATTACATCTATCATCATAACCAAAAAAGATTAAAATTTTTATTCTTAATAATAATTATCTTTTATAGGGAACTTTTGCAGACGGTGTCTTCAGACTTGTCTTATCCAGATGTACATCCTGATCATCAAAAAAGATATCGGCCTTAAAAGATTTAACCACTCTGCGCTTCTCAACACCACCAAGAAAAAAGGCTTCATCCACACGTACGTTCCAGGCATCAAACGTACGAATCACCCGTTCAAAGGTAGAGAAGTCACGTGCTGTGATCAATGCAGTTTTAATCGGTGCTTTTTCCATGGGAAACTCTTTTTGAATACGGGAGATAACTTTCAAAAGTTTTGCAAACGGCCCTTTAGGCAGCGGTTTTTTGGCATTCTTCCGCTCATGCTTCAAAAATGCTTCCAATCCGCTCTTCTGGTAGATCTTCTCAGACTCATCCGAAAAAAGTACCGCATCTCCGTCAAATGCAATGCGCACATCTTGTCGTTTCCCTTTCTTCTTATATTTTTTGGGGATGATCCGTGCTGCAGCAATCCCTGCATCGATCGCCTCCTGTACATCCTCCTCATGGGCAGACAGAAACAGATCAACATCAAAAGCTTTAAGGTAGTTGCTAATGGGTGTACCTGCCGTCCATCCCGCACGTTCAATATCAAGATCATACTTTTCAATAGAGTTTCGTATACGTAATCCTGTAGCGGCATTGTTACGGGAGAGGACGATCACTTCAATGAGCTTGTCAGCAAACTGGTTGTTAATTCTCAGTACATTCTTGACAAAATCAAATGCAGCACCACGTTTAAGGATCTTATTCTCACTTTTTATCTGATAACGGTAGTACTTCTCCAAACCCTTCTTTTCAAAAAGTCTGTTCTCCTCTTCCAGATCGAACAGTGCACGGGACGAGATAGCAATAACAAGTTTGTTCTTAAGGTCGTATGCCATAAATCACTCTTTTTTTGAAGAAAGTATAACATGTTGCAAAATTTACATTGATTAAATATGGGAGAGAGAAAACTGCTTCGTATTAAAGTGGTAGAACGAAGCAGGCAACAAAAAGGGAGGAAATTTGAGGGTATTATAAGCTCTCTATATAAAGTACTTCAGTTTAAGGAAGTACTTTATACGTGTTAATGGGTTATTTCCTCTGCATGATGCACCGCATCCGAAGCTGTATTCTGTGCTGTCTCTTCTGCATGATGTGCTGTCTCAGATGCAGTTTGCTGTGCTGTCTCTTCTGCATGTTGTGCTGCCTCAGATGCATGATGACTGGCAACATACGCTACCGTCTCTCTCAAATGCTCTCTAGCCTGAGCCTCTGTTTTTGTACGGGTAGGCGGAACCGATGCACTCTCCAGATAAACCGGTACATCATGAGGATCGAAGTTC
>Ga0256828_1002199_pt1 | contig 11781 bp, 13 predicted proteins | sample CV88metaG_FD_185993 | JGI IMG/M metagenome (GOLD analysis project Ga0256828, IMG submission 185993) | Hydrothermal vent microbial communities from East Pacific Rise, Pacific Ocean - CV88 | ecosystem: Environmental > Aquatic > Marine > Hydrothermal vents | place: Pacific Ocean: East Pacific Rise... | reverse complement strand
TAGGTATCATTAACCTCTTTAAAACGATCTAAATCTAAAAAAAGTACATATAGGGGTTCTTTAGAAATAAGAATTGCCTCATGAAGTTTCTCAGTAAAAAGTACTCTATTTGGCAATTCTGTCAAAGCATCATGATGTGCTCTATGATAAAGTTCTCTTGTTTTATAAGCAACATCTTGCTCTAACTTCTGATTTTGCTGTTCTATAAACTCTCTATATTTAACGACATAAAGATAATATACAAGAGCTAAAACAAAAAAAGCTATAAAAATAAAAACAAAAACAATATTTTTTAATGTTCTATCAATATCTGAAAAATCTACATCACTCAAACGTTTAGATATAAGGAAGTAAGCCATATCTTGCCCATTTATATCTAAAATATAGTAAGTTGTTATTAAAAGATTTTTACTTCTATCTATCATATAATTATCTATATGTAGTAATTTTTGATGATATTTTTTTTCAAAAAGATATAAAAGTATTTGATCTGGATTTTGTGTTGCTACATAGTAACCATCAATAAACTTTTTTGTTAGTGCATAATGTAACTGCTTTTTATAGCGTTTATCTACAAGAAGTAGTGTTGCATAACCTTTATCTTTCATCTTTTTTTCTATGGAATTAAAACGTGCCACAGTTTCTATCATACCTATAAATTTACCTTTATTATAAATAGGTACTATACTTTTAAAAGTAATATTAAACTGCCCTGTACTTATAGTGTTCATAACCTGAGGGTGCTTAAGCATTTTTGCAATATCTAAACGTTTTGAAACTACATTTTCACCATGTTGCGCACTCCAACTTTTATATATACTGTTTCCTTTATTATCTAAAAGATGAAACCATATATTTTTTAAAGGGGAGTTTTCTTCAAGCTCTTTAGAAAGTTTTTTAAACTTTAAAACATTCAAATCTTTTACACGATGGAGTAAAACATCTCGAATATCATCATTTTGTGTAAGAGCTAAAGAAAGTAGTAAAATAGCATCTCTTTTTTCATTGATAAGCGTTTGTAAACTCTCTTTTGTAATATCTGCTATCTCTGTATACTTTTTATCTAAAAGTCCTTTTTTACTTTCATCTATATAAAAGTATGCTACTAGCATATAAACAAACAGGAGAATAGTAACAATGGAAAAAATATGCTTACTATGTGTTTTCATAGCATAAGTATACTCTAATCTATATAAAGAGTTTCTATATTTTTTAGTGAGTTTTAGTGAGATAAGGTTCTAAGATCTTCAGCTATCTTTTTTGTCTCTTCTAACTTCTCTAAAAGCTCTTCATAAAGTTTAAAAAATGTCTCATCCCATGTTAGTTTTCCATCTTCATCTACCATCGTATTTTGAAGATGATTCAGTGCTGTTTCTATCTGCATTAGTGCAAGTGCTGGGTTTTTGTTCATAATCTTTTCCTTTTACTTTGTTGTTCACTCAAACACTCTACACAGTAAAGTGATTCAGGAAGGAGTTCAAGCCTTCGCAAAGCTATCTGTTCTTCACACTCTACACATAAACCATATTCTGGTCTATCTACACGCTGTAATGTTTCTTCTAAAAGAGAGATTCTAGTTTGTGCTTGTTCTACAAGAGTATATTCGCGTTGATGCTCATAGTGCATATCTGCTTTATTGAGTGCATCTAGTGAGCAATCTTTTACAATCGTAACACTTTTATTTTGAAGTTGTTCTATCTGTTTTTGAAGCTGTTGTATTTGGTTGAAGATGAGAGCTTTAATGCTCTCTTTTTGTGCTAAAGTCATACCTGTTAAGAGTTACGCTCTTTAGCTTTTCTTTTCTGTTTCATCTTAAGTTTTGCAAGTTCACGCATATCTGCTGTTGTGTCACTCTCATCCATAATCTCTACACCAAGTATAGTTTCAACACAATCTTCAAGTGTCACAATTCCCTCTGTTTGATCATAGTTGTCCATAACTAAGAACATATGATCTTTTTTAGATATAAAAAGATCAAGTGCTTTACTTACTGGAATATTTTCATTGATAGAAAAAATATCTTTTCTAATAGAGCCTAGTGTAACGTTGTCATCTTGTAGTGCCTGTTCAAAGATCTTCTTTGTTAACACTAAACCTACAACTTCCTCTATGGATTCCCTATAAACAGGAATACGAGAAAACTTAAAAATAGCAGGTTTTGTTTCTATAACCTCTTTAATAGTCATAGACTCATCAAGTGCAAACACAACACTTCTAGGTGTAAGGATCTCTCCTACTTTAATGTTGTCAAGATTTAAAATATTTTCTATAACATCAGACTCTTTTTCATCTATGACACCCTCATCTTCACTTATGAGCATACTCTCTAAGAGCTCCTCTTTTGTGAGTGTATTTGACTCATCTTTCCCTTTTGAGATCTTATCTGTAACAAAGAGTGTTGTTAAAATAATAGGGTAAGTAAGCCAGATAAAGATACGAATAAGATGTGCTGAAAATGGTGCTAACTGTTTCCAATACACAGCCCCAATAGTTTTAGGAATAATCTCTGAGAAAAATAAAATAGCAAACGTCATAATCATAGAAACAATCACAACTGCATCATTCCCAAACAAAATAGAAGCTTGCGCACCAACAGCAGCAGCTCCAAGTGTATTTGCCACTGTATTTAAAATAAGAATAGAAGCGATAGATTTGCTAATATTTTCTTTATGTAAACGCAACAGCTTTCCAACTGATGGACTCTCCTTTTCCAATACTGCCACGTAAGACATATTTACAGAAAGCAAAACCGATTCTAATATAGAACAGACAAACGAAACCCCAACAGAGAGAAGAAAAAATAGTATTAATAAATCCAATTTTTACAAAATCCTTATAATTATAATAATATATATGTAGCTAAGCCTAAAAAGCTTAAAAAACCTACTACATCGGTTACTGTTGTAAGTATAACAGTACTTCCAATAGCTGGATCAACATCTAGTTTTTTCAAAAAGAGTGGTATAACCGCTCCAAAAAAACCAGCACTTAAAAGGTTAATGACCATACTAAGAGCTATGACTAACCCAAGAAGAGGCATACTAAACCAAACCCATGCAATAATTCCCATTATTATAGCAAATATCAATCCATTTCCTAAAGATATAGCAACCTCTTTTTTTAAGATACGCATTGCATCACCTTGAGAAATATCACCAAGTGCTAACTGACGCACTACAACTGTAAGCGTTTGTGTTCCAGCATTTCCACCCATTGAAGCTACTACGGGCATAAGAATTGCAAGTGCTACAATACTCTCTAAAGTGTCAGAAAACATAGAGATTACTAAAGAAGCTGCTATGGCAGTAAAAAGATTTAACCCTAACCACGTTGCACGTTTCTTTCCAGCTTTTAAAATCTCTTCATCTTCCTCTGCATCATCATCAACCCCAGCAAGATTATACATCTGTTCTGTTGCATGTTCATTGATAATATCGTAAATATCATCTGATGTTATACGACCAAGCAAAACTCCATAGGAGTTCACAATAGGCATAACAGAGAGATCATACTCTTCAAACGCATGTACAACATCTTTTATATCATCGCTATCTATGGCAGTTTTTGGTTCAAAACTCTCATCACTCTGCTCAATATTTTCACCTATTGTTTTTGAAAAATCAAAGATCAAAAGATCATCTAGCCCAATAGTATAAAGAAGTTTATTGTCCTCATCTGTAATAAAAAGGTTCTGAACATTTTCAAGCTCATTCTCTTTTCTCAGTTTAGCAAAACGTTTTATTACATCTTGAACAATCTCATCCATCTGTGCGGTAAAGACTTCAAGCTGCATATATGCACCAGCTTCATCTTCATCATAGGTCTTAAGTTTTTCTATCTCTTGTTTATCATCTTCATCAAGAGATGCAAAAACTTGAGATGCCTTTGTTTCATCAAGCTCTTCAAGCTCTTGTAAAAACTCTACTTGATCATCTGACTCAAGTTCTGTTACAGCATGGCTTAATTCATCAAGACTCAAAGACTCAATAACATCATCAAAGAGTCTATCAGGAAGTGCTAGTGCAACATCACCAATAAGATCTTTAGGTATAAGTTTTATAGCACTACTAAACTCGCTATCATCAAGCTGTTTGAGCAGTTTTGCTATATCGGAAGGGTGCATCTCATTTACATCATGAGCATCTAAATATTCTTGTAGTTTTTTCATCTTAATTTTACTATATATCCATCATCTATTTTTTCTGTCTTTACTTTATAGTAACCATCTAACTCTACAACAACACGGTAGTAATCTTTATGATTTCCTATGCGTATCTTTGTAAAGATACTCTCTTTTGGGGTTGCAGTATAACTCTTTAAATGAGACACTCTCGAAAAATCTAACACAACACGATGTGGATTTACAAGAGTAAAACTTCTTAAGAGTTTATCTTTTGTTACAACCTTTAAAGTTTTATTGTAACTATAAAAAGTTGCATACCTGATCTGTGCTATCTTCCTCTTTTTATAAAGTTTTTGCTCCTCTTCTACTAAAGAAGACTCCTCTTTAAGATAACTTTGCGATATAAAAAGAGGTAGATGCCAATCTATACTATTTTGCAACTCTATGGTTTGAGTAGCAACTGAACCATCAAGTTTTTTATACTTCACAGTAACACTTTGCAAAACTCTAGCATCGGAAGGAAGTTTCATAGTTGCGCGACGAAGTGGTTTTTGAACAACCATCTGATTTGAAGATATAAAGTTTTCACTCTTTGCTGGCATAAAAGGATTTTCACGAGCACTAAGTGTCATACATACAAACGCTACTAATAATATCTTGCTAAACATATAATATCTCCTACTGGGCAGAAATCTCTTTGAGTTCAAAATACTCACGTTGAAGTTCTGCATTTTCATCTTTAAGTCGCACCACTTCACTTTGAAGATAGTTTTCATAATCTTCTAAACCTAAAAGTACTTCCAAAGAGTTTGTACCATAAAAAAGAATACCTATGTAGATACCAAAAGCAACAACAATAGCTAAAAAAAGAAGAGCCTTATTGAGAGAGAGACCAAAGTACCTTTGTGTAAAATCTAACTCTGTCTCTATCTCTTCATAGAGAGCTTCCTCTTTTTTCATCCTCTACTCTTAGTTAAAAAGTGCTTTTCCTAAGTACTCACCATATACAACTTCATTTTCTATCTCTAAAAGACGGTTGTATTTTGCAGTTCTCTCACCACGTGCAGTTGAACCTGTTTTAATCTGACCACAGTTAAGTGCCACTGCAAAGTCTGCGATGAAAGCATCTTCACTCTCACCTGAACGGTGACTCATTACACAGTTGTAACCATTTCTTTGCGCTAAACGAACAGTAAGCATAGTCTCACTCACTGAACCGATTTGGTTTGGTTTAATAAGGATTGCGTTTGCGATACCTTTTTGGATACCTTCATTTAAGATATTTACATTTGTAACAAAAAGATCATCACCAACAAGTTGTACTTTATCACCAAGTGCTTCAGTAAGACCTTTCCAGCCATCCCAATCATCTTCACTTAAACCATCTTCAATAGACACAATCGGGTATTTTGCACAAAGATCAACATAGTACTGAGTAAGTTCCTCTGCTGTTACTGTACGGTTTTCAGACTCTAGTCTGTATCCACCCTCTACTACAAGCTCACTCGCTGCAACATCAAGTGCGATAGCGATCTGCTCACCAGCTTTGTAACCAGCTTTCTCAATCGCTTCCATGATCACTTGAATAGGCTCTTCATTTGAGCTAAGATCAGGTGCAAAACCACCCTCATCACCAAGTGCAGTTGAGTGCCCTTTTGCTTTTAAAATCGCTTTGAGGTTATGGTAAACTTCAGCTGAAGCTCTAAGTGATTCTGCAAAATCTTCAAAACCAACAGGCATAATCATATACTCTTGAAAATCAACAGAGTTATCTGCATGACTACCACCATTAATGATATTTAACATTGGCGTTGGATTTACCATAGCATTTGCACCACCAAGGTAACGATAAAGTGGCATACCAAGAGATTTTGCTGCCGCACGTGCTACTGCCATAGAAACACCAAGTACAGCATTTGCACCTAAGTTACCATAGTTTTCAGTTCCATCGATCTCTTTCATAGCAGCATCAACCATAGCTTGGTTAAATGGACTCATACCTACTAAAGCATCATTAATCTCATTGTTTACATGACCAACAGCTTTGAGTACACCTTTACCCATATAACGCTCATCACCATCACGAAGCTCTAATGCTTCACGTTTACCTGTACTTGCACCAGAAGGTACAATAGCACTCTCAATAGTTCCATCACTTAACTCAACTGTTGCTTTTACTGTTGGATTACCACGAGAATCCATAACTTCTATTGCACTTACATTATCTATGAACATCTATTACCCTTTATTTATATTGTTGTTGTTTTTTATTGTTGTTATTTTATCTTAATTTGATTAAGATTTGATTAGTTTTCATTCCACTCTGTGTTAAATGTATTTTTCACACGCCCTTGAAATGTAATGGTACGCTCATTTACACCAAGATACAGAGTATCTCCACTTCTTGGGTAAACCTCTATTTTTTGAGGAATTTTCCCCTCTTGTAGTGCTCTGTAAAAACAAGCTGCCATACCAGTTCCACAAGCAAGCGTTTCATCTTCTACACCGCGTTCATACGTTCTTACACGTAGATTTTTATCTGCATCTACATAGGCGATATTAACATTTGTGTTGTACTTATAACGCAACTCTCTTGCTTCCTCTATGTCAAACTCCTCTATATTGTCAGTAAAACTTACTAAATGAGGAACACCTGTATTGAGTTGCCACCAATTTTTACCATTGTAGATTATATCTTTTTGTAAAATTTTTGGAGGTGTTAACTCACTAAGCACCATAGAACCATCTACCTGTGCGTTGATAACACCTGCACCTGTCAAAAAACTCATATTTTGAGGTGCTAACTCATGTGTATAAGCGTAGTGTGCACAAGCACGAGAACCGTTACCACACATATCTGCATGACTTCCATCTGAGTTATAAAACTGCCACTCAAAATCTATACCCTCTTCATCACCAAGATAGGGTACTATAACTATGAGACCATCAGCACCTACACCATCTTGACGATGACAAATCTTCTTTGTAAGTTCAGTTCTGTCCTCTTTTATATCTGCGTGAAATATGACAAAATCGTTTCCATTTGCACTATATTTTGCTACTTTCATAGGTATTTTTCCTTTATGAGTTCTACAAAGTTTTCAACCTCTTTTTGGAGGTGTTTGAGATCTTTTGAGTTGTCTATGACCCATGTTGCTCTCTCTTTTTTCTCCTCAATTGGAAGTTGTGAAGCGATACGAGAAAGAGACTCCTCTTTAGAGTAACCATTACGTTTCATAAAACGCTCTAGCTGTATCTCTTTTGGTGTATAAACAACAACACTTTGAGAAATATCGTAAGCACCATTTTCAAAAAAGAGTGGTATGTCTATGAGGTAGGGAAATTTAAAACTGTCTTGTTTTATACTGCGTTTTTCTATTTCAGAACGTATCTTAGGGTGAAGATACTCCTCTAAAACTCTCTTCTTTTCATCATCTGCAAAAATAACTGCACCAAGTTTTGCTCTATCTACCTTAGAACCTTTTAAAAACTCACTTCCAAAATGTTCTACTACCCATTGAGTAGAGTTATCTAAAATCTCATGAGATATAGTGTCTGCATCTATTACACGCATACCGTTAAGAGCAAGCAAAGAAGCCACAGTACTTTTTCCTGTGGCGATAGAACCAGTAAGTGCTATTGCATACTCATAAGCCATTAGTTTTTAATAATTCCTAAATACTCTTTACGAATATAGTTTGGCATAGCAAATGCAGCTAAGTGAATATCGCAGTTATAATACTCTAAACCATCAAGCATATCTGAACGCTGTAAGATAATATCTGCTGTTGGATGGTACTCTTTTGAAGCTAAAAGTGCAGTTGAGCCATCTCCAAGATTGTAAGGCATAATAATTTTGAAGTAATTACCTAAAATCTGCATCATTGTAGTGTTTTGCTCTTTATCATCAAGAGAAGGGTGCGTGATTACCATCAAGCCATCCTCCTTTAAAATACGAGCACAATGTGCTAAAACAGCAGCATCACTCTCTATTTCACATATCATTACATCTACACTTTTATCTGCACCATCACGAAGTGCATCAAGTGTAGCATCTACACTTTTAGACTCTATACCACTATGTTTTTGTATCTCCGCTTCAAAACTTGATGCATCGTTACTTACAAGTAAGACATCTTTTGGGTCTTTGTTTGTACATAATGGAACATGTACCATCATCTCAGGGTAGATAAATTTTTTCATATTAAGATTCCTAATAAACTTTTATTGAGTGGATTTTAACATATTTGTCTTTACTTCGTTTAAAAAGCTTAAAAAATCTATATATTTAAGGCTAAGTTGATAATTGTAGTAAAAGTTAGAAAAAGGTTGGTATAATCACACAATATTTTAAAGATAAGGAAAAAATATGGATTTTAACAAAATCAGAAAAATCTGTCGTCCAGTACGTATAGTTGTAGGTTTAGGACTTATTGCTGGAGCATTTTTAACAGATACAACATGGATGTACTTTGGAGTTGTTCCTCTCATAGCTGGAATCACAAACTTCTGTCCACTCTGTATCATCACTAAAAAGTGTGATCTACCACAATAATTTTCATCATTTATATTCTCCTCTTGGAGGGTATACCCCCTCTTTTTAACACTCATCTAAACTCATATAAGCTATAATAACTCACTTTATAAATGGAGTTCTAAATGAGCCAAATTAGCTACAAAGATGCTGGTGTCGATATAGATGCTGGAAATAGTTTTGTTGAAAACATCAAACCTCTTGTAAAAAGCACAAAGATCCCTGGTGTAATGGGTGGAATAGGTTCTTTTGCAGGTGCGTTTGAACTTCCTACTGGATTTAAAGAGCCTGTAATGCTTGCTGCAACTGATGGCGTTGGTACTAAACTTAAACTTGCAATAGACAGTGGTATTCATAACACAGTTGGTATAGATTTAGTTGCAATGTGTGTAAATGATCTTCTATGTAACTTTGGTACACCATCATTTTTCTTAGATTACTATGCAACAGGTAAACTCGAAGTAGATGTTGCTACAAATGTAGTTGCAGGGATTGCTGAGGGTTGTAGAGAAGCAGAGTGTGCTCTCATAGGTGGTGAAACTGCTGAGATGCCAGGTATGTATAGTGAAGATGATTATGATTTAGCTGGTTTTGCAGTAGGTGTTGCTGAAAAATCTGAGATGGATAGAGTAAGTCTTGTAAAAGCTGGTCATAAACTTATAGCACTTCCAAGTTCAGGACTACATTCAAACGGTTTCTCTCTTGCAAGAAAAGTTCTTTTCGATAAGATGGGAATGAAGTTTGAAGATGATTTTAACGGTAAACCACTTATAGAAACTCTTTTAACTCCAACAAATATCTACGTAAAAACTTTCAAAAAACTCCGTAATGAGATTGTAGCTATGGCACATATCACAGGTGGTGGGATTGTTGAAAACTTACCACGTGTGCTTCCTGAGAACTTAATGGCAGAAGTAAAAGAGGACGCTATAAAAGTTCTTCCTATCTTTGAGCTTATGAGTGAACATGTAGATAGAGCGGAGATGTTTAGAGCATTTAATATGGGTGTTGGTATGATACTTGTAGTTGAAGATGCAAATGTTGAAAAAGTTCTAGCTGAAGCTGAAGGTTCTTACCTTATTGGTGAGATCAAAGAGGGCGAACGCAAAGCGATAATGGTATAGTTTACTCTATATAAAAACAACTAAAGTATTGCCTCAAAAGGCAATACTCACTCACTAATATACTAAAATCTATGAATCAAATCAAAACTTAAACTCGTTTGTCCATGAGTTGTTGTACTTTCTTGACCTAAAAAGTTACTATAACTAATCTCCTCTTCTGGAGCATATACAAATGCTGTTGCCACTCCCATCTGTTTAGAAACCTGATAATAACTTCCTATTGTATAATGTGTTTGTACAATTCCAGGAAAACCAAGTGTATTAAATGTATTTACCAAACCACCATTTAACCCTGCACTATTAACACTTGTTAAAGATTGCTCACTAATAGGACTCTTAGCATAATTATAACCTAAACGCAAAGCGAGTTTATCAAATCTATGCTCATACCCAAATGCAAATACATTCTGATCTTCCCAATCAAAATCCTGATACCCTTTTGCATCTGACCATTTTATCTGTTTATAATCAAATGCAAATGTATCATGTTGTGTAGAATAGCTTATTCCTGCTCCTATCTCTGCTGGTGTTGATAGTGTATCATTTGTATAGTTTACTCCCATTGCACCTATTGCTGATGTTAAAACACTCTTATAAAACATATCTATCTGAGATTTATACATAGCTCCAACTGTGATACCGTTTTGTGTTTTGTAAGATACACCTAAGTTATAACCAAATTTTAAATCTTGTGCTAATCCTGAACCTACATTTTTATCTTGAGGTTCTTGCTCAGGTAATCTACCTGTTTGCCCCATATACATAGCTGATTGTAAAGATGATGAAAGTTTATAATTTATATCTAGTGAACCATATTGTAAGAGTGGAGTTATACCTATACTAAAACCATCTTTTTTATAGGCCATTGGAAGTGCAAATTGCATAAGTTGTAAGTTAGTAACCATCTCCATCTCTCCACTATTATCGCTACCACGATAATCAACACCCATTCCAGCTGTTCCCCAAATACCTATTCCCATATAAATATTATTATTAACTTTTTTAGCCAATGACACTTCTGGAATAACATTGAAATCTGATGCACTCGATGCAGAACCAGATTCATTACCAAGATTTGGAGCAGCAACAGTTCCACCTTGAGAGAAATCTAAATTTATACTATTACTATTAGACACATCTGGCATAAAAAACATACCACCAAATGAAATTTCTGTTTTTTCCACTTCAGTAATTAATGCGACATTAGCAAGTGCAGATTCAGCACCATGAGATACACCAATACCTGTACCACCCATAGAACGAGCTTTTGAACCTGTTGCTATAAGATTTGATCCATTTGTAGCAAATAAGTTTGTACTCCCTAAAGCTATAATAACTGTTAAAGCTAATTTTGTTTGATTTTTCATTTCATACCCCTTTATTTAATGAAATAGTGTTATTTAGTGTACAGTTTATAGCAATAAAATAAATTTTTACTTAAACAAAGAGTATTTTGAAAATTAATATCATAATAGAATGAAAGGATTTCTATAAAGTAACATATATAAGAAAAAATTATATAATATAAATATTAAATTAAAAAGAAAAATTAAAAAAAGTTATAATAGAACTTTTACTATTAGAGTAAAAGTCCTAAGAAGATTTAAAATCTTTGTACAATATCAAAACTTAAACTAGTTTGACTGTGTGTTGTCGTACTCTCTTGACCTAAAAAATTTGTATAGCTTATCTCTTTCTCTGGTGCATATACAAATGCAGTTGATAAGCCTATCTGTTTTGTTACTTGATAATATGCACCAACAGTATAGTGTCTTTCAACTACACCTGGAAATCCTAGTGTATTAAATGTATTTACTAATCCGGCTGACAAACCTGCACTATTTATATTTGTCTCTTGTCCTTGCTCATTAACAGTTCTTTTTTGTTCGCTTGTAGGATTTTTAGCATAATTATAACCTAAACGCAAAGCGAGTTTATCAAATCTATGCTCATACCCAAATGCAAATACATTCTGATCTTCCCAATCAAAATCCTGATAC
>Ga0256828_1002198_pt1 | contig 11783 bp, 12 predicted proteins | sample CV88metaG_FD_185993 | JGI IMG/M metagenome (GOLD analysis project Ga0256828, IMG submission 185993) | Hydrothermal vent microbial communities from East Pacific Rise, Pacific Ocean - CV88 | ecosystem: Environmental > Aquatic > Marine > Hydrothermal vents | place: Pacific Ocean: East Pacific Rise... | reverse complement strand
TTCTTGGGTTTATTATGCTGTAGCTGGATTGTTTGTCTTGACTCTAGCAGCTTATCGTCATAGAAAAATGTCATAAAAACTATCCCAAATGCTTATAAGTATTTGGGTATAATACTTCAAAAACTACCATATCCAAAGGATTACAAATGCAAAAAGAGCCTATGTTACAAGAAACTTATGAAAAACTCTCAAAAGAGTTAGAACATCTCAAAACTGTAGAGAGAGCAGTTATAGCTAAAGTGATAGATGAAGCTAGAGAGTTAGGGGATCTCAAAGAAAATGCAGAATACCATGCAGCCAAAGAGAAACAAGGACTTATGGAAGCTCGTATAGCAGAACTAACAGACCTTGTAGGAAGAGCGCAAGTGGTTGATCCATCCAAACTAGCTCACGAACGCGTAAGTTTTGGCTCAACAGTATGTCTAACTTGTCAAGATAGTGGAGATGAGATAGAATACACTATAGTAGGTGGTCAAGAGTCATGTCCTGAAAAAGGTCTTATATCTTTCAACTCTCCTATGGCTAGAGCATTACTAGGTAAAGAAGAGGGAGACGAGGTAGAGCTTCAACTACCAAGTGGTAAAAAGTCATACGATATCGAAGAGGTATTTTACAAAGAAATTTGTCTATAAGGGTTTGATTATGATAAAAGTAGGGATAGTAGGAGCTAGTGGTTATACAGGATTGGAGTTAGTTAAGATGCTTATAACTCACCCAAACTTTGAGCTGACTTTGGTAGCTACAAGTAGTGGTGATGTGATGCTTGAAGCTCTTCACCCATCATTAAGTGATGTTGTAAGTATGGAGGTGCAAAAAGCATCTATTGATATCGTTGTAGATAGCTGTGATTTGGTATTTTTAGCTCTTCCACACAAAACATCTATGGGTTTTGCCAAGGATTTGTTAGATAGGGGAGTTAAAGTAGTTGACTTATCAGCTGATTATAGGCTAGAGCTTGAAACTTATGAGAGAGCCTACTGTCCACATGAAGACAAAGAACATTTGCCTCAAGCTGTATATGGACTTATCGAGTACTACAAAGATGAACTCAAAAATACAAACTTAGCCGCAGGTCCTGGATGTTATCCTACTGCTACACTGCTTGGTATCCTTCCGTTTGTAAAGTACCTAGATGAAAACTCTCCACTTTTTGTAGATGCCAAATCAGGTGTGAGTGGTGCAGGTAAAAAACTAAGTGAAACAACTCACTATGTAACTATCAATGATAACATATTTGCTTACAATCCACTAAAACACCGTCATGCACCAGAGATAGCTGAAAAGATATCCAAAATCGGTGGTAAGGATATGCATGTCAACTTTGTACCACACCTTATCTCAGCTACTCGTGGAGAGCTTGTAAGTGTGTATGGTGTACTCAAAAGTGACATAGACCCACTAGAGGTTCTAAAAGAACATTACAAAGATGCACCTTTTATCCGTATAAGAGAAAAGCCTGTAGATATCAAAAGCGTTTCAGGTACACACTTTTGTGATATATATGCCCAAAGAAACGGTAATGCTTTGTTTGTAAGTTCAGCTATAGATAACTTGCTTAGAGGTGCAAGTTCTCAAGCTTTGGCATGTGCCAACTTGATGTGTGGGCTTGATGAGAGTGTAGGGCTTCCTACTATCTCTTATATGCCGTAAAAGTAGTCATATGACTATAAAAGAAAATGCCATCTTTATAGCTGATGTTCACTATCCACACCACGATAATGGCAAGTTAGAAAAGCTTCTTTTTGATATCAAATCCCATAAGATACAAACTTCACAGATATTTTTTATGGGAGATATCTTTGATCTGTTATTTGGATATAACAGTTATATAAAGACTTTCTCATCAAAAGCTATAACACTCATAGATGAGTTATCAAAAGAGTTTGAGATATACTACCTAGAGGGCAATCACGACTTTTGTCTAAAAGAGATATTTACAAATATCAAAGTTATTCCTTATAGCCAACAACCATACTATGTAAAATATCATAACAAAAAAGTAGCACTATCTCATGGAGATAAGTTTGATACACCACTTAGCTACAAAATATACTCTACAATCCTAAGAAACCCTTTGACACTGATGATACTAAAGCCTTTTGAGAAGATGATTATCGATTATCGTATCTCAAAGTTATCTCAAAAATCTATCTGCAAAGAGTTTGTAGGGTTTAAAAAGAAGGTATCTCATATTTTAAAATATTATCAAGATGTTGATATGGTTATAGAGGGACATTTTCATCAAGCAAAACAGTTAGACAAGTATATCTCTTTGCCATCTTTGGCTTGTCAAAACCAGATAGGCATAGCACAAAACGGAACTATCAACTTCATAAGCATATGATATATCTTACACTATTTTTTGTATCCTTGGGTGCTGCTACACTGTTGCCTTTTGGTAGTGAAGCACTCTTTTTATATGATATATCTACATACCCACAAGATATATATATTTTATGGTTTATCGCTACTCTTGGCAATACACTAGGTTCAGTTATCAACTACTACATTGGAGCAAAAGGGGAGAAGTATCTGGAAAAAAAAGGCTATTTAAAGCACTCTTCGATACAACTTTATAAAAATAGATTTGATAGATATGGTGGTGTTTTGTTACTACTTGCATGGATGCCAGTGATAGGCGATCCTATTACATTTATAGCTGGAGTATTGAGATATAAGTTTAGCTACTTTATCATACTAGTTAGCATATCCAAAGGGGCTAGATATGCTATATTGGCTTTATCCTATCAACTCGCTACATAAGTCAAATCTGTTATGTGTCATAAGATGTACTTTACCATGAAGTTCCATCATATCATCAAATATCTGCTTAGATATACCAAATCCCACCTCTTGCTCTTTGGCATCACCATCCATAGCAGCTAAGTTCATCTCATCTATGATATCTTTTGGTACATGAATCCCTGGTACTTTATCATCGATAAAATTAGCCGTTCTAGCCCTAACTATCGGAAACTGCCCGATAACAAGCTGAGCCTCTTTGGCAGTATCTCTGATACTTATCTCTTTGGCTTCTTCAAAAATTTCTAGTAACTCTTTGGCATTTTCTTTATCATATACAGGTTGAGTGATGATAGCTCTAGCACCGTAGTTTAGCTTTTTGACCATTCTTTTTTGAAGTTGCTTCATATCTTTGGCATATGAGTTACTCACAGCAAAAGGATATATAGGCTTTGGAGCAGGGCTTAGTGGTTTGTTTGAGTAGTCCACGCCCTTGTTTAGATGGTATATGATACTAAGAAGCAGAGTTGAATCTCTCTCTAGTACACCTTTTACTTCAGGCTGGTCTGAAAACTTAGCAGGATCACCAGTAAGAGCTAGGATACATCTAAGGTCAAAGTCATTTGCACCAAGTAGGGTGGATTGAAGGGAGAGTTTGTTCCTATCTCTCATACTCATAGTGGCAATGACAGGCTTACCAAAAGCTTCTTGTACCTTTATAGCACTCAAAACTCCACTCATCTTTAGCTTTGCTAAAGGATTATCTGTACATGTAAAACCTGATATTTTCTTATCTAGTCCAACTTTTTTGATATCATCAATGATATGAGATATCGATGCACCATGAGGTGGATTTATCTCTACAGTTATAAACTTTTTGGTATCGTTACATAAAAAATCACAAAACTTTTCAAACATATCTTATCTCTTTATTGTTTAATTGGATATAATTCTACCAAAATTTAACATAGAGGTATCTATAATGGCAAAATTAGCTGTATTTGATTTTGATTCTACTTTGATGGATGGTGAGACTATCGACTTTTTGGCAAAGCCACTAGGACTTGAAGAGCAAGTAGCTGCGATAACCAAAAGAGCCATGGATGGTGAGCTTGATTTTTTTAAATCCCTTGTTGCTAGAGTAGCACTGCTTGAAGGATTAGAAAAATCAAAAGTAGATGAGATATGTTCAAACTTACCGATGATGCCAGGGGCTAGTGAGACTATAGCAGGACTTAAAAGCAGAGGATATAGAGTTGTATGTTTCTCTGGTGGATTTAGAAATGCTACACAACCAGCTTGTAAAAAGCTTGGGATTGATGCTGACTTTGCCAACTTCTTGCATGATGAAGAGGGGATACTCAGTGGTCGTGTAGGTGGAGAGATGATGTATAGCGATGCCAAAGGCGATATGATACAAAGAGTTCAAAACCTACTAGGAGTTAGCCAAGAAGATACAGTAGTAGTAGGTGATGGAGCTAACGATCTTAGTATGTTTAAGTATGCTTCTACCAAGATAGCCTTTTGTGCCAAAGATGTACTAAAACAAGCTTCAACACACACTATAGATACCAAAGATTTGACTAAAGTCTTAGATATAGTTGATAGTTTAGGTAACTAGTTATGGATATATTTCAAGCCATCATTATAGGTATCATAGAGGGATTTACTGAGTTTTTGCCTATATCTTCTACTGGACATATGATAGTAGCATCTGATTTTATGGGTATAGCTCAAAGTGATGTAAACAAAGCGTATGAAGTCATCATACAGTTTGCAGCTATACTCGCTGTGATGTTAGTTTATCGCCAAAAGATAACATTTAAAAAGATAGATTTGTGGATGAAACTTCTTGTAGCATTTTTACCACTAGCTATCATAGGCTTTATCTTCAAAGATAATATCAAAGAGCTTTTTTCTACACAAGTTGTAGCCACTATGTTTATAGTAGGTGGTGTTGTGTTTTTGGTTATTGAGTATTTTTATAAAGAAAAATCTTCACATATCAAAGATGTAGAGCAAGTAAGCTATAAACAAGCCCTGATTATAGGCTTTGCACAGATATTTTCTCTCATCCCTGGCACTAGTAGAGCAGGTTCTACCATAGTAGGTGGTTTACTTTGTGGACTTGATAGAAAGACATCAGCTGAATTCTCTTTTCTTTTGGCCATACCAGTGATGGGTGCTGTTAGTGGATATGACTTACTTAAACACTATCATGAGTTTATAGGGATTGATTATATCCCTTTTATTATAGGTTTTGTGGTAGCATTCGTTATAGCGTATATAACTATCAAACTGTTTTTAGCATTTTTACAAAGATTTACCTTTGTACCGTTTGGTATTTATCGTATCATATTTGGTTTACTTCTTTTGAGTTTATAGAGTCTCTTTTAAGTAGGGGACTTTATTAAGTTCAAGATGAACTTATTTGATTTTAAGGAATATAATGAAATTTAGTGAATTTAACTTTCATCGTGACCTAGCTAAAGGGGTAAAAATAGCTGGGTTCAAAGAGCCAAGCCCCATTCAAGAAATGGCAATCCCTCTCATTGAAGAAGGTAAAGATATAGTAGCACAAGCCCATACAGGTACAGGGAAAACAGCAGCTTTTGGTCTGCCTATACTAGATAAGATAGCCAAAGGAGATATACAAAGAGCTTTGGTTATCACCCCTACAAGAGAACTTGCAACTCAAGTTAGTGATGAGTTGTATCATCTAGGAAGATTCGCTGGTATCAGAACCCTGACAGTATATGGAGGTGTAGGATATGGAAGACAAATAGCTCTCATACACAAAGGTGTTCAGATAGTTGTAGCAACTCCAGGAAGACTTAAAGATTTGTACAAAAAAGGCAAGATTGATGGATTCAATCCTGAAATAGTAGTACTTGATGAAGCTGATGAGATGCTAGATATGGGATTTTTGGATGAAATCAAAGAGATATTTGAGTATATCCCACAAAATCGCCAAACTTTACTTTTCTCAGCCACTATGCCTGATCCTATAAAAGAATTAGCACAAGAGCTACTTTATGAACCAGAATATATATCGGTCATAGGAGAAGAAGAGACTACAAACAATATCATAGAACAGCACTATTATGTAATACATGAACATCAAAGAGATGAAGCTATAGTCAAACTTCTTGAAGTAGAAGATATAGATAAGTGTATTATATTTTGTCGGATGAAAAGAGAAGTTGATCGATTGGTAGAACATCTAAAAGCTATGGGCTTTGGTGTAGCTGGACTACATGGGGATTTGGAACAAACCGATAGAGATGCCATCATCAAAGCATATAGAAGATCACAAGTTAAAATCATGATAGCTACAGATGTAGCAGCTCGTGGGCTTGATGTCAAAAATGTAACGCATGTATTTAACTACCACATACCATTTGATCCACAAAGCTATGTACATCGTATAGGACGAACAGGAAGAGCTGGTAAAAGTGGAAAAGCTATCACGCTTGTAAGTACACAAGAATTTAGAGAGTTAAGACGCATCCAAAAAGAAGTAGGTGCAAATATGCAACTAGCTACTATCAATAATGGAAGTGATATAGAAGAGAAAGATATAGAGTACCTAAAAGATGTCATATCTCATATAGAAGTAGATCCAAAAGCCAAAGATATATTGGATAAACTTGATTTTGAAGATATGAATGAACTAGCACTTAAGTTTGTATCTCTTATGATGGAGTTAGAATCAGACAATATCGGTTCAAGTATAGGTTTAGATCAGAACAGAGTAGATGAGATGATAGACGCTTATGAAGCACAACAAAAAGCTACAAAAAGCACAAATCGTCGAAAAAAACGAAGATAATTTTGATTTTTTAACAAATAACAAGCAAAACTGTTTTAAAATTTAACAACTTTAAAAAAGGTGTCCAAATTATGGAAATGCATATAGTTGGCGAAAGTATAAAATTTATGATATTGGGGATGTTGATAGTTTTCACATTCCTTTATGTACTTGTAGAGATAATGAAACTTCAAGCAAAGCTTATCAACAAGTATTTCTCTCCTGAAAATAAACCAAAAAAAGAGACAACTCCTAGTGTAGTCGATAGTGATGAAGAGGAAGCAAGAAGAGTTGCTGCCATTATCGCTGCTGTTAGCGAGTTTCGTAAAAATCAATAATAACAAGGTACAAAAATGGCAAAAAAGTATATTGATGTAATGGATACGACTTTTAGGGATGGATTTCAATCTGTCTTTGGTGGTCGTGTTTTGGTAGATGACTATCTACCTGCAGTTGAAGCTGCTAAGAAGGCAGGTATAACTCATTTTGAATTTGCTGGTGGGGCAAACTTCCAAACGAGCTTTTACTACTTACAAGAAAATGCATTTGATACTATGAGTAAATTTAGAGAAGTAGTAGGTCAAAGTGCAAACCTACAAGCAGTATCAAGAGGTGTTAATACTTTGGCATTTGACCCAAACAGCAAAGAGATGATAGAACTTTTTGCAAAACTTTTCAAAAAACATGGTACTACAACAGTTAGAAATTTTGATGCACTAAACGATATAAACAACCTTGCATACCCAGCTCAAATGATAAAAAAACATGGTATGGATCATGAGATAACTATCACTATCATGGATGCACCAGCTGGATGTAAAGAGGCTCATGGTGTACTGTTTTATGAAAACAAAATTCGTGAGATATTGGATGCAGGTATAGATTTTGATAGTATATGTTTCAAAGACTCTACAGGTACATCAAATCCAAGTAAAATTTATCAGACTATCTCTATGGCAAGAAAACTTTTAGGAGATAGCGTACATCTAAGATTTCATACACATGAAACAGCAGGTGTATCAGTAGCTTCATACATAGCAGCACTTGAAGCTGGAGCCAATGGTATAGATTTGGCAGTTTCACCAGTAAGTGGTGGTACATCTCAACCAGATATTCTTACAATGCTTCATGCCATAAAAGGTACAGATTATAATTTAGGTGATTTGAAATTTGAAAAAGTTCTCAAATACCAAACTGTTTTAAAAGAGTGTCTAGAAGAATACAGAATACCACTAGAGTCTATACAAGTATCTCCTCTTATCAATCTATCTCCTATGCCAGGAAGTGCCTTGGTTATCAATACAGAGATGATGAAAGAAGAAGGCAACTATGATAAGTTTGACAAAGTAGCTGCTGAAATGAAAAATGTAGTTAGTAAAGGTGGATTTGCAACTTCAGCAACACCAGTTAGCCAAATATATTGGCAACAAGCATATGCAAATGTTATGTTTGGAGAGTGGGAAAAGATAACACCAAACTATGGTAAGCTTGTACTAGGATATTACGGTAAAACACCAGTTGAACCAGACCTTGAGATAGTAAAACTAGCTGCAAAAGAGCTTGATTTGGAACCTACAACACAAACAGCTATAGAATTGGCTTCAAAAGAAGAAGAAAAATCTATAGAATATTGGAAGAACAAGCTAGAAGAAGAAGGTTTAGAAGTTAGCGATGAAAACATCTTCATATCAGCTATTTGTGAACATGACAAAGGTATAGAGTTCTTAAAAGGCAATAGCCCATTAAAAGTAAGAAAAGGCAAAAATAATAATTGTGGAGAAGGAAATATGGCAGGAAATTATACAGTAGTAGTAGATGGTAAAACTTATAGTGTACAAGTAGCAGAGGGTAGTGGAGAAATTCAGATAGTCGCTCCAGTTGCACAAGATAATGCACCTCAAGCAGTACAGTCTCAACCAGCACCAGTCGCAACACCAGCTCCAAGTGGAGGCAAAGGTAGTATAGAGATACATTCTCAAACACCAGGTAATGTATGGAAAATCCTTAAACAACCAGGTGATAGTGTAGCTGAAGGTGAAGTGATCATGATACTAGAAGCTATGAAGATGGAGATAGATATCGCTGCATCTCAAGCAGGTAAAATAGCAACTATAGATGTAGAAGTAAATGATGCAGTAGCAGATGGACAACTTTTAGCGACAATGGAGTAGAAATGAAACTCAAACATTTTTTAATCTCTGTGTTTTTTGCATTTGCTATTATAAGTCCAAATGTAATGGCAAATGAGACTACTACACATGACACTATCAAAGTACAAAAAGAACAAAAAGAGTATGAACCAAAATCTGTTGGTGGACTACTTGTAAGTTTCTTTCAAACTACAGGACTCAATGCCATAATAAATCCAAAAGATGGTGTCAAAAATGGGGCTGGTGAAGAGATGAGCCATTTTGCTCAAAGCTGGGGTAGAGTTATAATGTTTATCATTATCTTTGTACTATTCTACCTCGCTATAGCCAAAGGGTTTGAACCACTTCTTCTACTTCCTATAGCATTTGGTGGACTACTGGCTAATATCCCTATAGCCAATATGACAGGACCTCATGGGATGCTTGGTATCATTTACAATATGGGGATAGCCAATGAGTTTTTCCCACTGCTCATCTTTATGGGTGTAGGAGCTATGACAGACTTTGGTCCACTTCTTGCAAATCCAAAAACAGCACTTCTTGGAGGTGCTGCTCAGTTTGGTATATTTGGTTCACTTGTCGGTGCTGCTATGCTTTCTCAATATACTGGTATAGTTGACTTTACACTAAAACAGTGTTCTGCTATATCTATCATAGGTGGGGCTGATGGTCCTACATCTATCTTCATAGCAACAGCATTAGCACCTGAGCTTTTAGGTACTATCGCAGTAGCAGCATACTCATATATGGCACTAGTACCAGTTATACAACCACCTATAATGAGAGCTTTGACAACAAAAGAAGAGAGACAGATAGTGATGAAAACTTCAAGAAAAGTTCATCCACTTGAAAAACTTATCTTCCCTATAGTTATCATTATGATGATAGCTTTAGTTTTACCTGATGCTGCTCCACTTATGGGTGCATTTGCTTTTGGTAACTTTGCTAAAGAGAGTGGAGTAGTTGATAGACTAAGTAACGAGATGCAAAACTCTCTTATCAATATAGTTACTATCTTCTTGGGACTTGGAGTAGGTTCTAAACTTCAAGCAGATACTTTCTTGGTAGCTGAAACTTTAGGGATTATGGTTATAGGGTTATTGGCATTTGCAGCAGGAACAGCTGCTGGTGTTATTATGGCTAGGATTATGAATAAATTTATAGATGAGCCTATCAACCCACTCATTGGTGCTGCTGGAGTATCAGCTGTACCTATGGCAGCAAGGGTAGCTAGTAAAGTAGGTGCTGAAGAAAAACCAGGTAATATCTTGTTGATGCATGCTATGGGACCAAATGTGGCCGGAGTTATAGGTTCTGCTGTTGCAGCAGGGATATTGCTCTCTATTTTTAAATAAATTATGTTATGCTTTCTCTATAGTTTTAGAGAAAGTATATATCAAAAAACAAAATCGTTTTTTGATATATGCTTTTTAGCAGAACAAACAAATCATACAAAGAGGATACAATGAGTACCAAGACTCCTAATGGACTTGAAAACTTAGGTTTGAAAAATATCGGTGAGATATACTACAATCTTAGCTATGATGAGCTACAAGCTCATGAAGTAAACAGAGGTGAGTGTAAAATCTCTAGCACAGGCACAGCTATGTGTGATACAGGTATATTTACTGGTAGAAGTCCAAAAGATAAATACTTCGTAGATCAAGAACCTTCAAACAAACATATCGCTTGGGGTGAAGTAAACAAACCAATTAAAAAAGAGATATATGAAGAGTTAAAAGAACTAGCTCTTGAACAACTCTCAAACAAAAACATCTATATAACAGATGTATATACAGGTGCTAGTTTAGAGAGTAGAAGATCTATCAGATTTGTGACAGAAGTGGCTTGGCAAGCACATTTTGTTAAAAATATGTTTATCCGTCCATCTGAAGAAGAGTTAGAAAACTTTGAACCTGACTTTGTAGTATATAATGCTTGTAAAACAGTAGATGAAAAGTACAAAGAGCATGGTCTTCACTCTGATGTTTTTGTAGTATTTAACATAGAAGAAAATGTTGCACTTATAGGTGGTACATGGTATGGTGGAGAGATGAAAAAAGGAATCTTCTCCATGATGAACTATTGGTTACCACTTGAGGGTAAACTATCTATGCATTGTTCTGCCAATGTTGGGAAAGATGATGATGTATGTTTGTTCTTCGGACTTAGTGGAACAGGTAAAACTACACTATCAACTGATCCAAACAGAGCTTTGATCGGCGATGATGAACATGGTTGGGATGATAATGGTGTATTTAACTTTGAGGGTGGATGTTATGCTAAAGTTATCAACCTAGATCCTAGTAGTGAACCAGAGATTTATGGAGCTATCGTCAAAGATGCTCTACTTGAAAATGTCGTAGCTGATGACAATGGAGAAGTTAACTATAGTGATGGAAGCAAAACAGAAAATACTCGTGTATCATATCCTATAGAACATATCAAAAACCATAAACCAGACTTACAAGCAGGTCATCCACAAAATATCATCTTCCTTTCTGCTGATGCATTTGGTGTATTACCTCCTGTTAGTAAGCTTACAAAAGAACAAGCTATGTACTACTTCCTTAGTGGATATACAGCAAAAGTAGCTGGAACAGAGAGAGGTATCACGGAGCCTGTAGCTACATTTAGTGCTTGTTTTGGAGAAGCATTCTTGCCACTACATCCAACAGTATATGCTAAGCTTCTTGGAGAAAAGATAGACAAACACGGAGTAAATGTATATCTAGTAAACACAGGTTGGACAGGTGGTCCTTATGGCGTAGGTAGTAGAATGAGTATCAAAAATACTAGAGCTTGTATAAACGGTATCTTAAGTGGTTCTATACTTGAGAGTGAGTTTGAAACACTACCAACATTTAATCTACAAATCCCTAAAACACTAGATGGTGTAGATACAGAAGTACTAAACCCTAGAAATACTTGGAGTGATAAAGCTGAATATGACGCATCTTTGGCAAAACTAGCAAAAATGTTCCAAGAAAACTTCAAAAGATACGATGACAACGGTGGAGAGTTTGATTTTGCCTCTGCTGGTCCACAACTGTAGTTTAGCATAGAGCTTGAAGCTTAGA
>Ga0256828_1002197_pt1 | contig 11784 bp, 13 predicted proteins | sample CV88metaG_FD_185993 | JGI IMG/M metagenome (GOLD analysis project Ga0256828, IMG submission 185993) | Hydrothermal vent microbial communities from East Pacific Rise, Pacific Ocean - CV88 | ecosystem: Environmental > Aquatic > Marine > Hydrothermal vents | place: Pacific Ocean: East Pacific Rise... | reverse complement strand
CTTCTTAATGAGTGAGTTACGGTGTAGCTCTTCCCCTGTTAAGTGGGTCAACCAAACCAAGATGATGGCGAGCATCAATGCCACCCCAATTGCCCCTTTTTGTTGGGTCGCTTCACTCGCCCCAGGGATGGTAAATCCTGCCAGAACATAGGCAAACCCCATCGCCTCAATGGCAACAAGCAAAAAGATAAGAATCCAAATCAAAGTTGGGGTCGGTTTTCGTCCCAGCTCACCTGCTGAATATAAATAGGCTTTTGCCTCTTCATACGCGTCGCCGTTTTTGTCAACTTTAGCATAGTAGTGATAGTAGTCACCACAAAGACGCTCTTCTGAGTAGAACCACTTATGGTTCTCATCAAATCCATCAATATCTTTTGAGAGACGTGCCATACGACCGATGAAGGGAAAGTTATACCAAAAGGTTAAGAACCAAAATTTTAGCTTTAGCCAGTTGGTAATGACGAGAGATAGGACAACGATTGCCACAAGAACCCAAAGGGCTTCGGTTTGGTGTTCTGTTAAAAATTTAATAATTTCATGCATATAAACTCCTGAATATTAGTAAAAAAGATTATAGCAAAATTATGATTTGGTTAATGAAAAAACCACCGTCCATCGTAAGGAATCAATATATCTTTAAACGTTAACCATGCATCTTGTGAGAAAAGAGCTGTTTGCAGTAGGTCTGTACTAGGAGCAACCATAAACAAAAGAGGAATTGCCACATAGACAAGGGCTGTCTGTATCTTCTGTTGCTTATTTTTAAACATCCCCAACTTTAATGCTGTTCCTGAGGATTTTTTAATGCGTCGATTACCAAGGTCAACACTGTAAATCTCGTCAAGTGTTAAGTGGACTAAGTATCCCCATGTTACCATGAAGCCGTAGACCCATGAGACCAGTGAGTTGAGACCAAAAAACCATTGAGACAAAATAGCCACAAGAATTCCCCAAATGAGTGCGACAGGAATGGAGTGAAACATTCCTCTGTGTTTTGATATTTTACGAAAAAACTCCAAAAATGCGTAGCGTATTCCTACGAACATAAGCGAAGCAACCACAAACATCTCGACAAGTGAGTAGGTCGAAGATTTTACAAAAATAAGCATAATCGTAACCAATAAAGAGAGAACATTAAACCCTACTTTAATGGAGGTAGAGTGAGAGGAGTCAACATCAGGAAGTAGCCCTCCTAATGTGCCTATACCAAAGGCGATTACAGCCTGTTCAGGGGTTACCACCTCCATTGAAAGGAGTGTAGCCGAGACCACAGCCGATGCCCCTGATGCTACCGTAAAGTGTGTGTTAAAGTTTGCCATCTTACTTGTCTACTTTGGTTACAAGCTTGTGAGAGTTTCCTAAAATATCCTCAACAACTTGCTCTCCTGAGAATAGTACCATGTAGGGGCGTGGGGTTAAGTAGCGACCTGCTCGTGTTGGTACAGAGACGGAGGTCTCAACCAACCACCCTTTCCATGCAAGCTCTCCACCATAGGCTAACCCTTTTCGTTTAAAAGCTCTCTTGGGTGATGAAAATTTATAGCGTGCTTCTGCTCCACGTTTGAGCTTAGTGGTAAAGTAGTTTCTAATGGCAGTAGCATAACGACGAGGTGGTGTTCCATACTCTGAACTCTCTCTTGAACTTCCCTGTACTGACCCAATACCGATGGTTGTCCCTAAAGTTGGTTGTGCTTGTGGTTTTGGAGCTGGAACTTGAACACAGCCTACCAGTAGAAATGACACCCCTACAATAGCTATTATTTGTCTCATGGTTTTCCTTTTTATTTTACCTATATGGTCTCATAATTTAAATTTAAAACAGTTTGAATTGCCTCTGCTAAAGCCACTTTTTCAACAGCTTTAATCTCTTTTTCATACGTTTCAAAAGATTTTGATGCTTTCTGAACCATTTTTTGTAAAATCACCTCGCCCCCATCAAGCTCAGAAGTGACCCAATGTACCGAGACACCCCCCTCTTCATTCTCATCTTCATAACTTCGCTCAATCGCCATCATCCCCTTGTGTAGAGGAAGCAATGAGGGGTGAAGATTTATCGCTTTGATTGCGTTGGTAAAGGTGGGGGTTAAGATTCGCATAAATCCTGCTAACACCGTTAAGTCAGGTTGGTAGTAGTGTAGCAGATGGACAATTTCAGTATCAAACTCCTCACGCACAGCAAAGGCAGAGGAGTCGATAATCTCTACAGGAACGTTGTGTGCCTGAGCAAAAGCGATGCCCCCTGCATTGGGTCTGTTGGTTACGGCTACGACCACTTCGACCTCTTTTCCATGTAAATTTTCTAGAATATAGGCTAAATTTGTTCCTATTCCACTAAAAAGTACGGCTATTCTCTTCAATCTTTCCAATCTCCTCTATTTAAAATTTTCTTACTACTTGATTTACAAAAATTGTTCCATTTTTATCTTTCATAATAATATGCATATTATTTTTCAATTCCATTGTTTTAACAGTAAAAGTATTACTTGTAAAACTTACTTCATCGTTATCACCAAATGAAACAGTAACAGGCGATTTTTCAAGAAGAATTTCTCCTTTAAAACTTACCTCATCATTATCATTGACATAGAGAGAACCTTCGATAACACTATTATCATTTTTTCCTCTAGTGGAGTTCGTTAATTCCTTATCTAAATCAACAATAATTTTATTATTTTCAATTTTACTGCTATTATTTTCATTGCTAACCATTCCATTTTCTTCAGCATTTAACAAAAAAATACTCAACAAAAACAACCATAAATAATACTTCATCTTAACTTTCCTTAATTTTAATTATTTGATTTAACCGTTCTAACATTCCATAATCTATTTGAACTTGACTCTTCTCTTTATTTCCCAAAATTCTTTTTACTTCGTTCACTTCCAATTTATCTCTTGAAAAAAAACCAAAATTAAAAAGCTCTTTATTGAGATTTATTGATTTTGAAACACGTGAAAAAATAAAATTTTCATAGGTTACTCTATTATTATCAAAAGTAATTGTAGTTAAATTTTTACTATTATTACTCTCCTTCACAATAAGTGACTGATTTTTTCCAAAATAAACTTTTCCTCTATTATTATGTTCATCCACCACTTTTCCATTATCGTAGATGGTATGTTTCGTGATATGGACTTCTGTATAGTTAGGATTACTTGGATAGCTATAGAGATACCAAACACCAACCAATTTATTTAGAAGTTCTCTATTTTTATAAAAGTGGTTTGTCTCTTTAGTCAGTAACATTTGCTTAATTTGAGAAGAAGCGTTAATATTGACATTTTCAAAAATTTCCATAGGCAAGGAGTATGCTTGAGCCATAGCAAAAAGATGATAAGGTTTTAGTTTACTACTAAATGGATTTTGTATTTGAGAAAGCATAGACGAGCTTATACCTAATTTCTGGGAAATATCTCCATGTTTTAGTTTTAACAGTTTAATAATATACTCTAATTTTTCTTCATTAGTATGTAACAGTTTATCCCTCAATATTTTTCCCTATTTATTTAGATTTTAACTACATTTTTAGCTAATGGTTAAAAAATTTAACCTCTCGTTTACAAACTAATATTATTTTTTTTATTATAATTACTCTAGATTCATATTTTATTTTTAATCTTAGTAATTATACCAAAGATTAAAACCATTATATGTCAAATTAATCAAGGGAGGTTCTTTTAAATGAAGAGCTTTAAAAAAGTAACAATAGTAACAGGATTAGTCATTGCAACGTTTTCAGGTTGTGCCATGGATGAATTTGCAAGAAAATATAGTCCAGAGGGTGTAACGCAGATGCTTAAAGATAAAATGAGTGGTAAATCAGCAGAGAATCTTTTAAAAGATTTTAAAGAACCAACACTTGCTAAACCATTTGTTAAGTTTTATGATATGCCAAGACATTCACTTAAGTATCATCAAACAACCATTACTGTCACCAATCAATGGGTACATTTTTCAGAAAATGTCTATATGAACAGAGTTGATAACTACATTGTTGACCACTCAACAGATAATGAGTTCGCGAAATTATACAAAGAAGCTGTTCAGAAAAGAGGAAATGTATATCGAAAATTTACTGCTCCTTTTAATCAAAAAGTTGTAGAAAAGATTTATGGAAGAGCTGTTCCTACATTTGACAAAAATAGAGATTTAAAATTAATTTGGAACAAAATTCCAATGTTAGCAGAGTTTAATAAAGAGGGAAAACTCTTATCTGTAATGATATTTAAAGTTGAAGTTGGTGCTGCATTTAATAAGTTTAGTAATCCTAATGTACAGTCAGAAATTATTTTAAATGCAATTATTGCTGTAGACTCATCGCTCAATGGCATAAAAAACTCTATTAGTAAAAAAGAGTGGGAAGCAAATCAACTTTAATATTAAAAAGAAAGCTTTTTTTTTGAATTGATAGTTAATTTAATTTTAAACTGAGTAGTATCTTAAAAAAATAAGGAAATATAAAAATGAAAGTATTGGCATCAATTACATTGGCTAGTTTATTACTAATTGGTTGTGGTGGTGGAGGTGACGCTAAAAAGAGTGAGCCTTCTACACAAGAACCTACAAATTCAGATGACAGAGCATTAGCACAAAAGATTATTTTTAATAAAACGTTTAGAGATACTGTCTCTAAACAAGATGAAGTAGATTGGTTTGTTCTTAAAACAGCCAAAGCCAACCATGAGTACTATCTTCATTTAAAAAATTTAGGAGATAGAAATGAGAACTACTCATACACCTATGTACCTTATTTAATTTTAGATGATGAAGGCGAAATTTTAAAAGGTAAACTCTCTACAGTTGTAGGAGAAAACACTTATGCTTTTACTGCAAAAAACAATGGTAATCTTTTTATTAAATTTGATAGCCGTTACAGTTTAGGTAACTACTCATCTCGTTTTGAGTTTGAAGTTAAAACAGGTTTAGGCGATGGAATGGTTCAAGATAGTATAACGTATGAGTATAACAACTTTCAAAAAGTATCGTACCCAATTGAAGAGAACAGAGTCTACCAATCAACAGCCATTGGTACCAGTGACTCAGACGATTGGTATGTACTAGAAAATGTTGATTCTGCGAAAGAACATTACCTACACCTTACAAACCTTGGTGACCGTAATAAAAACCCTTCATTCAATGCTATTCAATGTAAAATAGTAGATGAAAATGGTGAAATTCTTGATATTAATTTACCAACAACAGTTAAAGAAAAAACGTACACTTTCCAACCCATTCAAGATGGGAAAGTATATCTTCATTTCTATACCCATTTATGGGGTGCGAACTATGGAGATATGAGATACTCATTTGATGTCAAATAACAAAAAGAGAGAGTTAATACTCTTTCTTTTCATTAACATCATAGGAACAGGTTGCTCTCACCCCAATGCTATAGGAAAATATACACAACCTATCTCACTACAAAAGAGATACTTTATTGATAAAGTTTTATTTAATAACTCAGCAGATGATAGATTGAGTTTTAATGAAGAGCAGATAGAGCATCAACTTCTTAAAGAGCTTCAACCCAGTCAAAACCATCTTAGTAAAAATGCTACTCTACTAAAAATCGAACTTTTAGCCATTAAAGATAAAGACATTCAAAAAGAGAGCAGATTAAACCTCCACAATATTTTTGCAGTGATAGCCATGTTCACGACACGTGTGCTTCCAGATACATCCACTATTGAAAAGAGTGAATTTAAACAGAAGTTATTTGTTTTAAAAGTCACATTAGCCAAAGATGAGACAAAACTTTTTATAGAGGTAGACAATTACGAAACCATCGAAGAGCTTAAAGAAGTTTTCAAAAAAGAGTTATTTCATAAAATAGAGGAGTTAATTACATGAAAACTACTATTTTCATCATCACCATCGCCCTACTCTTTGTTGGATGTGTTGATAAAACCTATACCTATCGCTCTACTATTTCCGATGCCAACCTTAGTGCCTATCTCAACTCAACTATAAAAGAGAAAGAGTCACTCTATCAGGTTACAACAACACTTAGAATGAGTTACTTCTTCTCAGAAAATGAAGCAAAAAAACTACTTAGTAAAGAGATATTAAAAATCATACGAACACTTTGTAACGCAAAAAATAGACGATATTTTGCCGTTATCACACCCAAAGAACTCTCCAACTATCCTCATGGAAGCTTGGTCACTACAGAAAAAGAGTTTATAGCAAAACTTCAACGAAAAAACTTTACCAAAGAGGCACGAAAAAACAATGCTTCTCTATCTATCCATATTTTACTACTCAAGGAGAAACCTCTGAACTATTTGGTTTGGGACAGTCAAAACTATTAAAACTTAGATATAAAACCCAAAGAAAAGGTATATCCTGATAAATCAGGATAAGTTTTAGTACCACTTACTTCTCTCATTCTTCCATTAATAAACTGATAATTTCCTTCATATGCCGTTACATCTGTTCCATCTAAGTAACCTAGAGAAAAAGTATAGTTGAGTTGAATTGTACGTTTTTCATTTGGTGCTTTAGGTCTGTTAGGATTATAAACCATTTTTAAACCATAGCTCAACAGTGTGCCATCTTCATAATCAGAAGATTTTGTTGTAGATATAAACGCTGTTTTATTGATATATGTACCCATTTTAATATGTGGATTAAAAGCATAAAGTAGTGAAGTTCCATAACGATACCCTACATAATTATCACCATAGTTATGTAAACTCTTAGAGTTAAAATCCACTTGTTGCCAATAGAGAGACCACTCTATATTATTATAATCAACATATGCACCAAGACCATAAAAAGGGTATAGATAGGCTCGTTTGCCATCATCTTGCTTTACATAGGTAAACTCCCAAGGAGCAAAAATTCCAAAACTCCACATATTTTCATCAATGGTACTGCTATCTGCCTGAGCCAATGAGCTTAAAATCAACGTCGCTATTATCTTTTTTTTCAATAGATATTCTCCCCTAATTAATGTTATAATTATAAGTAAAAACATTAAGGATAAAAATTAAAACTCTACAAATTATTCTCATGGCTCTTCTCTTTGTCAATTGTTCGCACAAAAATATATCTCTTTCAAAAAACAGAGAAAATATTAAAATATTAGAAAAGGAAATATTACAGAGAGAAAGTTCTCGTACCTTAGCTCACACCCATTTAAAGTTAGCAAACCTCTACCTAAAAGAGCAGATGGTTCAACTGGCAATCAGTACATTTAAAAAAGCTAAAACCTATGGGGAAGAGAGTTTAAAGAGTCAAGTTTTTGAAGCAAAAACCTTAGAGGGTATTGCCGATGCCTATGACCTACTTAAAGAGAATACTACAGCACTAGCCTACCATCAAGAAGCCTATGGGCTAATAAAAGATAAGAGCTACCAAGCAGAAGAGCAAGCCAATATACTCTCAGATATTGCCAAAGAGTATATCGAACTGGGTCAAACTAAAAAAGCGATTGAGCCGTTAGAGTCTGCACTCAATATTATGGAGTCCATTCATGACAGACTTTACCCTAAGACCATTCGATTAAATAATTTACTAGAAAGCATACAAGAGGGTAAAGGGCATTTTAAAACTTCTCTTAAAAATCAACGTCTACTTTATGGAAGAGATAGCCTAGAGGTTGCAGATTTATATTGTGATATAGCCATACAGAAAGAGCAACAAGAGGCAAATGAAGAAGCCTTAGAGTATTATGATAAAGCCATCAAAATATATAACCGTAAACTTTCAGATATAGATGAAAAGAGCTATACCACCTACCATAAGAGAGCTACCATTCAAAAGAGATTAAACCACTATCAAGCATCTTTCAACAGTGCGATTCATGCGTTTGATGGCTTTTTTAAAAATCAAACACTTATCTTTTCAACGCTTACAACTCAAGAGAAAAAAACCTATATTCAAAAACATAAAAAATATATAATATCACTATTTCAGAACTACGATAATCAGCATAAAAAAAAGTTATTTAATCGTTGGTTGAACTACAAACGAAAACTTTATGATGAAGAGAATGCACTGGCACGTCTTTCACTCTCAACAAAAAATAAATCAGCAATAATACAACTAAAAAAGTACAAATACCAACTGGCACAAAACTATCAAAAACATACTATAGATAAGGGAGTCATTCTTAATCTACAAGAGAAAATTGATAAACTAGAGCGTCATTTAAATATAGAGATTTTTTATAAAAATAGACAAAACAGTGATATAAATTACAAACAGATAAGTAATCTACTTGAAAAACAAGAACTCTATATCGATTTTGCCAAAATTGATAAAAACTACTATATTTTTACACTCAATCATAATCAAGAGATAACAGTGGAAAAAATTTCTCTAAAAGAGAGTCAAAAGATAGAACTCATTATTCATGATTTTCAACAAGACATTATGAAAAGTTCACCTTTAAAAGAAAATGGATTTCACTACTTAATGGGGGCTATTTATAAAATAATCTTTAAGAATATAGCATTAGATAAGATAAACTCACTTATTATATCACCTGATTCCTCTTTAAATTTAATTCCATTTGAGACACTTTATAATGAAGAGAACCGAAGCTATCTTATTGAACACCTAGCTATCTCCTATATTCCCTCAGGTCGAGAACTCATTACACAACAGCACGCATTACCCCCAAACCGAGATATTGCTCTATTTTCTAAATCTGATTTTTCAAACTATACAACACTAGAAGACTTAACATATACAACCATAGAGCTTCAAAAGATAAAAAATATCTACCCCTCAGCTACAGTTTTTCAAGAGAACAAAGCGACACGTAAAAATCTATTTAACCTCTCTAAACCTAAGTTTTTACATCTCACCACACATGGAAGCTATGAAGAGAAAAAAGAGACATTGAATCCTCTACTCAACTGCTTTATCTATTTAGATAAACCTATTTCAGGGTTAGAACTCTCCACGCTTAATCTTCATGGAACGGAATTGGTTGTCCTCTCTGCCTGTCAGACAGGTGTGGGAAAAATAGAAAATTCAGAAGGAGTTTCCAGTATGGCAAAAGCACTTATGGAAGGTGGTGCAAAAAATATACTTGTAGCACTGTGGCTAATTAATGATAAAGCAACAAGTAAGCTAATGGAGCTTTTTTACCAAAATATCAAAAAAGGCTTAAGCTATAAAGAGTCTCTTCGTCAGGCAAAATTAACGCTATTACATAATCCAAAGTTCGAAGAGCCTTATCTTTGGTCTGGTATAATTTTAATTGGTAAAAATAGGTTATAGCTTCTATTCTAACTTTCCTATCTCCTCGATTAAGTCTGTTGGAAGCATAGCATAAGAACTCCCATCATAAGCTTTTGCCGAGGCTGTTAAGGCTAAAGAGCCCTGCACGGTTGCCTCCAACGGCGTTACTCCTTGTGCCAAAAGTGAACCAATCAGCCCACTTAGAACATCGCCACTTCCCCCTTTGCTCAGGGTGGATGTACCATGAGGGTTGACAAAGAGTTGCTCATCTTGGGCGATAATCATGTTTGCCCCTTTTAAAAGTAAGGTGACATGAGGGAAAAGCTCACAAAACTCTCGCACCTTATTAAAACGGTTGGCTTGTAAAATGGCAATGTTCAGAGGGCTATCGATGGTCATGTTCCACAAGCTCACAAACTCTTTGGGGTGTGGAGTCAGCACAACAGCTCGGTCTTTCTGCTCTAAAAACTCCAAAATATGCTCCGAAGAGAACGCCCCTGCATCAAGCAACAACGGCAACTCAGAGGCTAACACCTCTTCAACACTCTCCTCTTCAAAGTCCAAAAATCCCATACCCAACGCAATGGCTGTGGTGTTGTACGGAAGCTCCACATCGTGCATGAGCGACAACGGTAACGGCGTCTCCAACTCCCCCACCATCGTCACCAACCCTGCCCCAAATCGCAAAGCAGAGAGTCCAGACATTATGGATGCCCCCTCTTTTTCACCTGCTATTACAGCTAAATGTCCAAATGTTCCTTTGTGGGTTATTTTAGATAAATTACGTGAAGGAAGTTCTAAATCAGACTCATCAAGAAGTTGTATATTTGATTTAAACCCTTCTGTATACTTATAATGATGCATTCCCAAATCAACACAAATGACCTCACCTACATAATCTTTTGCCATATCAGTGTAAAGACACTCTTTTAATGCACCCATAGTAATAGTAATATCAACACGAAAAGCCAAAGGTGAGGGGTTACCATTGATATCAATTCCTGTAGGAATATCACAAGCAATTTTAAATCCTCTTAACATTTGCATAGAAACTATTAATTTACGTACTTGCTCATTTAACTCACGAGACAATCCTGCTCCAAAGATTGCATCTACTATTACATCTGCTTCACAGAGTTCATCAACTATTTCAAGAGTATTAAATGCCTCTAGTCTTTCCAATTGCAATGTTCCCATTAATGATTGTACACCAAAAGGAATATAGAGTTTTACTTTAAAATAACCAAAAAGTAAACGTGCTAAAACAATACCATCTGCTCCGTTATTTCCTACACCACAGACAATTAAAACAGTAGGAACTTCATCACTATTATTTTTCCCATTAAAAAATGTAAATCTATTTTTTATATAATTCGCCATGCCCATTGCTGCATGTTCCATGAGAATGTCTTCGGTTAGGTTGTAGTCGTCGTAACATCGGTGGTCTAGGGGGTAGCAGGATTTGTATAGGGGTTGCATTATAACGCTCCAAATTTTTTAAAAATAGATTCAAACTCTTCAAAAAAACTGTAAATAGTTTTTATATCCAAACCACTCTGTTTACAACTTTCAATGTTTTTAAACATTACTTTTCTAGCATTTACCAACTCATTATGATTTAAATTGAGAAACTCAATGCTATTTTCAGCTCGTATCTTTTTATCATCAGATAATATTTTTTTTGGTCTGATTTTTCCTTTTGTAGTGTAATCAAAAAAATCAGATGGCATCTCTATTTCATAACTATTTGAAAAGAGTCTAATATATTTACTCTCATCAAATTTATTACCTTTATAACTATCACAAGACTCTTTTCTGTCACAAGAGAGAAATAGATTATGGTAGTTACACTCTATATCTTTTTCATGAGGAGCATCTCTTGGAATAAAATGGTCTATGCGTGAGACTTTAATTTTCTGCTCACAATAAAAGCACTGCCCTCTTTGCTCTTTGAGTAATGCATCCCGTAAACACTCTCTAACAACATGGTCGCAATCTTTTTCATAGTTTTTTGGACTATTTTTTCTCTTAAAATCAATAAAACAGTCAGGTTCAACTTTATTCTGATTTAGCATTTTGACTCTTTATTTTTGCTATCTCTAATCTTGCTAAGAGTAAATCTTCATCTAAACTACCCAATAGTTTTTCTAAATCATCATAAAGAGTCGTATACTCTTCACTCTCATAATTTTCATCTTCTAACAAATCCCAAAGTCTTCTAATATCTTTGGCTACAGCAGGAGTTCTTAGATTCTCTACACCCATAATATCGGTTAAAATCTTATCAAATTCTAATCCGTAGCTTCTGTCTATATTCTCTATGGCTACTACTCTGTCATCTTCTTTTTTTAGTAGTCGTATATATTCAGCTTTTGCACTTCCTATAATATGGGGTGAGTGAGTAGCTATGATGATTTGACAATTATTTTTAAGTGCAAAATTTTCATATATTTTCAGGACTTTGTTTTGCCATGAGGGATGTAGAGAGAGTTCAGGTTCGTCTATTAGGACTACTTTGTCTTTATAACCTTTAAAATAAAGATATAAAATTTTTGATAATAAAGTTTTTTCTCCTGTAGATAAATCAT
>Ga0256828_1002196_pt1 | contig 11784 bp, 6 predicted proteins | sample CV88metaG_FD_185993 | JGI IMG/M metagenome (GOLD analysis project Ga0256828, IMG submission 185993) | Hydrothermal vent microbial communities from East Pacific Rise, Pacific Ocean - CV88 | ecosystem: Environmental > Aquatic > Marine > Hydrothermal vents | place: Pacific Ocean: East Pacific Rise... | reverse complement strand
TGGAAAATGATACTACCAAAGTGATAAGAAGTACAGCCGCAGTAAAAGATGAGAGTCTTCCAAGTCCACCTGAAGTGAAGTTGATAACAGATTGTCCTATCATAGCACATCCAGCCATACCACCAAAGAGACCTGAAGTAGTGTTTGCAAGTCCCAAAGCTACACACTCTTGGTTTCCACTACCACGGCTTCCTCCCATCTCATCAAGAACTGATAGTGTCAGAAGTGACTCTATAAGCCCAACCATCGCAACGATAAATGCAGTAGATAATATAACTATAAGTGACTCCATATTAAAAAGTAAGCTAGTATCTGGCATCACAAAGTGAGGGAAAGGGACATTTGATAAATTTGCCATATCTCCTACTGTTTTGGTATCTATACCACCAAAGTGTACGACCAAAGTTATCACTATGATAGCTGCAAGTCCTGCTGGGATGGCTTTTGTGATTTTTGGAAGGTATTGCATAGTTAGCATAGTGATGGCTATGATGATATACATCACATAGTTTTCATGCAAAGAGGCTAGTATGATATCACCCCATGCTGATATATCTGTCCATGGATGAGTACTGTACTTGTCCAAATCTTTTGGTGCAAGAAATGGTAACTGAGCCATAGCGATAACTATAGCCAAACCGTTTACAAAACCAAAAAGAGCTGGTTGAGGAACCAGACGGATAAATTTACCCATTTTGAGTAAACCTATGGCTATTTGTATAAACCCTGCTATGATAGAAGTGATAAGTATGTAGTTTAAAACCATCAAAGACAAGGCTTCTTTATCAAGGTCAGGGTAGTGTTGCTTGACCCATAATCCCAAAGATATAAACACAACAGCTACTGAACCTGTAGCTCCTGAGATCATCCCTGGTTTTCCACCAAGTAGTGATGTGATAAGTCCTATGATAAAAGCAGCATAAAGTCCAACTACAGGAGAGACTCCTGCGATGAAAGAAAAAGCGATAGCTTCAGGTACAAGTGCTACAGCTACTAATGCACCTGAGAGTATATCATTTTTGATGTTTTGTTTGGAGTATTTTTGTATATCAAACAAGCTAAAATCCTTAGAGTAAAATAGGGGCGAATTTTAGCATAAAAGTCAAAAAATAAACTAAAAGCTACTGGTCATCTCTATAAACATCTGTGATATCAAAATCATAATCAGGTTCAATCGCTGGTACATCTTTCAAACTAGCTTTATTTATCTCTTTTGATTTAAGGTCATAGTCTTTTCCTTGATAAAATTTCTGCTCTTTTGCATACTTCTCTTCTAGTTTTATCTGCTCTTCTATCTGTTTTTGAGTTAGAGCTGATTCGTTTATATCTTTTTTGGTGATGTTTTTATCTTGATGGTTTGTTGTATTTGTCTCTGCATATAGACTACTTATAGATAAAATCCCAGCTATTAGTAAAATCTTTTTCATAATGCTACCTTATAGTATAGATAATTTTGTTTGATTATACAATCTTGATAATAAATCTCATATAACTTTATACTATAACTTATCTAAAAATACAAAATCGTATCACATTGTTACAAAAGCTTAGTTTTGATATGATTTGGTTATGAGATATACAAGATGCAAAGAGCTTTTTGGTGATGACTTTGTCAAACTTCAAAAAGCCAAAGTTTTGATACTAGGTGTTGGTGGAGTAGGGAGTTATGTGCTTGATTGCTTATATAGAAGTGGTGTGAGTGATATAACTATCGTGGATTTTGATACTTTTGATGTGAGTAACCAAAACAGACAGATAGGTTCAGAGTTTGTAGGTGAGTCAAAAGTCGATGTTTTTGCTAAGCTTTATCCATCTATCACTACTATAAATACTCAGATAGATACCAAATGGGTAGAGGAGTTTGATTTTGCTCCTTATGATATAGTAGTAGATGCACAAGATACTACTAAAGTTAAGATAGCACTTGCTAAAAAATGCTACAAAAAGCTTATCATGTCAGTAGGCTCAGCCAAACGCTACGATGCTTCCAAGATAGAAGTAGCAACTATCTGGAAAACTCACGGAGATGCCCTAGCTAGAAAGATACGAAATGAACTTAAAAAAGCCAAGTTTGATAGAAACTTTTTAGTAGTTTTCTCTCCAGAAGAAGACAGGTGCAAAGGCAGTGGCTCTTTTGTAGGAGTGACGGGTAGTTTTGGATTGATGATATGCTCGGAGGTTGTAAAAAAGATAATTGCTAATTTTTAGCAATTTCTTTTTGAATTTCTTCAGCATCTACTGCTCTACTAAAGAAATATCCTTGATAATAGTCGCATCCAAATTCTTTTAAGAAATTTAGAGTTTTCATATTTTCTACACCTTCTGCAACTACTTTTAGTTTGAAAAGTTTTGCAAAGTTTACTATCATCTTGACTATCTCTCTGTTAGATTGGTTTTCTATATCCATAATAAAACTTTTGTCTATTTTGATACTGTCTATAGGTAATTTTTGTAGGTATGTCAAAGATGAGTAGCCTGTTCCAAAATCATCTACAGCAAACTTGATACCGAAAGATTTGAGTATTTTTATTTTGGAGATAGCTTGTTGCATATCACTCATAAAAGTATTTTCAACAAGTTCTAGTTCTAGGTTTGAAGCATTTACATTGTATTTTCTAATACTATTTTTTATAAATGGGATAAAGTTGTCATTTTGGAATGATTCTGGTGTGATGTTGATAGCTACTGTATAATCAAAACTACCATTTTTTTCTTTCCATATAGATATCTGTCTGAGTATTTGTTCTATAAGAAGAGTTTCTAAAAGATACATATTTTTTGTATCGTTTACAACTTGTAAGAACTTATCAGGAGAAAGTAGTCCTTTTGTAGGGTGTGACCATCTAACAAGAGCTTCCATACCTATCATTTTATTTGTATTGACATCTACTTTTGGTTGATAGTAAACAATAAACTCTTTATTGGTTATAGCTTTTTTGATCTCTTTCTCAAGAAGAGAGAATTGTTTTAGTTCTATATCTAGTTCTGTATCAAAAAATGCAAATTTGTTTTTTCCTGCTTTTTTGGCTTTGTACATAGCAATATCAGCATGAGATATAACCTCTTCATATCCGTTTTCATGGCTAGGAAAAATCTTGATACCTATACTAAAAGTGACTTCAAATGGATGCCCATCAACCATGATAGGATCTTTCATATTTTTTTGTATGATTTTGGCTATATGTGTTGCTTGTTGTATGGATTGTAGTTCTTCATTGCCTATATTGAGTGAAAGTATAGCAAATTCATCACCACCTAGTCTTGATACTACATCATCTTCTTTTGCACAAAGTTGTAGTCTATTGGCTATCTCTTTGAGTATTTCATCTCCTGTTGCATGCCCATAAAAGTCATTGATATATTTAAAGTTGTCTATATCTAAGAAGAAAAATGCATGTTGTATATGATTTGTTTTACCATAAGTAAATGCTTTTTGTGTTTCTTGTTTTAGTTTGGCTCTATTAGTAAGTGATGTCAATGGATCATGTTCAGCTCTAAATTCAGCATCTTTTTGTAGATTTTTGATATCAGATATATCTAAAAATTGTGCTAGATAGTGAGTGATTTCTCCATGGTTATTTTTGATGGCTGTGATAGATAGCATCTCTGGATATATTTCACCATTTTTTCTTTTGTTGTATATTTCACCTTTCCATTTACCATATTTTTTTAGTTCATTCCACATTTTTGCATAAAAATCAGGTGATTGTTTTTCTGAGCGTAAGATATTGGGGTTTTTGCCTATAACTTCACTCTCTTTATATCCTGTAATCTCTTCAAATGCTTTGTTTACTTTGATGATGTTAGCATTGGCATCAGTTATGGTCATAGCTTCTTGTGATTCAAAGGCATAAGATGCTATGTGTAACTCTTCTAACATCTTTTTTTCGTTATTGCGTATTTTGATAAATTCTAAGGACAATGAAGTATCTTTTAGAATTTTTTCTATAAGTTCTATACTTTCTATATCGAAAGCATTTTTATGATGACTAAATAATGTTAAAACAGATATTACTTTTTTATCCAAATATATAGGAAATGATGCAACAGATTGTGTATTTTCATCAAGTACCCCATGGCATTTGGATAAAGCTAACTCTATATCAGCTTTATTAGAGATGATATATTTTTCTTGAAGGTAAGATTTCTGTGGTGTAGTAAGTTTTGATATTGAGTTTGTATGTGATAAAGAAAAGTTCAGATTTTCTAATTTGTGTAATTTTATATTTTCTGATACTATTGGTATGAGTTGATTTTTATTAGTATCTACATTACCTATCCAAGAAGCATAAAAATCATTAATATCCAAGATAGTTTTACATAGGTTTTTGTATAAAGCATTTTCATTGTCTATATATGAGATAGAGTTTGTGATATTGCTTATAGCACTATAACTTTTTTGTTGGTATTCAAGTTTTTTGATATTGTTCTCTTCTAGTTTGATGAGTTGATATAGTGTGTACCATATAAAAAGTAGTGCCAACATAGATAGTACCCAAAGTACTATACTAAAAAACAGTGCATTTGAAGCTTTTTGTTTGTTCTCTTTTAACTCTTTTGTTATTTTATCAAGTAGAGCAGTTAGTACATTATTTATCTTATCTATGCGTTGTGTTGCTAGATTGTACCATACCAAACCATCTATACCAAAGTTTTTTGTTTTGTTTGAGTTTAAAACTATATCTCTAAATACATTTATTTGCATTTGCAATCTATGTGGTATAGCCTTTTTAAATCTAAGATATATATCTTTTGGAGTGTATTTGATAAAGTTTTGATAGTATAGTTGTTGTTGTAGATATATCTTTTGTATATCTTTTAACTGTTTGATAGTTATTTTGTCTTCTTCAAATATGTTTGAAAGATATGCTCTTTCTATACCAGCATATTCTTTAAAATATGTCAGGTTTTGTATAGATTCAAAGTCATTTAATATCTTGGCATCTACATTTTGATAATTTTGCATAGGTATAGAATCTATCAGTTTTTTGATAGTTTTTGAAAAAAATGTTATTTCATCATGAAAATCAATCTTTTTAGTATCTATCTTGATTCTATATAGTTTTAAATCATTGAGTCTTTCTAGTATATCTTTTGAAAAGTCCATACTACCCGATGATTCAGAAGCATAATAGTTTATATAATTTTGGATAGCTTTATCTGTTAATCTTCTTTGTTGATCTAGTTCATCTTTTGTCTGTTGGGTCTCTTTTCCAAGATAAGCTGAACTAAGACCTCTCTCTTTTTGTAGTTCGTGAATTACATCAGAGATGACTTTGATAGTATCTATCTGTTTGTTGATTTTTATAGCTATTTGTTGGTTTTGATAGTTCTCATACATAAACTTTGATGAGAAATAAAACATACTTACAGTAGGGATAAGTAGTATAAGTATGATTTTGGATTTTAGAGATTTGAAATTAAACATTCGATATCCTCTGTTATTTATGGTCTATATACTTTGATATTTGGGGCTATACCTTCATCTTTGAGATACTGGGCGTGAAGTTGGCTCATGATACCTTTTTGACAGTATAACAGATAATTATCATCCATTGATAACTTTTTGAACTCTTTTTTCAAATCATAAAAAGGTATCTTTAATACTTTGTTTGTATGTTGCAATACATCTTCCTCACTTCGTATATCTATGATGATATCATCTTTGTGTGGCTTGTGTATTACCTCTATAGGAGCTTTTTGGTTGATATCTTCTATGACTTCATCTACATAGATAGTTGTTGCTTTCTCTACAGCACTATCAAGCACACTATAATCAAATGCTTTTGCTACTTTCTCCAAGCGTTTAAAAGAGCCGTGTGTAACAGGGTTTTGGGATATCACTCCACAATACTCAGGCATACTCTCTGCAAATGATTTTGTACCTATCTCTTGGGCGATTTTGATAATCTCTGGTTTGTTTGTAGTAGCCAAAGGACGCAAAACAAGTTTAGAAGTAGCACTATCTATAAGAGCTAAGTTTCTAAGAGTTTGGCTACTTACTTGTGCGACACTCTCACCTGTAAGTAATGCATCTATATCCATATCGTTTGCTATGGCTTCACTAGCTTTAAGCATAAGTCTTTTTAGCATAATCCCCATATAGCTAGGAGGAGTATCTTTAAATATCTGTGCTACAACATCTTCAAAAGGTATAGTAACAAACTTGACTCTGTGAGATGAACCAAACTTACTCCAAAGATAGAGTGCTACTTGTTTGACTCCTATCTCGTGGGCATTGCCTCCAAGATTGAAAAATACATAGTGAGTTTTTAGACCTCTTTTGATAGAAAGATAACTAGCCACTGTAGAGTCAAATCCACCTGACATAAGTGAGAGTATATCGCCACCACTTCCTATAGGAAATCCACTAAGCCCTTTGTAGTGTTTTGTGATGATATTTAGCTGATTGTTTATAAGCTCTAATCTTACTGTGATATCAGGATGGTGCAAATCAACACCTTTGGCTTTGCTTTTGGCTCTAAGGTATCCTCCAACTACTCTTTCTATCTCATGAGAGTTAAACTCGTGTGAACCTGTCCTTTTGGCTCTAACAACAAAGCTTTTGTCTTCAAGTGAGTCTATAACTACACTACCTACTATCTCTTTGATATCTTCAAGTGTATGGACTCCATCAAACTGCAAAGCTTCAAGTACTTGGTCAATACCTGGTGTATTTAGCAGTATCTCTTTGCTCTTTTCTACCAACTTTACAGGTATAGTAACTTCTATCTTGTCTGAGAATTTTTTGATAGATATAGACTCATCTATCCTAAAAAGCATAGTTTGTAAGTTTTGATAGAGTTGAGCTATCATATCTTTTTTGGCTTTATCGCCTTTTACCATTATCTCTGAGAAAAGTTTTAGTATAAATTTTTGAGTTTTGATAGAGGGTTGCAACTGTGTATTCTCCTAAAATATTGTTGGTATATATATTCTGATTATAGCATAAAGTTACTCTATGTTTAATTGTATATACCTACATAAAGAAAAATTAATCTTTGTCATATAAAATACAAGCCTTTTATGGTAAAATAGTTAGCAATTTAGCTAGGAGAGAGTATATGAAAACATTTATAACTTACTATCAAGATCAACAAGATTTATACTCCTTTATAGCAAGAAACTCTATAAAAGATTCATCATCACTATTGATTCAAATTTTTACAGCCAATAACAGAGAAGATTTTATCAGAAAAATTTTAGCTGAGATTAATGAAGTCATACCAAATGCCATAATTATAGGTAGTACAACTGATGGTGAGATAGCAAATGGTGAGTCTAAAAGAAATACTACAGTGATATCTTTTACACAATTTGAAAATGCTACTTTAAAATATGCTGTTGATATGGAGCCAGACAGTTTCAAAAGAGGAGAAAAATTAGCATCCAAACTAATCGCAACCAATAGTAAACTTTTTATACTTTTTAGTGAAGGATTAAATACAAATGGAGAAGAATTTTTAAAAGGTGTTCAACAAAATGCTTCTGGTATAAAGGTGGCTGGAGGATTGGCAGGTGATTATGCTACCTTTCAAAAAACTTTGGTTTTTACAAAGGATTTTATTATATCCAATGGTGCTGTTGGTGTATCTATAAACAGTGATAATCTTAGGGTTTTTAATGGATATAACTTTAATTGGCAAAAGATAGGAAAAAAGTTGACAGTTACCAAAGCTGAAGGCAATATAGTATATGAGATAGATGGACGAAGTGCTATCGATACATACAAGCATTACCTTGGAGAGAAAGTTGTTCATAAAATACCATCTATATGTATAGAGTTTCCTCTACTTGTAGAAGAAAATGGTACTTTAACTGCTAGGTCAGTTATATCAGCATCAGGTGATGGTTCTTTGACTTTTGCTGCTACTATCAAAGAGGGTAGTGAAGTTTATTTTGGATATGGTAACCCTGAAGAGATACTCAAGCATACGCAAACTATACCATATCAGTTAGAAGAGTTTGCTCCTGAAGCTATTTTTGTGTATTCTTGTATGGCAAGACTACATTTTATAGGACCTATGATAAACAATGAGTTAAAGCCATTTAGTAAATTGGCTCCAATGGCTGGTTTCTTTACATATGGTGAGTTTTTTTCTTCTGTAGATAATCAGTTTTTAAATCAAACTATGACAGTCTTGGCTATGAGTGAAGCACCTAAACCTCAAAATTGTATCCATTCATTTTATGATAGTGTAGATGATATAGAGTGGAATTCTATGAATGCTTTGATACATTTGGTCAATAAAACAACTCAAGAATTGGTAGAGTATAAATCATTTAAGGAGGCTTATTCAAAATTTGAAAAACTTTTTGAGTACTCTGGTAATGCTATAGCTGTTATCAATAATGGTAAATTTGTAGAGTGTAACCATAAGGTACCAAAATTATTTGGGTATAGCTCAAAAGATGAATTTTTATCTGTAAATGTATTGGATATTATAGATGAAAAAAGCAAAGAAATGTTTAAAGAAAAGCTCTATGAGATAGACCATCAAGTTAAAAAAGATAAAAATCAAGAGTATCAGCTAGAACTTCTGGCAAATACTAAAGATGGTAAAGTTTTTTGGATAGAAGTTATGCTTACAGCCATATATATGGATGATAGCAATATGATATATGTGGTATATAAAGATATAGATGAGCGTAAAAATATAGAGCACTCCTTGAAAGAACAAAGAGATATTTTATTTCATAAAGCATATCATGATGATTTGACAGGTTTGGCAAATCGTAAGCATTTTATGGAAAAATTGCAATATAAGATAAAAACTACCAAAGATAAGATAGCTGTATTGTTTGTAGATTTGGATAAACTAAAACTTATCAATGACTCTTTGGGGCATGATATCGGTGATATTATGATAAAAACAGTAGCTTCAAGACTACAAAATGCTATATCCAATCAAGGTTTTGTTGCTAGACTTGGTGGTGATGAATTTATGGTTATGTTATATGATATAGAAAATACTAAGCAGATAGAAGATATGAGTAAAAAGATACTTCATATCATACAACAACCTATAGATTTAGGTATTCATACTTTTTACAGTAGTGCAAGTATAGGGATAGCTATATATCCTGATGATAGTACGGATAGATCTTCTTTGTTAAAGTTTTCAGATACTGCTATGTATAAAGCTAAAGAAGCAGGTGGTAATAGATATGAATTTTATGAAAGTAGTATGACTCAAAAAGCTTTTGAAAAGATAAAAATGCAAGAAGCTTTTATAAGTGCTTTGAGAAATAATGAATTTGAGATATATTATCTACCACAATATGATATGCAACAAGGCATTATATCAGGTGTAGAAGCATTGATAAGATGGAATCATCCTACAAAAGGTTTACTCAGTCCAAATGACTTTTTACCATATATAGAAAAAATAAATTTGCTTTATAGACTAGATAAATGGATGATGAACAGTGCTATAAAAGAGTTTAGTATATGGCAGAAGATGGGTATAGCTCCAGATAAACTGTCTCTGAATATAAGAATGACAGAATTGGCAAATGAACAGTGGGAACGAAAAGTGACAAAGACACTTAAAAGACTCTCTTTTGATAGCAAGTATCTTGATCTTGAAATATCAGAAAGAGAGATAATGAAGCATCCTACTAGAGTTATAGCACTTTTAGAATCTATGCATAGTCATGGTATAGGTATAGTTATAGATGATTTTGGTACAGGGTATTCATCTATCAAGCAGTTGAAAAATCTTCCTATAGATAAGATAAAGATTGATAAGTCTCTTATTGTAGATTTACCAACAGATAAAGACTCTTTAGATATGTCCAATATCATTATAGCAGTTGCTAAAAGTATGAAAGTTGATATCATAGCTGAGGGTATAGAGAGTAAAGAACAGGCTGATTTGTTATATGAAAATGGTTGTAGATATGCTCAAGGGTATTATTATGCAAAGCCTATGAATTCTAAAGAAATAGTTCAGTATCTAAAAACATATAGATAAAGGATTTACTTTATCTATATCTATGCATAGTGTATTTGGTTTTTACCTTTTTCTTTTGCAACATACATTGCATTATCTGCTACACTCATCAATTCTTTGACTGTACTACCATGTTTTGGGCATATTGATACACCTACACTAAACGATATACTTATGGTTTTATTGTCTATATGCATAGGTTTTCTGACACTTTCTAAAAGTTCATTTAGAGTTTCATCCAACTCATCATCTCTTATCTCACTAACAATCAATAAAAACTCATCACCACCGATGCGTAAAAGTGTATCAGATGGTTTCATATAAAGCTTTATCCTGCTTACTACAGTTTTGAGTGTTTCATCTCCTATATGATGACCATAGACATCATTGACATCTTTAAAGCCATCTAAGTCTATATAACATATAGCACTTTTTTGATGATAGTCTTTTGCCATGATAACTGCATGTTGGATTTTTTCTCTAAGCAAGTGTCTGTTTGGTAAACCTGTTAGATAATCATAATGTGCCATTGATTTTAGTTCATTGATAGCATGTTCTTTATCTTTGAAGAGTATGCCTATAATCAATACTAAAAGTATATGGTTTAGTATAAAAAAGTTTAAATGTATGATATTGTCTATAGGTGATTGGTCTTGAGCAAAAGTACCTATGTCAAGATGAGTTAGATATGTATATCCTATAGATATCGATACTGATACTAACATAGCATATGTTAAGTTTTTGATTGCCATATATATGCTAACAGGTAGTGTCAAGAGTAAAAGCAGTGATATATTGTTGATAGTAAAATATGTTTGTAAGATATATACATATACCAATGGAGCAATGATAGCCAATAATACATAATGAAGTTTTATCTCTTGTTTATGAGCATATATCAAAAGTAGCATTGGAGCTATAAGTATTTGTCCCATTACATTACCTGTCCACCAAAGTATAGCATTGTGCCATATATCATCAAATGATATTACACTTGTAAAAGCAAGTATATAGTTACCAAATATGGCAGATATAGGTTGTAGTATCAAAGTGATTATAAGCACTAAACCTATGATATCTCTAAGCTGTTTAAGCTCTCTGTTTAGTTCTAGTTTATAGAAAATCTTATAGGCTATATATGCTTCAAAAGTATTGATGAAAGCTACACCTATCGCAGCCAAAGAGTTACTCCATGCAAACTGTGCTAGTAGAAGTTGTCCTATAAAGATACCTGGTAATACTTTATATCCATATATCAATGCACCAGCCAAGGCAACACCCTCTGGTATAAAAGCAGATACTACCACTATACTAGTTTGTGAAAGTAGGGTAGTGCTTATCATCCCTGTTATATTATATAGCAGTGCCATAAAAAGTGCTATCATAAGATCGTTAAAAAAATTTGTTTGTTCTGTTCTTTTCATAGATGCAATTTTATACTATATTTATCATCAAAATATCATAAAGACACAATAATAACACTTTTTTATGATATTATTTATCAATAGAGATATAAAAGGAGAGAGGATGAGGATTTTTGTTGTTTTTATGTTATTTATGGTTTTTGCTATATCAAGTTCTTATAAATATAAAATAGATGACTGGGATACCAATATCACAAAAAAAGTGCAAGATAGTTTGCAACAAAAAAGTTTGACACCTATGCTTACTTCTGTTGCTATGCCAACACCTGCACTTTCTAAGATGGCACCAAGAAAGCTTGGTTTGTCTGTAGGTGGAGCAAAAGACAGTGATAACTTTATACAAAATATCAAAAATGGTTACTTACCCAAACTAAAATCTATCACTTATGAGGGTGTTTTTTATG
>Ga0256828_1002195_pt1 | contig 11787 bp, 11 predicted proteins | sample CV88metaG_FD_185993 | JGI IMG/M metagenome (GOLD analysis project Ga0256828, IMG submission 185993) | Hydrothermal vent microbial communities from East Pacific Rise, Pacific Ocean - CV88 | ecosystem: Environmental > Aquatic > Marine > Hydrothermal vents | place: Pacific Ocean: East Pacific Rise... | reverse complement strand
CCAATTATGAAACAGAGCTTATTCCTAAAAAGCTTTTGAAACAGAAAGTCGATGAGCTTTGTAGGTTTTATGAGGATAAGGAGTAAAGATGATTAAAAATAATTCGGCAAAATTTTATTTGTTACCAACTTTAAATGGTGCGATGGCAATCGCCCCCTACGGAGATTCAAATGCCTAACCAATTCCCATGGGACTTACACTCCGACCAACCCTATATCTTAAAACGAGAGACAAAAAAAGAACTAAGAAAAGGTCATGGGTTTGACTATGTAAAACTTATAGCAACCAACCTCATCTTTTTTCCTTATTTATTTTTTAAATTTTATCTCAAACATGTAGGTTCGATTTCATCGAACGATAAAATCGAACCTACAACATCTAAAGATTTTTATGGATTGTGTGTTAATTTAGACAAAGGTAAAGAACAGTTTGAACTGGTCAAAGAACTAGGAGTTAAGTCTCTTCAAATTCGTGTTTTTCTAAATGATATGGACAATATAGATGCTTATGTAGCCTTTGCTAAAAGTTTTGGAGATGACAAAGAACTACTCATTACTATTATTCAAGACAGAAAACATATTGAGAATCATGAGCTTTTAGCTAAAGATGTAGCAATAATTTTCAAAAAGTTTAAAGGTATTGCTAACGAATTCCAAATAGGAAATGCCATTAACCGAATAAAGTGGTCATTTGTCTCTATGGAGGAGTATTTGGCATTTTATGAAGTGGTTCAAAAAGTACGAGATGAGCAGTTTCCAGACATTAAACTTGTGGGTTCATCGGTGATAGACTTTGAGTACCACTTTAGCATTCGTACGCTTTTTAATGGCTACAAAGTTCACTACGATAAGTTTAGCTCTTTGCTCTATGTTGACCGTCGTGGTAGTCCACACTCTACACAGATGGGGATATTTGACTTTAAAAATAAAATAGAATTTTTAGATACCATTGTAAAAAGTTCCTCTAAAAGTGAAAACAGCATCTACATTACAGAAGCAAACTGGCCCTTGTCCCACACTGCACCTTATGCTCCTACTTCTGAAAAAGAGTGTGTGAGTGAAGAGCTTTATAGCAAATATATGTTGGAGTACATCGACATAGCAGTTGGTAGCAATAAAATAGAAAAACTCTTTTGGCATCAACTTATTGCTCCGGGGTATGGACTTGTTGACAACAGAGATGGTAAAATTCGTAAAACAGAGGCTTTTTATGCCTTTAAAGCCCTACTGAAAAAAGAGATAAAATGAAAAAAATCCTCATAGAAGTACCAACATGGCTAGGCGACTGTGTCATGACAACCCCTGCTATTGAAAATATTATAGCTACCTACCCTAACGTCAAAATTACTATTTTTGGGGCATTTGTCTCAACGGCTATTTTTGAAGAGCATCCCAATGTAAAAGCCATTGTGTTAGACGAAAGTAAAAAATCCTCTTCTCGTCTAAAGTGGATATGGAACAAAACCAAAGAGTTGGGGGAGTTTGATGCTGCCATTACTTTTAGACGTACCTTTTTTTCTAAGCTCTTTATCTGGTTTACCAAAGCTCAAACAAAAGGCTACTACAAACGTTACACAAAAGAGACCATTCATCAAGCCATTCGTTATAATGACTTTGTAAACAAAACTTTTGACTTAACAACTGAACCACAAGAGTTAAAAATCTATTTTGAACCTTTTAAATATGACAAACCTACCCTTGGCATTAACCCTGGTGCTTCTTATGGTTCAGCTAAACGTTGGTACCCTGAAAAGTTTGCTAAGGTGGCACAGGAGTTAAGTGATAAGTATGAGATTGTCATTTTTGGAGGACCAGCCGAGGTTGACATGGCAAATGACATTGAGGCTGAACTTCAGAAGTCAAATGTAGCTTCTGAAAACATAGCAGGGAAAACCAGTATAAAAGAGCTATGTCAAAAGATAGCTGGGATTGACCTTTTGATCACAGGTGACAGTGGACCTATGCATGTGGCAGCTGCTTTTAAAGTACCAACAGTTGCTATTTTTGGTCCAACCAAAGACAAAGAGACTTCACAGTGGATGAACCCACAAGGGGTCATAGTCAAAAGAGAGATGGAGTGTAGCCCCTGTATGAAACGTACCTGCCCTCTAAAACACCATGAGTGTATGAAGCTTCTTGAAGCTGAAGATGTTTTAAACAGCATAACTTCATAAAATCTTCATAAAACTTTTATACTATTTTTTAATACTTAATAAGGAAAACCATACAAACAATGACACAAACAAGACTTATAACTATTGTAGCACTCTTTTTGATACTATTTACTAACTACTCATTTTTTACTAATGTACTAAACGTTTACCATTTCGAGGGGATGAATATACTCTATCTATTCTCTGTAGTTATTCTTCTTTTTACCTTTATGATTCTACTTTTTACTCTTTTAAGTAGTCGATACACAACCAAACCCATTCTAATACTCATACTCTTAGTTAGTGCTTCTACTGCTTATTTTATGGACAGTTATCATGTGGTTATAGACAGTGATATGATACGAAATACCATACAAACAGATATAGATGAGTCTTCTGATTTACTCAGTTTTAAACTTCTTGGTTATCTTCTTTTTTTAGGTATTCTCCCTGCTTATTTTATCTATAAAACACCCATAGAGTATGGCTCAATAAAAGTAGAACTTAAGCGAAAAATGAAAACCATACTCATTTCTCTTCTTCTTATGATTGTTATACTCTTTTCATTTAGTAAATTTTATACTTCATTTTTTAGAGAACATAAGCCTTTACGTTACTACACCAACCCAACCTACTGGATATACTCTATTGGAGACTATATTGCCAAAACACTTAATAGTGGTGAAATTATTGTAAAACCCATTGGACTAGATGCAAAAGTAATAAATAGAAACGAAAAGCCAAAACTTGTCATTATGGTAGTGGGTGAAGCTGCACGAGCAGACCATTTTTCTTTAAATGGGTACAAACGAGAGACCAATCCTCTTCTTAAAAAAGAAGACATTATTAACCTTCCTCATGTTAGCTCTTGTGGAACCTCTACAGCTCACTCAGTTCCTTGTATGTTTTCCATATTTGATAGAGATGACTACAGCTATAAAAAAGGAATAAGTACCGAAAATGTTCTCGATGTTCTACAACATACAAACAACATAGATATACTTTGGAGAGACAACAACTCTGACTCAAAAGGTGTTGCCTTACGTGTTCCTTTTGAAGATTATAAAACACCAAAACTCAATACCATTTGTGATGAGGAGTGTCGTGACGAAGGAATGTTGGTAGGACTTGATGACTATATTGAAAAACGAAAAGGAAAAGACATTCTTATTGTCCTTCATCAAATGGGAAATCATGGACCAGCCTACAACAAACGCTATACCAAAGAGTTTAAACAATTTACCCCTGTTTGTGAAACAAACCAACTAGAAGAATGTTCACAAGAGAGTATTAATAATGCTTATGACAATGCCTTGCTACATACAGACCATTTTCTATCAGAAGTGATTCAACTTCTCAAAAAGTATAACACTTCATACCAAACCACCATGATGTATATGAGTGACCACGGAGAAAGCTTAGGAGAACATGGACTTTACCTTCATGGATTGCCCTACTTTATGGCTCCTGATGCACAAACCCATGTGGGAGCCATTGCTTGGTTTGGTCAAAACAATAAAAATAAAATAGACCCTACAAAAGAGTACTCCCATGATAACTTATTTCATACCCTACTGGGACTTTTTAATGTAGAGACAAAAGTATATGACCAAAAGATGGATATGATTAAATGAGTATTGAAAGAAACATAATAACAACTATAGTAGTCCTCATAAGCACAGTCATACTGTTTGGATTAACTCATTTAGATATTATCTTCCAAGATTATCTCTATGACCAACATACACAAAGTTGGATTCTAGACAGAGATTTACAACCTTATAAATTTATCTTCTATGATGGAATTAAAAAACTACTTATTTTAATTGCAGTAGTATTTCTTTTAACTCTTATATTTTTCAGGAAAAATCCTACTGTACAAACATATAAAAAAGGCATTATGGTTGTTATACTCTCTGCAATTATTATACCTCTTGTAATCGGGGGATTAAAGAAAGCAACCAACATGCCTTGCCCAAAAAATGAGATACATTATGGAGGATCATACCCCTCTACAAAAGTATGGGAACCCTATCCTGAAACATTTCAAAAAGAAAAAATATGTTGTTTCCCAGCAGGTCATGCCAGTGGAGGATTTGCATTGTTAAGTCTATTTTTTCTTTTTAAAAGTAGAAAAAATAAAACATTAGCTCTAGTCGGAGCATTAACCGTAGGCTGGAGTATGGGAATTTACAAAATGCTTATAGGCGACCATTTTTTAAGCCATACCATTATAACCATGCTATTGGCATGGCTCATAATTTTAATTATTCAAAAAATTATGACAACTCATCATCAATAATCTGACAAATAGTATGTCCAAAAAGTATGTGCATCTCTTGAATACGAGGTGTATCATCTGAAGGAACCACCAAGTTTACATCACACACTTCATTCATGGCTCCACCATCACGACCAGAGAAACCAATGGTACTACAACCCAGCTCTTTAGCCAAAGTCAAAGCAGAGATAATATTAGCAGAGTTTCCAGAGGTTGAGATACCTATAAGTAAATCTCCCTCATTTGCCAATGCCTCTACTTGACGGTCAAAAACCCTATTATACCCATAGTCATTTCCGATGGCTGTCAAAGCAGAAGTATCTGTAGTCAGTGCAATTCCCGGCAGACCACGGCGTTCTGTTTTGTAACGACCTGTCAACTCGGCTGCTATATGTTGGGCATCTGCTGCTGAACCACCATTTCCACAAAGCAGTACTTTGTTTCCTCTTTTTAGAACCTCTACAGCCAAGGCAGAAGCTTTTTCTAAATCTGCTTCCATCGTTCCCATAACGGCTTGTATGGTCTCTAAATGTAATCTAAATTCTCTTTCAATTGTCTCTTTCATCATTATACCTTCGTAGGTGTGACCATGTCACACGTCAAAATTTATTTATATATAATAAATATATCATATTTCCATATTGTTACAACCGAGATTTGACGTTTGACATGGTCAAACCTACAGTTAACAGGTTGGTGAATCACTCTGAATCTTTGCAATGGTCTTCGTCGTACTCTTACCCTCAACAAAATTTACAAGGCGTAACTCATCAGCAATATCTTGACCTACCACCTCTTTGCCTTCGTAGTCACCACCTTTTACCAAAATGTGAGGTTGAACAGCTTTTATAAGCTCATAGGGAGTATCATCATAAAATTTTACCACATAATCCACAGCTTCAAGCGAAGCCAAAATATATGCTCGGTCATCTTCTGTGTTTACAGGGCGTGTGGGACCTTTTAGACGGCTCACACTCGCATCTGAGTTTAGACCCAAAATCAGTACGTCGCCATAGCTCTTTGCCTCTTCTAGGTACTTTACATGACCCACATGTAAGATATCAAAACAACCATTAGTAAAGACCACCCGTTTACCACGCTTCTTTAACTCTTCACTTAACATCGCTATCTCTTCTAAACTTTTAATATGTGAATCAGAAGTAGATTTATTGAGACTTGACTCATACTCAATTATCTCATTAAGCGTAGCAGTTGCAGAACCAATTTTACCCACAACAACACCTGCTGCAAGGTTAGAAAACTTAACACCTTTATCAATGTCATAACCACAAGCCAAAGAGAAACCAAGAGAGGCGATAACCGTGTCACCTGCTCCTGTTACATCGTATACTTCACGAGCTACTGTTGGATGAACTCTCAGCTCATCATCATAAATAGCAATACCATCTTCACTAAGTGTAATAAGCCCTACATCTAAAGCACACTCCCGTTTTAATTTCGTAATGGCTTCAAGCAGTGTCGCTTCATCTTTTATATTTATTTTAGAAGCTTCAATAGCCTCTTTTTTATTGGGAGTTAACAGATAGGCACCTGAATACTTGGTATAATCTTCCCCTTTTGGGTCAACCAAAACCCTTTTAGCATGAGCATTGGCAATGTCTATAAGTTGTCGAGTTAAAGCCGTTGTCAAAACCCCTTTACCATAATCTGAAAGCAGTACCACATCATAGCTGTCAATAGAGGCTTTAAAGTTGTCAACTATTTGTTGTTGAGAACTCTCTGCTATATCATCCGTACTCTCTTTGTCGTAACGCACCACTTGCTGTTGAGAAGCGATGATGCGACTCTTTTTGGAAGTATCTCGCCCCTCTTCTACCACCAAGTTTTCTATGTTTACATCTATCTTGTTAAACATCTCTTTAAGCTCTTCAGCATTGGCATCATGACCAATCACACTTAAAACCGACACATTGGCACCTAAGGCAGAAAGATTGTTAATAACATTTCCAGCTCCACCAAGAACAGCTGTCTCTTTCTCTATTGCCACTACTTGTACAGGTGCTTCTGGTGAGATTCGTTCACATTTTCCCCATAGGTAGTGGTCTATCATGAGGTCACCGATGACTAGGATATTTGGTTGTTTGTTTTTTAGTTCTATCAATTATCTTCCTTAATAACCGTAGGGTATGGCTTTAGCCTACCGTCAAATTAAAACTCTTTAAGTTAAAAAAGTTCAATTTTTCATAAACTTGGTTTAAACGGTAGGCTAAAGCCATACCCTACACCAATATTCAAATATTTTTGTATGCCGATAAAGGGCAGACACGGAGGTCGCCCCTACAACTCTTCTTCATACATGCGTTTAATTTCAGATAAATAATCTTTTATTCCATCTTCTAATTCCCACTCTGGTTTGTAATCTAAAAACTCGGTTGAGGTACTAATATCTGCTTGGGTGTGCATTTGGTAACCTGTAAACGGATTTGGAAAATACTCTGTTCCATAGTCTGTACCCAGCTCTTTTTGTAAAATATCGGCGATATCTTGGAAGCTTCTTGGTTTTGAAGTTCCTACATTGTAAACACCAGACTTTTTAGCATCACATGCTTTTATGTTTGCTTGAAGTACATCTTTTATATAGACAAAATCTCTAACTATTTCGTCACTTCCTTCAAAAAGCCTTGGTGTTTTTCCTGCAAGTATCTGATGCCCAAACTGAATAACAGTAGATGAAGTTTTATCTTTAAAAAACTCTCTTGCTCCGTAAACATTAAAGTACTTTAACCCAACTATGGTCATCTCAGGATTTTCTCTCATGTAACGATACGCTATCTGGTCCATGGCATACTTTGAAAAGCCATAAGGGTTTTCAGGAGACTCTTTACCCACCGTTTGAGGAGACGGCATAGAACCATAAGTTGCAGCAGATGAGGCATAAACCAACACAGCATTGTCCTTTTTTGCTTTCTCTAAGAAGTAGTAAAAAGAGTTTACATTGGTCTGCATGATTATCTCTTGGTCATATACTCTTGTATCTGAAATAGCTGCTTCATGGAAAATATAATCAAAATTATAAGCATCAAGTTCGGCTAAATCTTTTTCAGAGTTTAAGTCACCACAGATGATATCACCAGAAAAACCAATAAGGTTTTTATAATGTCCAAAGCTCTGTAAGTTTCCATTTGAAAACGTAGCTTCGCTTCTAAACTTGTCAAAAACAACTACATGTGATTGTGGGAACTGTTCTTGAAAGTAAAAAGCCAAATTAGAGCCTATAAAACCTGCTCCACCTGTAATAAGAATCGTTTTGTTATTAAAGTCAATGTTGTTATATTTCATAAAAAGATTATAGCTTTTTTTCCTCTATCTAAAATTTAAAAAGATTAAAAGCGTAGATTATACTCTTCTATAAAGCCTTATAAAAAAGGTTTCTGATGAAAATAAAAAGAAAATATTTATATCTGTTTGACTCTCTCTTTTGCTACTTTTACAATATGTTCATCTTCACCCAAATCTAACCACTTAAACTGCATACCACTTTGGATGGTTCCATCGACTATATCACCAGAGTTTCTAAACTTCAAGTCCAGCTTTGCTATCTCGAAACCACTCATGGTTTGGGTAAAGGACTTTAAACGTTCATTCTTTTTGTTGTTGGTAAAGAGGTAACACCAACTCTTTAGCCCCAAACGCCCTACCCTACCACGAAGCTGGTGAAGCGTTGCCAAGCCCAAACGTTCTGCCCCAACGATGACGATAAGCGTCAAACGAGGCAGGGAAATACCCACTTCGACTACCGTAGTGGCTAAGAGAATGTCACCCTTATCTCGGAACTCTCTTAAGACCTCTTCTTTCTTTTTGTCTTTTCCATGGGTTACATAGACGTTCTCAAACTTCTTCTCCCAAAAGCCACGACCTTCGTCCAGTGACTGGTAAGGTATCTCTTTGCTCTCTTCTACCAAAGGGTAGATAATGAGTACTTGATGCTCTTGGGCTATCTCATCTGCTATATCTTCTAAGAGTTCAGCAAAATCCCCTTTGTCTACTACTCTGGTCGTAATATCTTTATCAAAAGGTGTCGAAGTTATAAGGCTTACATCTATGAGTTCTGACTGCATCATCGCTTGGGTTCTAGGAATGGGCGTAGCCGAAAACTGTAAGTAGTGAGGTTTTTTCTCCCCTTTTGCCATCATGTTTTCTAACAAAGCTCTCTGTTTGGTTCCAAAACGGTGCTGTTCATCTACCATAACTAGGGGTACTTGAGGTAGGTCATCTTTAAAAAGCAGTGCATGAGTACCTATTATAAAATCTGCTATTTTATAGTCACCCTCATTTTTCCCCTGCATCACTAAAGCAATGCTCATCTCTTTAGGCAAGTGCTTAACTGCCTCTTCATAGAGCTGAATAGCCAGTAAGGAGGTAGGAGCCATAAGCATACTTTTATGAGGTCGTGCCATCACAGCAGCAGCCAAAATGACCATGGTTTTACCTGAGCCAACATCACCTATCACCAAACGCTTGGCAGCCTTTTTATCGAACTTTAAATCTTGTTGTACCTCATGTATAACCAGCTGTTGCTCTTTGGTCAGCTGAAAAGGAAGCGACTTTACAAAAGGAATCAATTCTCCAGATAAAGCCTGTAGTGCAGGAAAATCAGCCCGTTTCCCTTTGAGCTTTTTCATATGGTTAAAGGCTTCTATAAACTTTAAAACCTCTTTGTCATAGGCTTGAGTCTGTTTGATGTTTTGTGGGTAGTGCAGTCCAAGTAAGGTGTTCACCTCATGGGCATTTAACCCCTCAGCATAGAGGTTTTTTTCAGTCACATAATACTCCACCAAAGAACGCATACTGCTCTCTTTAAGGGTGCTACTGTATTTGGGAATAATCTCACCAATTCGTTTAAGCGATTTGGCTTGGTTCATCTGCAACATCCCTCGGTAATCTTCTACTCGTCCTTGTATGTAGTGATGAGAGCCTACGGTATAGAGCTGTCTATGGTAAGGGGTGACCCGAAACAGCATCGATTTTAAAGATTGGTTAAACTGTGGAAGGTTAAAGGTTATTTGCAGTTTTCCATTAAAGTTAGAGACATCGGTAACTATGGCTTCAAAGGTTTGGGTTTCCCCTATTTGAATGCTTTGGCTGAGTGTGGTGTTGTTATAAGAAGTAGGAATCAGCAGAGCCAAGTCAAGCAAAGAGGTAATTTTTAACTTTTGAAACAGGGCTTTGGCTTCTTGCATACGATACTCCTTTTAAAATTGGAATATTGTAGCATAGAAACCTAGAAATATATAAAAATATGTCAAATTGTAATACTTTTACTTTAAAGGCACTCTGCTCATTTACAATAAGGTCACCATTTAACCCTTAATGGTTCTGTTACCTTTTTTTAAACATATTTACATATTTAGTAGATTTTAACGTCTGGTACTTCAGATTGTGGTGGTGGGGGTTGTCAAGGGTTGGTTTTTTGTAGCTTTTTACAAAAAGCGTTTGCCTTGATAGAGGCACTCCCACAAATTGTGGGAGAAAATTAGTGAGCTGCTATTGCCATTCTTGCTGCTTTATATTCTGCGGTAACTGCTTTATTTTTTGCGGTAACTGCTTTATTTTTTGCTATAGCTTTTTCCTTTTCTGCTTCAACTTTTTTAGATTCTGCTATTTTTGCATCTACATCATCAAATATTGACATATCAAAAATTTTTGAATTTAACTTACTTTCATTCATATCTGTTACATTAGTATCTGCAACCCCCACACTCAAAAAGAGAGACAATAGCACCAATACCATTAGATTTTTTCTTGTTTTCATTGGAATCCTTTTTTTTGTTTATTGTAACATATTTTTTTATATGATAAAGGCTATTAATACAAAAATCCAAATAACTAAAGAGGAATTTTATAACCTTAAAGGTCGGACGTTAAATATCTACTTTTTAGTATATAATCATTAAATAATTTAAAGTTACATACCACCTCTCTCAAACCTTAACAAAAAATAAAAGTATTACAATATGCCATATTTCTGTTAAAAAAAGTTATTTTAAGTTAAAATTATTCTAACTTAATAGAAAAGGTTTCAAATGAAAAAATCAATCTTGACAAAAAATTACATTGTAAGTATAATGTAATGAAGAAGATACATTTTGAATGGGATAAAACCAAAGCTAAGATAAATCAAGAGAAACATTTAGTTTCATTTGAAGAAGCAAAAACTGTATTTTATGATGAATTAGCTCTTGAGTTTTACGATGAAACACACTCAGAGTGGGAAGATAGATTTTTAATGTTAGGACTGAGTAACAAACTCAATCTACTTCTTATCTGTCACTGTTATCGTGAAGCTACAGGTAACATACGCATTATTTCAGCTAGAAAAGCCACTAAAGATGAATCTAAACATTACCATAGGAGATAAAACCATGAAAGAAGAATACGACTTAAACAGCATGAAATCACGACCAAACCCTTATGCAAAACAACTAAAAAAACAAGTTACCATGCGACTAGAAACAGATGTCATAGACTACTTTAAAAAGATGGCAGAAGGAGTTGGAATACCATATCAGAGTCTTATTAATCTCTATCTACGAGATTGTGTTGCTTCTCATCGTGAGTTAAAAATGCAGTGGTCATAAGACTCTTTGAGTATATTGTAGTTAACAATGATATTCAAGAAGATGAGTTTATAAAGATGCTAAAAGATATAAAAAGATTTATTTTTATTTAAACTATACAGCATTCAAAATTCATCAAAAATAGTTATTTTTACGAATTACGATTAGAAGTTGCTATTCTACAAGTAACCTAAAAGATGCCAAAAATTTTAAATCTATAAAAACTGAAACTAAACCTTGAAGAAAAAATTCTTCTGACCTATAATCAAAATGAAACAGAGAGTGAGGGTATAAAAACCATTGCTTTTTGGGACTACTTCTCGTAAAATAGCCTTTTTAGATATAAATTTCTAATACCTAGAACACAACGAAGTTAAAACTTCGTTATGAATTCAAAACTGTAATACGTTTACTTCTTCTCACCCGTTACCACAGAAAATGAAAGCAACGCTATCTCTTTATGTTTTTTAATAAATGCGTTAAGCTCTTCAAGTGTCATCGCTTCTATTTTTTTCAAGTCCTCTTTTGAAGCACCCAACGGTCGGTCTGCGTAATACTCTTGAAAAGCCCGTCCTAGACGTTGTGATAAAGTCTCATTTCTAAGAGGTTCAGACCCCATTAAGAACTGTTGTGCAGACTCTAACTCTTCAGCTGTTACCCCTTTGTCTAAGAAATCTTGCACCACCTCTTTAACAGCTTTTACAGCTTCATCACCCGACTCTACTTTGGTCTGTAGGTAACCCGAGAAGTAGCTGTTGGTTTTGTTGATGTTAAAA
>Ga0256828_1002194_pt1 | contig 11787 bp, 10 predicted proteins | sample CV88metaG_FD_185993 | JGI IMG/M metagenome (GOLD analysis project Ga0256828, IMG submission 185993) | Hydrothermal vent microbial communities from East Pacific Rise, Pacific Ocean - CV88 | ecosystem: Environmental > Aquatic > Marine > Hydrothermal vents | place: Pacific Ocean: East Pacific Rise... | reverse complement strand
ACTACAGGTCAAATCTATAAAACTGTTATAGAAAATGAGAGACAAGGTAAATATTTGGGAAAAACTATTCAAATAGTACCTCATATAACAAATGAAATAAAAGAGAGAATAATTCTCGCTGGTGAACCCAAAGATATACTTATAGTCGAACTAGGTGGAACAACAGGTGATATGGAAGGAATGCCTTTTCTTGAAACAATTAGACAAATGAGACATGAATTGGGCAAAGATAGAGTAATGAATATACATGTAACTCTACTTCCGTATATTAGAACAGCTGATGAGCTAAAAACAAAACCAACTCAACATTCAGTTCAAGAGCTTAGAAGAATAGGTATAACTCCACAAATGCTTATATTAAGAGCCGAAGAGAGAATACCAAATGAAATCAAAAGAAAAATAGCTTATACCTGTGATGTTGATGAAGATTCTGTTATAGAAGCTGTTGATGCACCTACTATATATCAAGTTCCTTTAAATTTTAAAGTTCAGGATATATTAAAACCAATTGCCAAACAGTTAAATCTAGGAGAACTCAAACCAAATATGCAACAGTGGGCTGATTTGGTTCGTAAAATTATAGAACCAACACATAAAACCACTATAGCTTTTGTAGGTAAATATTTGGATTTAAAAGAGTCATATAAATCACTTACAGAGGCTTTAATACATGCTGGTGCTAATCTTGATGCCAAAGTAGAGATTAAATGGGTTGACAGTGAAAAGATTGAAAATAATAGTGCAAAACAGTATTTAATAGATTGTGATGGTATTTTAGTAGCAGGTGGATTTGGTGAAAGAGGTATAGAAGGAAAAATAGAAGCTATAAAATATGCCAGAGAAAATAAAATACCATTTTTGGGTATCTGTTTAGGAATGCAACTAGCTATGATAGAGTATGCTAGAAATGTACTTGGATTAAAAGATGCTACATCTGTAGAATTTGATAATGAGACAAAAGAGCCTATAATTTTTTTAATAGATGAATTTATCGATGCTGCTGGGGCTAAACAGGTTAGAACAACTACCTCTCCAATGGGAGGAACTATGCGTTTAGGTGAATATGAGTGTAATACCAAAGAAAATTCTATTTTAAGAGAAGCTTATAATACATCTACAATATTTGAAAGACATAGACATAGATATGAAGCTAATCCAGTATATAGAGAGGCTTTAGAGTTAAACGGAATGATAATTACAGGAGAATCTAATGGATTAATTGAAGCTGTAGAAGTGATTGACCATCCTTGGTTTTTAGGTGTTCAATTTCACCCTGAATTTACATCAAGATTACAAAATCCAAATCCATCTATATTATCATTTGTTAAAACAGCTCTAAATAATAAAAAATGAGATATGAAAATATAACTCCATACCAAATTAATAAAAAACTTCAAGCTAGATTTACCAAAGACGGATTTCTCTCTTTGGCAAATCTTCCTCACCCCTCAACACTAAAAGATATGAATAAAGCCACCAATAGAATAGTTCAAGCAATTAAAAATAGAGAAAAAATTGTATTAATAGGTGATTATGATGTTGATGGAGTGGTCTCTACGACGATTATAAAGCTTTTTTTTAATGAGATAGGGGTAAAGCTAGAGTGGATAATTCCAAACCGTTTTAAGGACGGTTATGGACTATCAGCTAATATTATTCCCAAAATAGTTAATTATGATTTAGCAATTACTGTTGATAATGGTATATCTGCTGTAGAAGCATCAAAATTGTGTAAAAAATATAATATAGATTTAATTATTACAGACCATCATATGGTACCAAAAGAACTTCCTATAGCCTATGCCATAGTTAATCAAAAACAGAGTGATTGTTTATTTCCATATAATGAGATTTGTGGAGCTCAAATAGCATGGTATCTAATAGCATCATTAAATAAGAGTTTAAATAGCAATATAGATATAAAAAAATATATAGGATTAGTCTCTATTGCTATTATAGCTGATATGATGCCTTTGCAACATATTAATAGAGCAATGGTAAAAGCAGGGTTAAAATTATTACCACAGAGTGAATTACCTGCTATTAGAGCTTTTATAACAAAATTAGATAAAGAGGTATTAAATTCAGAAGATATAGCTTTTGGAGTAGCACCTATTTTAAATAGTGCAGGGCGAATGGATGATGCTAAATGGGCTGTGGAGTTTTTGCTTAGTAATAATATTTATGATGCCAAAATAAGATTAGATAGATTAATAGAGTTTAATGAAAATAGAAAAAATACAGAACAAAATATTACTCAAGAAGCATTAAATTTAGTCAATTCAGAGGATAAAGTAATTGTAGTTAATGGTAAAAATTGGCATGAGGGTGTAGTTGGAATAGTAGCTGCTAGAGTAGGAAGAATACATAAAAAACCCACAATAGTTTTAACTCAAAGTGAACATAATGATTTAAAAGGTAGTGGAAGAAGTTTTCATATTTGCAATTTATTTAAAATAACAGAAAAATCTAAAGAGTTATTAAATAAATTTGGAGGACACCATTCTGCTATTGGACTTAGTTTACCCTTTGAAAATTTAGATAGATTTAAAAAAGAGCTACAGTTAAATTATATGGCTGAAAATTATAATGAAAATATAATAGATGCTGATATCTTAGGTGCATTGGATTTTTCATATATTAATTTTAATCTAATAGATATATTTAAACAGTATGAGCCATATGGACAGGCAAATAGTCGTCCAAAGTTTATCACATATGGTGTAACTATAGAAGATGTATCAACTATGGGAAAAAATGGAGAACATAAGAGATTTTTACTATCTCATAATGGAGTTATTCACACAGCTATTTTATTTAAAACTCAATTAGAGTTTAATATAGGTGATAAAATAAATGTTATTTATACAATTAATGAAAATCATTTTAATAATAGAGTAACTATACAGTTAATGATTGAGAGTATAGAATATTAACTATTTCTTTTTATTTTTTCAATCCACTCATTTAAAGTCTTTTCAAATCCTATATTGGAACTTTTATAAAATTTTAACTCTTTTATTAAATATTTTTGTTCTATATATCCTCCAAATTTATGTGGATTTAGATATTTTTTTGAGTGAGTTTTAATATTTGTTGGAATAGGGTGTATCTCTCCATTTTTAACAGCATCCAAAGCACTATTAATTGCTCTATATGAGCTATTTGATTTTGGAGATGAGGCTAGATATACTACTAGTTGTGCTAGAGGAATTCTAGCCTCTGGATAACCTATATATTTGACTATATTAAGAGTTGAGGAGGCTAGGTTTAGAGCAGGGGGATTAGCATTGCCTATATCTTCACTAGCTAATATAGCTAATCTTCTAGCTATATACTCAGGAGGTTCTCCACCATTTATTAGTCTAGCTAGATAGTATAGTCCAGCATCGACATCTGAACCTCTAATAGATTTAATCATAGCAGAGGTTAGGTCATAGTGAGAAATAGCTTCAGATGAGCCTTGTTGTATTGCAAATGGACGAATTGATTTTAGTTTGTCTAGTGAAATACTATCTCCTAGAGCAATAGCACTATCTAATAGATTTAACATAGCTCTTGCATCTCCCCTACTAGAGCTAATTAGAAACTCTCTAATTTTTTTATCAAACTCTAATCCTTCGGTTAATAAAATACGAGAGAGTAGGGTATCTAAATCTCTATCTGTTATAGATTTTAATTCAAATATATGTGAACGAGAACAAATAGCAGAGGTCAATGAGTAGTATGGATTTTCTGTAGAGGCACCAATAATTAGTGCAGAGTTATTTTCCATAAATGGTAGTAGTACCTCTTGTTGATTTTTGCTTAGTCTATGTATCTCATCTATAAAAATTAGAGGTTTTTCTAAAGCATTTGCATATGAGTTAAATATTTTTCTAATCTCTTCAATTTTTAGTGTTGTTGCATTTAGGTTATAAAATGGTTTTTTGAGCGTTTTAGCTATAACTTGGGCTAGTGTAGTCTTGCCACAACCAGTTGGACCATAAAAGAAGCTATGGGTTATAGCATCTTTTTCAACCAATATTCTAAAAGCAGACTCTTTTGAAAGTAGGTGTTGTTGTCCTACTATTTCATCAAGTATAGTAGGTCGGTATTTTATAGCTAGAGACATTATTTTTTATGTTCAGTCTGTTTATCTTTCTGTTTTTGGGCTTGAAGTTTTCTATTTTCCTCTTTTTGTACCTCTTTTAAAAATTTGTGCAAATCATCATACTCCCTGCGAGTAAAATATCTAGTTTTATTTGTTGGTAGATTATTTAACTCTATTCCTCCAAAAGCAACTCTCTTTAAGTCAAGAATTTCAGCTCCAAAATGACCAAAAAAACGGCGAAGTTCTCTGTTTTTCCCCTCTGCTATAGTTACTCTAAGTTTAGTAAAGTGACCAGTTGTTCCTCTAAGTTCATAGTGAATAAAAGGTTTAAACTCCATTGATTGGATTTTGCTTTTTTCATGTCCTCCTGCTTTTGCATTATCTAGTATTAATCCCTCACGCATTGCCTCTTCCATCTCGGGAGTTAATGGTTTATCTATTTTGATATTATAGGTTCTATCTAGCTTTGAACGCATCATAATATCAGCTACTTTTGGAGAATCTGTCATTAGTAATAATCCTTCAGAGGCAAAATCTAGTCTGCCTATAGGAATAAAGTGTCTAAATTTACCAGGTAGTTTATGATAAATAGTAGTTCTACCTCTATCATCTTTTTTTGTTACTAGTGTTCCCTTTGGTTTATTATAGACTATCATGGTAAGCATAGTTCTCTCTTTGATTAGATTGCCTTTTATAGCTACTAAATCACCATCTTGGACATTATAACTAAAATCAGTCATCTTTTTTTTATTGACGGTAACCTCACCAGCTTCTATTAGCTTATCTGCATCACGACGAGAATATTTACTATTGTGTGATATATATTTATTGAGTCTCATAAAATTTCTTTGTATTAAATTATGATAATTATAGCATAGTTGCTATGAGAAGAACTAAACAAAACATCTCTAAAGTAGAGATGTCACTAGAGTATATTCAGATATATAGACATTTATTCACATCTCTATGTAATATCTGATACAATACCTGTAGCACTATCTACATGAAAAGTATGAGTCGATTCTTGCTCCTCTAAATCATCACTTTTTCCCTTCGATAGCAGATGTCCAATTAGACCTCCTACAATTGCAGATAATAATATTATTAAACTTATTACTATTGGTGTTGTTTCAAACATAGTTAAATCCTGTTGTTAATTATTATATTTTTTACAATTTAATTATAATATTATTTAACTAAAATATTCCTAAATATATTGCTATAGAATGGCTATTTCTTGGAGATTTATATAAAAAATAGGAAAAAAAACACATTTTAAAGAGATTTTTTTATGTGTTTTTATGTTTTTATAAATTAGAATTTAAGATTTTTTACTAGTTGTTCCTTTCTCTTTTTGAGCTTTTTGTGTAAATTCTGTAGTTTTACCTGATGCTAATATTTTTGCTTGTTCTACCCAATTCTCTCTTTTTATTCTACCTGGAAATGCTAAAGACTTATCAATCCAGCTAATCTCTTCTTCTGTCCAGTTTGCAATTTGGTCAAAATGGTATATACCCATATCATTTAGCACCTTTTCTAGTACATTTCCTACTCCTTTTATAAGTTGTAGATTATCTTTTTCACCCTCTCTTGCTTGATTTAATAATATAGGCTTTTTATCTTTTTCTTGTTTTTGAATTGTATCTATAAATTTATTTATAGGTTTATGATTAATTTGAATATTATTTATATGTAAAGGATTATCAGATAATGGTAATTCTTGACAATCATTATCATTTTTCGACGATTTATTAATAGATAAAATAATACCTATAATTAAAGCTAATAATATAAGATATATTACAGTTTGTATTGTATCTGCTGACATACTACTCTCCTTTTAGAATGATACTTCATTGAACTTGGGTTAACAACATTTCATTATAATATTTTTAATTTTAAATATTCTTAAAAGTAGCTTATATAAGAGATAAAATTAGCTAAAAAGATATATAGTAATATTTTTTAATAAACCTCTTTAAGAGGTTTATAATTATACTAAAAAAACAACAGGGTTAATAATAGGATATTTTCTTTTTGTTCTTACAATATGTTTTCTAATTATTGTTCTGAGTTCATCTTGTAGAGTTTTTTGAGAAGATAGTTGTTCTGGCTTTGCATTTATTAAAAAAGATTCTATAATATTTTCTATTTCATGACTAAATCTTTTGAGTTCTTTATTTGGTATAAGTCCATGAGTATTTATAACGGCTTTACCTATAAGTTTTTTGGTTGTTTGATTAATCTGTAGAGCTATATTAACAATTCCATCTTGAGCTAATTTTTGTCTATCATTTACAACTTCTGATTTTATCTCTTTGTTATTTTGATTATCTATATAGCTTTTCCCAACTTTAACTGTTTTGACTTTTTTTACATATTTTGTTGTAATCTCTACTTGGTCTCCATCACTCATTAGTAGTATATTTCTTTCATTAACTCCACAACTAATAGCTGTTTTGGCATGTCTAGCAATATGATTATACTCTCCATGGACAGGTAAAAAGAATTTGGGTTGAACAAGTCTTATTATTAATTTTTGTTCTTCTTGTGCAGCATGACCAGATACATGAATATCATCAAAATCTTTGTATCTAACAGTTACTCCTGCTTTAACCAATTTATTCATTAGTGCTGATACAGAACCCTCATTTCCAGGAATTGCATGAGCCGATATAATTACAGTATCAGTTGGTTTTAGTTTTATATGTCTATGTTCATCTGTAGCCATTCTTGATAGTGCAGCCATCTCTTCACCTTGAGAACCTGTGGTAACAATTAGCAATTCACTATCAGCAAATCTATTTACTTCATGTGGTTCTATAAAATGTCTTTCATCTATATCTACATATCCTAATTGTCTAGCTATTTCTATATTTCTCTCCATAGAACGACCAATTACACACACTTTTCTACCTGCTGCTACTCCTCTTTCCATTGCTTGAAATATTCTATGTGTATTGGAGGAAAATGTGGACATAATAACTCTACCTTCAGCCAAATCAAATAGTGTGTCAAATGTTTTTCCAACTACAGCTTCACTTTTTGTAAATCCAGGGTTGTGTGAGTTTGTACTATCAGAAAATAGACACAAAACCCCTTTATTTCCATAGTATGCGTATCTCTGTAAATCTGTAGTTTGATTATCAATTGGAGTGTGGTCTATTTTGAAATCAGCTGTGTGAATAAGTGTTCCTGCCTTTGTCTGTATAGCCAATCCACAAGCATCAACAATAGAGTGAGTCATATGCATCCATTCTACTTTAAAGGTTCCTATCTCATAAATCTCTCTTTTTATAATATAGTTAAAATATTTTATATCATCTTTGAGTTTATGTTCATTAAATTTATTTTCTATCATAGCTAAAGAGAGAGGAGTTCCATATATTGGAAATTTTAACTCTTTAAATAGAAATGGAACAGCTCCAATATGGTCTTCATGTGCATGAGTAATTACTATACCTTTGATTTTATGTTTAATTGTATGTAGATATGAAAAATCAGGGACTAAAATATCAACTCCGTGCATAGTTCCATCTGGAAAACTCATACCAACATCTATAATAATAGCACTCTCATCATCTTCTAAAACAGCAATATTTCCACCAATCTCACCAAGACCTCCAAGTGGAGTAAAACGAATTTTATGTTTATTGGATACATTTATCTGTTTCCATGGGTTCATTCTTGCTTCATTAGCAATTTTATTTAGTCTTAGAGCCTCTTTGATATTACCACTTAGTGGTTTCATACTATTTTTATTTCTTTTTCTTTTATTGGAGTGAGTTTTTTTATTTGGCTTTTTATTATATTGTTGTTTTTGTGGTGTAGTTTTTTTCTCTATATTTGCTACACTATTTTCTGTTTGATTTGTTATTGTCGTCAGCTCTTGTTTTGGAATTCTATGTGGATTTCTTGACCTTTTTGGTCTATCTGGTCTATCCCTTCTAGCTTTTTTCTCCTGAGGTTGCTCATTATTATTTTGGGTACTACTACTCTTTTCGTTTTTCTCTTCCATATATATTATCCTTGTTTAATTCATTATATAAGTGATGATAAATAGGTGTCGTAGCCTCATGAGGTCTTAGATTGTCTTTTATATCTAGCTTTGAAAAAATTGCTTCAATTTTATCTTTTGAGTAGTGAGATAATAGATTTTTTGAAAGTTTTTTTCTAGGTTGTTTAAAAGCAATTTTTAAAAACTCTTCAAACTCTATATTATTTTCACTACTATTTTTTTTGATTAAAAGAATGGATGATGTAACCTTTGGTGGTGGTATAAAGTTGTTTGCATCTACATCAAATAGTAATTCACCATAACCTACAGTTTGAGTTAATACACTTAAAGCACAAAAAGCTCTCTCTTTTGGATTAGCAGAAAACTTTTGTGCTACCTCTTTTTGTACCATAACCAGTATAGATTTACACCGTTTATCTTTTAATGCTCTTAGGATAATATTGGTTGCAATATAGTAGGGTAGATTTGCAACTAGATGATAATCCTCTTCTAGTAATCCCCCTTTTTCCCAATGCTTGAGTACATCTCCACAATTTATATTTAATATACCTTGACGGATAGGTTTATCAAATACACTATGTAGATGTTCACACAATCTTTTGTCAACCTCAAATGCTGTGACACTACGAACATTTATCAGTTCTTTTGTTAAATCACCTAAGCCAGGCCCAATCTCTGCAACTGGTAAGTTGTCATTGGGTATCGCTTGGATGATTTGTTTTATTATTAACTCATTTTTTAAAAAATTTTGACCAAATTTTTTATTTGCAAATTCTGATAGGTTTTTAATTTCGTTCATTTTACACAATTCTTACTTAAAATTTCGTTTTATAAAGTTATAATTCTACCATATTTAATGAATAGTTAATAGTAAATATTTGAATAGTTGAGGAAAATAATGGAATATTTTGCAAAAAGGATAATACCTTGCTTGGATGTCGATAATGGTAGAGTTGTAAAAGGTATTAACTTTGTAGGTTTACGAGATGCAGGAGACCCTGTAGAGGTAGCCAAGAGATACAATCAAGAGGGTGCTGATGAGATTACTTTTTTGGATATTGGAGCCTCTCATGAGGGTAGAGATACTATTGTAGATGTGGTCAAAGAGGTGGCAAAAGAGGTTTTTATACCTCTAACTGTTGGAGGAGGTATTAGAAAACTAGATGATATATATGCTCTGCTAAATGTAGGATGTGACAAAGTAAGTATAAATTCAGCAGCCATAAAAAGACCAGAGTTTATTAATGAAGCCTCTAAAAGATTTGGTTCTCAATGTATTGTTGTAGCAATTGATGCTAAAAGAGTAGATGAGAATAGATGGCATATATTTACTCATGGAGGTAGAAATGATACTGGTATAGATGCTATAGAGTGGGCAAAAGAGGCTTATAATAGAGGAGCAGGTGAACTACTAATTACATCTATGGATGCAGATGGAACAAAAGATGGATTTGATAATATTTTAAATTCAAAAATAGCCAAAGAGGTAAATATACCAATTATTGCTTCAGGTGGAGCAGGAACTATGGAACATATATTAGAAGCTTTTACAAAAGGTAATGCTGATGCTGCTTTAGCTGCGTCTATTTTTCATTTCAAAGAGATAGATATAATGGACTTAAAGAGATACCTAAAAGAGAACAATATCCCTGTAAGGCTCTAAGATGATTATTTGTGCAGGAGATAGTGAACAGTTTGATTTTGCAAAACCTATGGGAATAGGGCTTATAGATATGAGCATAAATTTAACTAGAGAATGCTTGAATAATAGACCTAATAAAATTTTATTTGTAGGTACGGCAGGTTCTTATGGATATAAACATTTTTTTGATATAGTTGAGTCTTGTAGTGCGACACAGATAGAAAATAGTTTTTTTAATGCAAATTCATATACTCCTATAAAAGATATAGTAATATCAATGGATAAAAACAATGTTTCACATGAAACAATTGTTAACTCATCAAACTATATAACAACTGATTTTGAATTAGCAAGTAAGTATTTAGAAAAAGGTATAGAGATAGAGAATATGGAGTTTTATGCTGTATTAAAAGTTGCAAAAGAGTTTAATATTCCTGCATCAGGAGTTTTTATAGTAACTAATTGCTGTAATACTCATGCACATAGAGACTTTTTAGAAACTCATAAAGAGGCTATGAATAGATTAACAAAATATATAAAAGAGAAGAACATAATATGAAACAATCAATCCAAGATTTTACTCAAGAGGAGTTATCCAAAGAGATAAAACCATCATTTAGAGCCAAACAGATATACTCATGGTTATATCATAAATATGTAACAAGCTTTGATGAGATGAAAAATCTACCAAAATTACTCAAAGATGAATTAAAAGAGAATTATAGAATAGAGCTACTCAAAATAGTAAAAATAGAAGATAGTATAGATGGAAGTAGAAAATATCTATTTGAACTTGAAGATGGAAATACCGTTGAAGCTGTTTTGCTACTAATGAAAAAAGAGCAGTATCATAAGGATGGAACTATCAAACATCAAGCAAAATATACAGTCTGTATCTCATGTCAAGTAGGGTGCAAAGTAGGGTGTGCATTTTGTCTAACAGCCAAGAGTGGGTTTCTCAGAAATCTAACAGCAGGTGAGATAGTAGAACAGATAAGAGTTATCAAAAAAGATAACAGTATAGATGCAAATAGACGGCTAAATATTGTCTATATGGGTATGGGTGAACCACTAGATAACCTAGATGCAGTGGCTAAATCATCAAGGATTTTTGCAGACCCAAATGGTATGGCTATATCTCCAAATAGACAAACTATCTCAACCTCTGGACTAAGTAGCAAAATAATCAAGCTTGGTAAAATGGATTTGGGAGTCAATCTAGCTATATCTCTACATGCTGTTGATGATGAACTTAGAGAACAGCTTATGCCAATAAACAAAGCATATAATATCAAATCAATAATAGACGCAGTCAAAGCTTTTCCAATTAATCAAAGAAAAAGAGTAATGTTTGAGTATTTAGTTATCAAAGATATAAATGATGATTTAAAATCAGCCAAAAAACTTTTAGCCCTACTTGATGGTATAAAAGCCAAAGTAAATCTAATATATTTTAATTCTTATGGTGGAACCAATTTTAAAAGACCAAATCCAAAAGATATGATAGCATTTCAGGAGTACTTAACAAAAAGAGGATTATTATGCACTATTAGAGAGTCTAAAGGGCTAGATATATCAGCAGCTTGTGGACAACTTCGAGATAATGAAAAGGATAAATAGATGGCAGTTTTAGATTGGGTAATGGTTGGATTTATATTTGTAGTAGTTGTTGTTAGTATTATAGGTGTATATAAGGCATTAAAGGATTAGATATTTTTTGTTCGGGGCTGAAGCCTCCGACTCCAAGTAGTTTTATTAAAAGAGCCTCTCTTTTGGAGGACAAATCTCTTTTTTGAACTCATAAAAATTGACTTTGGAGACTATATAGTACCTACAATTATAGTAAAAAGCTAAACTATTTGCATGTAACATAAGTCTTGTGGCACCTGTGGCTTTTAGTCTCTCGTCTTCTGTTATAATTCCATCGAGATACTTTGTAGCATACTCAAAATTAGTGCCATAAATTGGGTCTCCCAAGATAGAATGTTTCACATGAAACAAATGAATTCTAATCTGATGAGTTCTACCTGTTAG
>Ga0256828_1002193_pt1 | contig 11789 bp, 16 predicted proteins | sample CV88metaG_FD_185993 | JGI IMG/M metagenome (GOLD analysis project Ga0256828, IMG submission 185993) | Hydrothermal vent microbial communities from East Pacific Rise, Pacific Ocean - CV88 | ecosystem: Environmental > Aquatic > Marine > Hydrothermal vents | place: Pacific Ocean: East Pacific Rise... | reverse complement strand
TTTGGCACGCATGGCTGCTTTGATGTCTGATTTTATCTGTTCGTTGATGGTCATAATGATATTCTCCTAATCTTTTGGTGAAATTATACTATAATCCCTCCATGAAAAAATTAACAATTGAAGATAAGACATTTAACCTACGAGATATTAAGCAACTCTATCCTGCGGTATTGGTCAAGACAGGCTATGAGGATGAGACCACGGAGATGAGTTTGGAGTGGATTGAGAGTGAAGCCAAAGGTCGCGTAGAGATTGCTGGCTATGGTTTGTTTGTGCGTATCAGTGATGAGGAGAAATACTCTTTTATCTATAAAGATCGTGAAGCCTTGGATCAGGCAATTGCTGAGGTAGCAATGCAAATTAAATAGTATTGCTAAATATTCTGATCAATTTCTCTCTATTTTAATTTGTTAAAATTATTTGATAAATTTAATTAAATTTTTATATTTATAAAATTTTAAGTACATTGCTAGTGTTTTGCTTTTATAATTGAATTAAGAAATAAACAAGGAGTAAGATATGCGTTATAGTAATGGTACATCAATTTTAAAAATAGCCATCGAGTATGGTTGTAAAACAGCAAAAGATCTTGCCGAATTTTTAAGAGAGTATAATCTTCAAGTTATTAAATAATGTTGCTATTTTTTAGCTAAGAATATTAATTCATAGATTATATTATTTTTAATATATAAATTAAGAAAAAATTAAGAAAGTTATCTCAATTTAAGCTTTTCCCCCTTCAAATTATTATAAACTTAAATAAATAAATTCTGAGGGGGATTTGAAGTGAATTACAAAAACAATAAAATTATCTACTTGGCTATAGAGTATGGCTGTAAAACAGCTAAAGACTTTGCAACTTTTTTGAAACGATACAATCCTAAAATCATCACCAATCAAGATGGATTAGAGACGATTCATTTTTCTCTTTTACGATAAAACTCTTTTTTGAAGTTGGCAAAGTCACCTTTGATGATGGCTTCTCGCATCTGCTCCATAAGGTTGAGGTAGTAGTAGAGGTTGTGGATGGTGCCTAATCTAAAGTAGGTGATCTCTCTGGCTCTAAAGAGGTGATTGAGATAGGCTTTGGAGTAGGTTTGACAGACCATACAACCACACTCAGGATCGAGAGGTTCAGGGTCTTCTTTGAAGCGTGCTGCTTTGATGTTGACTTTACCATAGGAGGTAAAGAGTGTACCATTGCGTGCATTACGTGTGGGCATCACACAGTCAAACATATCTACGCCTCTTTCTACATTTTCGACCAAGTCCTCAGGGGTTCCCACGCCCATGAGATAACGGGGTTTATCCTCTGGCATAAATTGGGTTGTCCACGCCACGGTATCATACATATCTTGATTGGCTTCTCCCACAGAGAGTCCCCCAATGGCAAATCCATCATAATCTAAGGCACACAACTCTTTGGCAGATTTCTCACGAAAAGCTTTGTCGGTGCCTCCTTGAATAATGGCAAAGATATTTTGGGTGAGGGCTTTGCCCTGTTTTTGATTTTCTCGATGATAGCGAATAGACTCCTCTGCCCAACGGGTGGTTCGTTCGATGCTGGCTTTGATTCGCTCTTGTGTCGCAGGGAGGGCAACTAGATCATCCAAAATCATCATAATATCTGAGCCTAGATTGTACTGAATATCCAAGACCTTTTTGGGGGTAAAGTAGTGTTTGCTTCCATCAATGTGACTGGCAAAGGTAATGCCCCCCTCATCAATCTTGACATTGTCAGAGAGTGAAAAGGCTTGGAATCCTCCACTATCGGTTAAGAAGCTTTTGGGAAATTGGGTAAATCCATGCAGTTTGCCCATCTTCTCCACCACCTGATCCCCTGGGCGAAGATAGAGGTGATAGGTATTGCCCAAGATAATATTGGGTTTGATAAAGGTCGCCAAGTCGGTGGCATCAAGTGCTTTGACAGCTCCTACGGTTCCCACAGGCATAAAGACAGGGGTTTTGATGGTAGAGTGGGCTGTTTTGATGGTACAAGCTCTTGCCTTGCCATCGGTTTTGTCTATTTTAAAATCCATAGGCTTCTAGCTCTCTTTGTTGATGTGTGCCAATGCCTCTTCCATAAGGGCAATGTGATAATTCTCTTGGTTGTTGATAAAGGTAAAAAAAGCTGCAAAATGTTCCGAACTTTCACTCACGGCAGCGGCCAGTTTTTTGCACTCCTCTTTGGCTCCAATCTCCTCTTGGATCCCATCTTTGAGGAACTGCTTGAGATCATCAAATTTGTAGATCTCCTCCATAAGGCTACGTGGTACGCCTAAGATTCCCATCTCTGCCATCATCTGCCCAAAACTTCGCAGGTGAAAGAATGACTCATCGATCAGAATTTGAAAAATACGGTTTAAAAAAGCATCATTGGAGTTGGCTTTGGAGTAGTTGTAGACCATGATCAGTTCATACTCTTTGTAACTCTCCTCAAACAAAAAGATGGTCAAGGCATCGCGTGCTTCATCGCTTAGGGGAACATTGGGGTATTCTCGTTTGGTATCAAAGGCATGTTCCACATTCTCATCAGGCATTTTGGCTAAGGCTGCTTTGATGTAATCAATATCACTCTGCATCCTAAAGGTAATATGCGCATCCTTACAACTGGATAGTTCTTTCTCTATTTTTTCGAGTCGTTCTATGATATTGTGGATCATAACAGAGAGTTGCGGGACACGAATGGGAACCTGATTGATACTGTAGTCATAATCTTGACCATTTTTAATAAAGTCATTCTCTAACCATGTGAGATGTTTAAAGAGAATATTGGCAAATTCATAAAGGTCTTGTCTGTTCTGTGTTTGACTCATGAAGCCTGTAAATTGGGTAGCAAGCCACGCTTCATGTACATCTTTAAAGAGGGTTTTCATGCTTGCTCCTCCTCTTTTGGGGTACAGTCGGTTTGAATCTTATAACTAATCATGGGAAAATCAGGATCTTTTTGTCGCTCGTGGTAGGTATCAAGGGCTGCTTTGAGTGCCAAGGCTACCATCTCAGAACAGGCAGCATCCTCAGGTGGTATGTTGTCTAACATGCCCAAAGTAATAGAGATAAGCTCTTCGGCTCGACTAAAAGTAACCCCTTTGGCTTCAGAGGTGATAATAGACCCCGCCACAATGGTGGTGGTACACCCAATGGCTTGGAAAGAGATATCTTGGATGAGAGGATCCTCACCCGCTTCTACCTTGAGATAGATGGCAACTTTTTCTCCATTTTGTGGATTCTTCCCCATCCCCACCGCATCGTTTGGTTTCATCTCTCCATAGTTTTGTGGATTCATCATATGTTCGATGAGTTGTGCATCTGCATTCATACCTGTTCACCTTTTTTGTTGTTTTGAATTTCGTATTATATCGTTTTGGATTTTGATTTAGCTATTTTCCTTAAAATATCTGAAAATGTTGTGCTAAAATAGGTATAATACAAGAAAAAATAGAATATTTACGTGGACATGATATGAAAAAAATTATTGTTACTTTTTTTGTCTTTTTGCACCTGTTTGCTTATGCGGATGAGGTGGATATTAAAGCCAACCATTTTTATGCGGATGACATTACCAAATTGGCATACTTCGAAGGAGATGCTACGATTACGCAGGGGAAAAACAGTTTCCAAGCGGATAAAGTTGTGGTCTATTTTAATAAAAAGAGAAAAGCCATTAAGTATGAAGCCAAAGGAAAAGTACGCTTTGATTTGGTAGAAAAAGGCATTCACTATAAAGGGAAAGCTGCGAAAATAACGTATGCTCCCAATGACTCAAAATATTATTTTTTGGGCAGTGTGGTTTTGAATGACCTCACCAACAACCGAAAGATTGAAGCCCAAGAGATTACTTTGGATCTCAAAACAGGATTGGCTGATATCAAAGGAAGCAACAAAAAACCTGTATATTTTAGATTTGAGATTGAGGATAGAAAATAATGACACCTAGAATAATCAACGCTGAGTTTATGAAATCAGCACAAGCATTGGCGGATAGTGTCGATGATACTGTCAGTGAAGTGGTCTTTTTAGGTCGTTCTAATGTGGGAAAGAGTTCCACCATTAATGGTTTGACCTCTCGTAAAAACTTGGCAAAAAGTTCCGCGACCCCAGGGAAAACCCAACTGATTAACTTTTTTGATATACGTTATCGTTATGATGAACGTGATTGGAATATCCGTTTTGTGGATCTTCCAGGGTTTGGGTATGCCAAAGTCTCCAAAGATCTCAAACATGTGTGGCAAAAAAACTTGGTAGAGTTTATTAAACATCGGGTCTCTATTCGGGTTTTTATTCATCTGCGTGATGCCCGTCACCCCAATGCCCAGATTGACAGAGATGTGGAGGAGTATGTCTCACAGTTTAAACGGGGAGATCAGCTCTATTTGGATGTCTTTACCAAGATAGATAAGCTCAATCAAAAAGAGAAAACTGCCCTCAAAAAAGCCTTTCCAGGGTGTATTACCCTTAGTAACTCTAAGCGTCATGGTTATGATCGGGTACACCAACGTATTTTTGAACATATTTTTGGGATTAATGAATGGTAAAATTGGTCAAAGCAACCTTGGGGGATATTCCTGCGATGCAGGCATTGGTGGTTCAGGATGTCAAAGATGGGGTTATTCTTAATCGAAGTGAAGATGAAGTTTCGACCAATATTCGCTCTTATGTCTTGGCAAAAGATGGAGAACGGGTGGTAGGGTATGCTGCCTTGCATATTCACTCCATGCGTTTGGCAGAGATTCGGAGTTTGATTGTTCACGCGGAGTATCGAGGTCAAGATATTGGTAAGCGTATTGTCCTTTTTGCTTTGGATGAAGCCAAAAAATTGGGGGTTGAAGAGGATGTGTTGGTCTTGACCTATCTGCCTAATTTTTTTATTAAACTTGGTTTTTCTGAGATTCCCAAAGAGAGTATTCCTGAGCATAAAATATGGACAGATTGTATTAAATGTATTCATTTTCCTGTCTGTAATGAGATATCGTTGATTTATAAGTTGAGATAGAGAGATGATATACAAAAAAAACAGATATGATGAAGAGAAGCTAAGTTGGCTAGGATGGTCTATTGTAATTTTTATGGTACTCTTTTATCCTATGCTAACATCTATTTATGGTATGTTTCCTCCTTTGATTGGTATTGTGGGCTTAATGATTATTTACAATATTGACACCAATAAAGTATATGCTTTTTTAGGGATGATCTATTTGGTCAATTTGGACTTAAATTTAAGTTTACCGATACTTCTCTCTGTCTTTTCCGTGGTGGTAATCTATCTTCTTATCTATCCCAGTGCTAAATTGATGATTCGTTGCCAAAAATGTTTGGCATTTTTTCTTATTCTACTGATTAATGGTTTTTACTATATGAACCTTTTTATTTATGATTTTATTTTCTCTTCTAAGGTTATTGTTGCGGATAACAGTTTATTTTTTTATATTTTATTTGATCTTTTGATAGGATTGTTTGTATGAGATTTGCCATTGTTATTGTGATCTTTTCTCTTTTTTGGATTATGTTGGTTTCACGTATTTATCAGATTAGTATTAAATCGAACTACTATTATGAAAACCTTGCCCAAAATAATATTGAACGGAAATATTTTATTAAACCTGTACGGGGAGAGATCCTTGATCGTAAGGGAGAGTTATTGGCGGTTAATAAGATTGGTTTCTCCATTAAAATTGCACCTCATCTCAAAAAAAATAGCCCAGAATTACATGCCACCATTGAGAGTATTGTCAAGGAATTTCCTGATTATAATGCCACCAAGCTTTTGAAAAAATATCGCAAAGAGGAGTCTGCTTACAATCATAAATTTATTAAAATTATTGATTTTATTAGTTATGAAGATATGATTGGCGCTTATCCTAAGCTTACCATTAATAAGCTTATTGATATCGAATCAGAGACCAAACGTTATTATCCATCAGGCAGTATGGCAACCCATATTGTGGGCTATGTGGCACGATCCAATAAAAAAGACAATGCCAAAGATCCTGTGGTTGAAAAAGTAGGGGTAGTTGGAAGAACAGGGCTTGAACGGGAATACAATGAGATTCTTCAAGGAAAATTGGGATACCGTACAGTCAAAGTCAGTGCCACCAACAAAGAGGTGGCAGAGTTAGAAAAAAAAGAACCCATAGAGGATCAAAATCTTAAGTTAAATGTGGATCTTCGCTTGCAAAAAAAGATTAATGAGCTTTTTAAAGATCAATCAGGTATTGCTGTGGTGATGCACGTTAATGGGGATATTGTTGCCGCGGTGAGTTATCCTTCGTATGATCCCAATCTTTTTGTGGGGGGGATATCAAGTAAGAAGTGGAAAGCATTAATCAATGATTTTAATCACCCTTTTACCAATAAGATTGTCTCTGGACTCTATCCTCCTGGCTCCTCGATTAAGATGGGAATGGCATTGGCGTATGCCCAATCAGGCAAAGCCTCTTTGGATACGACAGAGTACTGTAAAGGGTATATTAAAATAGGTAAAAATGGACATAAGTTTCGATGTTGGTCAAAATATGGTCATGGTACGGTTCCTTTGCGTAAAGCGATTCGAGAGAGTTGTGATGTTTTTTTCTACAATAAAAGTTTACAAGTGGGTATCAATGAGATGTCTAAGTATCTTAACAGTTATGGATTGGGAGTTAAAACAGGGATTGATCTTCCTCGTGAGCGATCAGGCGTGATCCCCAACAAAGAGTGGAAGATGAAAACCTATAAAAAACCATGGTTTTTGGGAGAGACCATTATTGCCTCTATTGGACAGGGATACGATCTTGTGACTCCTATTCAGGTGGCAAGGTATACCGCCTTTTTGGCAACAGGAAAACTTCCTACACCCCATTTGGTACATAGTATTGCGGGGAAAGTTGTTGAACCCTCCTACAAAGAACCTCCGTATAAGGCACGTTATCTTAATACCATTCGAAAAGGGATGTATGATGTATGTAATTCACCAAGAGGAACAGCCAGACGTACCATGTCTCATCTTCCCATTGTCGTTGCAGGAAAGACAGGTACCTCTCAAGTGGTCTCCATCCCCCAAGGGGAGAAAAGACGAATGCTAGAGTCTCAAATGGAGTATTATAGTCGTTCTCATGCATGGTTAACCACCTATGCACCTTTTGATAATCCACAATATGTGGTGACGATACTGGTAGAACATGGAGGGCATGGGGGAAGTACTGCTGGGCCCATTGCTGCTGAGATTTATAAATGGATGTATAAAGAGGGATATTTTAAACCTGATGTTATCGCCCGAGAGTTTGAGCGATAAGAAGACCAACGATTAGGCTGGTGACATGGTTTTGATGGTATGATCTAAAAAGAGGGTTAAGAGAATCAGTAGACTAATCCCTGCAGGTTTGCTATAGAGTTTATTGGCGGTGATGTAGATGAGCATGACGGTGGCTGCTGTCATGGTGGCAATATCAAAGACATTGTCAGTAAAAGAGACAGGCAGTGGATCAACCAAAGCAGCAAATCCAATGACCAAAGTGGTGTTGGCAAGGTTGGAACCAATTACATTTCCAATGGCCATGTCTACCTTTCCTTTGAGGGCTGCAGAGACGGAGATAACCAGTTCTGGAAGAGAGGTTCCAAAACTAATCATAATAATCCCAATGACCCACTCACTGATTCCAAAATCTAAGGCAATATTGGAGGCACTCTCTATGGCAAAATGGGCACCTCCGACCACAAAGACAAAGCCCACCAAAAGTAAAGCAATGATTGTTCCCCATTGGAAGTCATCTGTCTTGATCTCTCCTACCTCATCCACCCCCAAGCTCATAGGGTCTTCGATTAAAAAGAGCATGTATGCCAACATCAATATAATCAAAAGTACAGCATCAAGGGTACCGATAACCCCATCAATACTCATCAACAAAAAGAGAATCACAGGTACCAATGCCCACGTGGTGTCTTTTTTGAAAAAGTCACGATTGGGGTTGATGTTTTTGGTAATTATGAAGATAATCGCCAGTACCAGTGTGATGTTGAAGATATTACTTCCAATGGCATTGGCAATAGCAATTTGGGGTTTATGATCCAAACTGGCTGCTACACTGGCTGCCATCTCTGGAAGACTGGTTCCCAAGGCAATAATCGTTGCTCCAATGACAAACTCTGATACATTAAAATGTAAGGCGATACGTTCACTTTGATTGACGATAAAGTCCGCACCGATAATCAATGCCCCCATCGACAAGATAAATATAACAAAATCCACTACGCTTTCTCCGTTCTTATTATTAGACTGTTTGGAAGATTGAATTGTTTGATCAGTGCCTCTTCCTTGGCTCTCATCTCTCCGTGATCTATCTCATGGTCATATCCTAGTAGATGGAGCAGCCCATGAATAAAGAGCAAAGAGAGTTCATCATCACAATGGTGACCAAAATCGTGGGCTTTTGCTTGGACATAATCAGCTGAGATCACAATAGCACCTAAAGGCAGATGATCAAAGCTTCCATCCAAAGGAAAGCTTAATACATCGGTTGAAGCATCTTTGCCTCGATGTTCACAATTATACTGTTGAATGGTAGGATTATAACATATGCTTAGCTCAATCTCTCTTGATGTGAGTGCAGAGGCAATGGTTTCTAACTGTTCTTTGTTGATAGGTAGTGTTGTGTCGTTTTGAATGGTTAACATGACCCAAAGTTTATCGAATTATTGGTAAAATCCTTTTAAAAAAGGAAAAAGTGATGAAAAGAAGTGCCGTTTGTATTATCTCAGGAGGGATGGACAGTGCCTTGGGGGCAACCATCGCCAAAAATGAGGGCTATGAGATCATCGCTGTACATTTCAACTATGGTCAACGTACCCAAGCCAAAGAGCAACAGGCATTTGAGAAAATTTCTCACTATTTAGGTGCCATAGAGAGCTACAGTATTGATTTGGATTTTTTCAAACAGATTGGGGCTTCGGCACTCACCGATCCTAACTTAGAGGTTCCTACAGGAGGGATAGAGGCGGGAGTACCCATTACCTATGTGCCATTTCGTAATGGTATCTTTCTCTCCATTGCCACAGCCATTGCCGAAAAACATGGAGCCAAAGCCCTCTATATTGGTGTGGTCGAAGAGGACAGCTCAGGATATCCTGATTGTAGAGAGAGCTACATCCACGCGATGGAGCAAGCCATTAACTTAGGAACCAAAGAGTCAACCCAATTGAGTATCAAAATGCCACTGGTACATATGAAAAAAGAGCAAATCGTCCAAAAATCCCTCGAACTGGGTGTCCCTCTCCAAGATACATGGAGTTGCTACCAAAATGAAGAGCAAGCCTGTGGCGTTTGTGACAGCTGTCGCCTCAGACTCAAAGGCTTCGCACTGGCTGGGGTAGAGGATCCCATAGCGTATCTTTGATGAGAGTAATAATATAAACCAAAGGAGACTCCTAAAATGCACCAAAAACTAATTTAAAATCTATCCATGGTTCATTTTGAAAAAGTCAATCGTGAACTACAAGAGAATATCTTAAAAAATGGAAACAATCTAAAAGGTAAAGTAATGATACAAAAACTGGCAATCACAGGGGGAACCCATGGTAACGAACTCACAGGGGTCTATTTGGTCAAAAAGTGGCAGAAGCAACCAGCGTTGATCAGACGTTCTAATTTTGAGACCATTACGCAGCTGATGAATACTCAAGCGATCAAAGAGGTGCGACGTTATATTGATCATGACCTCAATCGCTCCTTTGGCTTGAGTGATTTGATGGATAAGACCTTGGATGGGTATGAGGCGAAGTTGGCAAAAGAGTTGAATGAGAAGTTGGGACAAAAAGGGAGCAGGACTCCCAATGTAGATTTTATTGTAGATCTGCACAGTACCACTGCCAATATGGGACTCTCGATTGTGGTGAGCAATGAGAGTGCAGTTACGTGGCAGGCGATTGCTTATCTCTCTCAAAAGGTACCCTCGCTTAAGATCTATCGCTGGAAAGGGGACATTGAGAATGCTTTTGTGGATTCCATTGCCCCTCATGGATTTGCGATCGAGGTGGGGGCAGTGCCTCAGGGCGTGTTGCGGGCTGATCTTTTTGTGCAGACGGAGGCATTGATCTATCATCTTTTGGATTTTGTGGAGCAACTCAATGATGCTGTGTTATTAAACTTGCCTGATGAGGTGGAGGTCTATGATCATGAGCGTTTGGTGGATTATCCTCGTGATGAGCAGGGGGATATCATTGGGATGGTACATCAGGATCGACAAGATCGAGATTTTGAGCCAATCAAGGAGGGAGACCCTCTCTTTTTGACCTTAGAGGGTGAGGTGATATCGTATCGTGGGGAGCCACGTTATACGCTTTTTGTCAATGAGGCTGCTTATTATGAAAAGGGTTTTGCCATGACTTTGGCAAAGAAAAGCCATATGGGCATAGAAGCCTAATATGTTATACTTTCAAAAAAATTAGAAAGTGATTGTATATAATATGGAAATGCAAACAAAATCAGGCTTTATTGCTGTGGTCGGACGACCCAATTCAGGAAAGAGTACACTGCTCAATTTTTTGGTGGGTGAGAAGCTTGCCATGGTCTCCAAAAAAGCTCAAGCGACTCGTAAACGGATGAATATCATTGTGATGCACAAGGGGCATCAGCTTATTTTTGTGGATACCCCTGGGATTCATAAAAAAGAGCGTTTGATTAATGAGTTTATGCTTGAAGAGGCACTCAAAGCCATGGGGGACAGTGATTTGATCCTCTTTTTGGCACCCATTACGGATAAGTTGACTGAGTATGAGAAGTTTTTATCCCTTAAAGAGAGTCAAAAAGCCAAACATATTGTACTTCTGACCAAGATGGATCATGTTCCTCAGGGAAAAATTCTTGAGAAATTGGGGGAGTATCAGAAGTATCAAGATAAATTTGAGGCGATTATCCCTTTTTCAGTCAATAAAAAAGTAGGAAAACAAGCTCTACTTGATGAGGTAGTCAAACATCTTCCTGAATCACCTGCTCTGTTTGATACGGATATTACCACCACCGAGTTTGTGCGTGATATTTACAAAGAGTTGATTCGTGAGTCGATTTTTGAGAACCTCAGTGATGAGATTCCTTATGAGTCCGATGTAACCATTGAGAAGATTGATGAAGATGAGGAGATGGATCGGGTCTATGCCACCATTATCGTCGAAAAAGAGACCCAAAAAGGCATTATTGTCGGAAATCGAGGCGAGGGGATCAAGCGTGTGGGAAGATTGGCACGTCAACAACTTGAACTCTTCTCAGGAAAACGGATCTATTTGGATCTGCATGTGGCGGTTAAGAAGGGATGGAGCAAATCCCGAGGAGGATTGGAAGATATGGGTTATGTTTTCTAATAGAATCTAACCGTTCACATGACATATCTTAAATAATATTTTAATACAACAGTTGGTGTTCTAATATAACATAGTTAATATAAATATGTAAATTTAATTTAATACTTCAAGCTTAAATTAATATTACCATTAATATAATAGGTCTAATATTATTATGAAATGGTAGATTTAACAATTATGTCAATAACAACTGTAGACCCTAGAATAAAAAAATTTAAAAAAATTATCACAGTTAATCCTTATATTCATAAATATTATCAATATAAGGAGCAGCAACTTACTCCCATTGAGAGCTTGGAATTTAATACCAATAATTTCGTTATATCTTATATTACCAATAAAGATATGATCATTGCCTCTTTTGATCTTGGGTACAGTGTTGATCCTGATGAGATTGATGATGTGATGTATATGAAAGCTTATGATGAGCTGGGGCTTGATCCTGAAAAAGAGTATGATAT
>Ga0256828_1002192_pt1 | contig 11790 bp, 12 predicted proteins | sample CV88metaG_FD_185993 | JGI IMG/M metagenome (GOLD analysis project Ga0256828, IMG submission 185993) | Hydrothermal vent microbial communities from East Pacific Rise, Pacific Ocean - CV88 | ecosystem: Environmental > Aquatic > Marine > Hydrothermal vents | place: Pacific Ocean: East Pacific Rise... | reverse complement strand
TAGTTACACAAAACTAGGGGCGTCGTTGGCAAAGAGTATCAAATCTCCTACTTTAGTATGCTCTATCAACATACTCTCCATCTTATCTTTACTCTCTAGTTTTACAAGTTTTGAGCTATCTACATACTCTTTAAATATCTTGTAGTTTAACTCACCACTTACTACTACTATATCAAACACCTCATTTGCTCTTTTGGCAACTTGGATATTTAACTCATCATCTACCTCAACTAACCCAGGGGTTATGACAACTTTTCTTCCACTATATGTTGAAGCCAAATCAAATGATGCCATCATTCCATCTATATTTCCGTTAAAACTATCATCTAATATAACTTTTCCACCAGCATCTATCCGTTGTAGTCTATGAGCTACTGGCTCTAGGCTTGAGAGCTGTTTTTGTATCATCTCATCATCTAATCCTAACTCTTTGGCTATAAGTATCGATACAGCCAAGTTCATAGCATTAAACTCTCCTAAGATGTTGGCACTATATCTTACACCATCTAATGTAAAGCTTATGCCATCAAGGGTAGATACAACATCTGATATAAGATGTTTTGGTAGTGGCAATGGGCTACTCATATCATACTCCTCTTTACTTCCAAACACCTCTACATTATCATTTGGTTTAACCATAGCACTCTGGTGGATAAATGCCTTTTTAAGTCTATCACTCTGGAGTATCTCCATCTTTGTATTACGGATATTTTCCATACTCTTAAAATACTCTATATGTGCTGGGCCTATCTTACCTACTACTACATATTGTGGATTTACAAGAGTAGCTATCTCAGCTATATCACCCTCTCCTCTAGCACCCATCTCAGCCACATAAACTTCTGTATCTGATGGTAAATCTACATTGATATCTTTTACGATACCTCCTAGAGTATTGACAGAGCGAGGAGTTGGGTATGTGTTGTATTTTGCTTTTAGTAGATGTGCTACAAAGTTTTTGATACTTGTTTTCCCATAACTAGCCGTAATACCAACAACTCTAAGCTCACCCATCTCTTGTAACTTTTTTTGAGCCTGTTTTTTAAATCCATTAAATAGCATCTTTTCGATATATGCCGATAAGAAGTAAGCCATAAATATAGGGATAATCACAGCTTTATGCCCACTAGAAGCTAAAGTCATAAAAAGCCCCAAAAAGATAGATATCGCCATAAATCTCTTGACTCTACCTGTAAATACAAGTGGTTTATCAAGCTTTTTATACCAAAGATATAGTGCTACAACATATCCAGCAGAGACAACAACACACCCTTTGCCTATATATGCTGTAAATTCAAATAGAGCATAAGGTAGTAGAAAATAGGCTATATGCCACCACGACTTTGTATGGTGAAAAATAACTCTCTCTAGCTTATAGCTGTACCACTGTAAATTTGTAATAGCGTAGTAACTCATAGCTACTAAGAAAACTGTATAAAATATCATCTGAAGTATAATCATAAATCCCCCTTACACTCACTCATTATAGTATCACCGATAAATTTGGCATATTTTAAAAAGAAATAGTGGTCACCATCTAGTGGATAGAGTTTGCTATCTTTTATAAGTGTATCTATCTTCTCTCCTGTATAGAGTGGTGTTGCTGTATCCTCTCTACCCCAAAAAAGTAGAGCTTTTGAGTTAGAGTTAGAAAATCTTTCCTCAAAATCCTCATCTACTACATTTTTAAATGTCTCATACATCTCATGGCTCATATCTGCCACATCAGCAGAGGCAAATATCTCTCTTAACTTAGCAAAACCTAGAGGTTTTAAGAGTTTAAAAGTGGCTATCTTCATCTTAATCGACCACGGTTTTTCTGTCAAAATACCAGCACTAGAGAGTAGTACCAAACATGGAGTATCTAACAGTGTTGCCACTTTACCACCAAATGAGTGTCCCATAGCTATATCAGCTTTACACGAGATAGTATCTAAAAATATCTTGATAATTTTGGCATAATCATCAGTAGTAAGAACCATACCTTCACTACTCTTACCAAAGCCTGGCATATCGATATAGATATGTTTAAACTCTCTTAACTCTTTGGCAAATGCCTGTTTCATTATCTCTTTGTTACTACCCCAACCGTGTAAAATCACGATAGTTTTATCTTTACTACTATTTACTATCTCATAAGATATATCAAACTTATGATTTTTATACTCTATCTCTTTTAGTGCCATTATCTTCTCTTTAGTCTATATATTTATCTTTTTTCATCTGACTCTCTTGAATATACTCACGATATAACATAGCCAAACCAAAAGTAACAATTATGATGATACCAGCAGTCAAACTCAACTTGAAAAATGTACTCCAACTCATTGACTCTGCCCATATCTGTACCAAAAGAAGTATAGCATAGATAAAAAATACTACACCACTAATGATACTAGCTACTTTCATCACTCTCATTTTACACCTCTTTTCATAACCACTACATAACCTTCTCTTTTGAAAAACAGAAGCATTCTTCTTACATCTTTCTCCATAGTTACAACCTCCCAACCATCTTGGGCATTGGCATTTAAAAACTCTGAAAACTTCACGGGATTGACTTTTGATTGTCCAAGCAACAAAGAGCCTAACATTCCCTCTTGATAAATCACTACCTTATATTCAAGCAACTCTTATCCTTATAATTTACTAAATTTTAAATGTTGTAGTTTATCGAAATCATATATATCTTTAAACTCTCTTATGATACCATCATCATCTATGTAGATAGTAAAGTATGCTGTATGAACCAAGAGTTTTTTTGTTAGATGGATATAGTGAGTTTTTAAACTATCATACATCTCAATCGCCTGAGATAACGGTGTATCTGTATAGTGTGTTACTATATATTTTAACATCTCATTTGGTTTTTGAAGTCTTATACAACCATGACTATACATTCTAACTGCTCTTTTAAATAGATACTTTGATTGAGTATCATGCATATAGACAGAGTAGTGATTTGGGAAAAGGAACTTAACTCTTCCAAGTCCATTTCTCTTAGATGGTACTTCTATAAATTTAAATGGAACAAACCCTTTACCACCAACATAATCTCTAGCATTAACTTGAGATAGTGATAGTTTTGGTGAGTTTAGATTGAAATCTCTATGTATCTCCATACGGTGCGATTTTAGATAGTTTGGATTTCTCAAAGCTTTAGGGATAATCTCATTTCTAGCTATACTATCTGGAACATTCCATTGTGGATTTAATACTATATATTGTAGATACTCAGCAAATACAGGTGTTTGTAGATTGTACTTACCAACTACTACTCTCATAGCCAATGATGTCAATCCATTCTCTATAACTCTCACTTTAAACTCTGGGATATTTACAAGAGCATAGTTTGACTTTTCATCTTTTGGTTTGAGTAGTTTTACCCTCTCTATGTTTAATCTCAATTTAGAAAGAAGTGTTGTGTTTCCTTCAGCTTTTAGACTCTTATAAGCACCACTTAATCTATCCCACTCTCTGTACTTTGGAATGTATGGAGATAGGATTTGGTTGATGCTATATCCTGCTTTTATCTTATTTGCTATATCACTTTTTGATACTTTTTGATTATAAACTTCAAAGTGTGTTTTAAACTTATCACCTTTTCTAGCACTTTGCGCATGTTTAAAAGATGCTATATCTATACACCCATTTGCCAAGTTGTTAGCATATTTGTAGAGCATTGTTGTCATCTCTTGAGTATTTTGACCTGCTATAATCTCATTTGCCAATCTATCATCTTGACAGATTGAAAGGTATTTATCACTCTTTAATATATCTATAAATTCACTCTTTTGTCCATAGCCCCAGCCCGATTTATCTGGTGTAGATACACAACCACTAATGATAAAACTAGCTACTGCTAGTAGTGTTAATTTCAATTTCATATACTATTCTCCTAAACTGTTAGCACACAAATAAGCACTAGAAAATGCCCACTGGAAGTTATAACCTCCAACTATACCCGTTACATCTAAAACTTCACCGATAAAATATAATCCCCTCTGTTTATAACTCTCCATAGAGTAAGCATTAACCTCATCACTACAAACACCACCTTTGGTAGCCTCTGCTTTAGAGTATCCAAATGTACCTGCTGGAGAGAAACTATATGATGATAGAGTTTTGATTTTATTTATCTCTTCTTTGCTATATTTAGATGGTATCTTATCTTCTAAAGCAAATTGTATCAAAAATGCCTTTGTAACTCGTTTGGGTAGAGGTAAAATTGTAGATAAAAGTTTTTTACTATGATATATCTTGCTCCAGTCAAAATCTGGTAAAAAATCAATCTCAATAGCACCCTTATCCCAAAATAGAGATATATCCAAAATAACAGGACCACTCAAACCTTTGTGGGCAAAAAGGAGACTATCCTCAAACACTCGTCTGCCACAAGAGACCCTTACATTACACGAGATACCCGTTAGCTCTTTGAAAAAAAACTGCTCTTTTTGAAGAGTCAAACCTACAAGCGCTGGTGCTAAAGATACGATACTATGCCCAAAAGATGAAGCTATCTTATATCCTATATCAGTAGCTCCTAACTTAGGGAAACTAACCCCTCCAGTAGCTACAACAACCACTCTACTCTCCACTTCCCGTCTATCACTCTTTACGATAAAACTATCACCAACTCTCTTAACACCCAAGACTCTCTCATTTAGTAAAATATCCTGTTTAGATGCCTCTTTTTTGAGAATAGATACTATATCTTTAGAGCTATTTTTACAAAAATATTGACTCTTTTTTATAACAACACTCTCTAATCCTCTCTTTTCAAACCACTTTATCACATGATTATTATCAAATAGAGTTAGAGCATACTCTATAAAATCACAATCGGCTCTATAATACTCACAACCTAACTTCTCATTTGTGATATTACACCTACCACCTCCAGAGATAAGCATCTTAGATGCTACATCTCTATTGATATCTATAACAATAGCTTTTCCTTTAGGTAGCAAAGAAGCCAACATCAATCCACTTGCTCCAGCACCTATTATGACAATTTCTCTCTTCATAAGTGTAATTATAACTACTTGTTGTACTTTTTATGATAAAATCTCTCTTATGAAAAAATTATCTACAATATTTATAACAATCTCGATTAGTTATGGTGTTAGTCTATTTCAAATCAGTGATAAACACGGTAAAATCTTAATCCAACAAGATATGAAACATTGCGATAATGCCTGTTTGAACCAAAAAGCTAGTGAATACTCTCTACAAGCTCTATATGATGAGCTACATAAGGCAGAGAGAATGGCTAGATTGGCACAGATAGCCAAAGCCAAAGTGATGAAGATAAAACACGCCCAACAACAAGCTAAACTACAACATAAAACTTATCAACTATCACAAAAAGAGAGAGAGGCTCTAACTGAGTATGCCAAATACTTCAAAGGTGGTAGATATATATGGGGTGGAACAACTCCAAAAGGGTTTGACTGTTCAGGGTATGTTCAATATCTATATAAAAAACAGGGTATAAACCTTCCAAGAACAGCACTATCACAATCAAAAGTTGGTAAAGATATATCTGTTGATGATTTAAAAAAGGGGGATTTACTATTTTTCCTAACAGATAAAAAGAGAAAAATCCCAGTAACACATGTAGGTATCTATATAGGAAATGGTGAGTTTATACACGCAGCATCTACAAAAAAAGGGATTATAGTCTCACCTATTACTCATGGGTATTATGCTAAAAAATTTGTTAAAGCCAAAAGAGTCATAAAAGATAAAGGATAGTATAAGATGAATATAAAACCAGACTGTATAAACTGTATATTGAACCAGACACTCAAAGTGTGTAAGTTACTTGAGTTAGATGAGTATAAATCAAAAGAGCTTTTAGATAGTACAAATAAGATACTTATAGACTCATCTATGGATATGACACCTCCTCAAATAGCAAAAGATACCTATGCCCAGATAGCTAGACTTACAGATACTTATGACCCTGTTGCCAAAGCTAAAGAGATAGCTACAAATATGGCTCTTAAAGTAGATACATCTTTTATCAAAACGATAGATGATGCGATAAAAATCTCAGCTATCGGTAATGTGATAGATTTTGGAGCTCAAAACCAGCTGGATTTAAACCAAACTATAAAATCACACTTTAACAAAGAGTTTGCCTTAGATAGTACAGAGATGTTCAAAGAGGAGTTAAAAACTACAAAGACCTTAGTCTATATAGGAGATAACTGTGCTGAACACATTTTTGATAAACTTCTTATCCAAAAAATCAAAGAGTTATATGATATAGATATATACTACTTTGTAAGAGGAAAACCAATCATCAATGATGTAACGATAAAAGAGGCTTCATACCTTGAAGATGTAGCAACTATTGTAGATACTGGTGTGCCTACTCCATCGTATGAACTGGCATTTGCCAATGATGAGTCCAAAGAGCTATTTAAAAGTGCCGATTTAGTTATCGCTAAAGGTATGGGAAATTATGAAAGCCTATATGATGAAGTAGATAGAGAGATTTATTATCTATTTATCGTAAAATGTTCTGTTGTATCTGAAGATATTGGAAAAGATATCGGAGAGTTTATATTTACTAAACACTAAATCAAAAATCAAGAGTTGCTTTTTTACAACTCTTGACTTATCTATTAACCATTTTTTACAGCGTGTCCCAAGTCCCACATAGGCATAAATATACCAAGTGCCATCAATAGTACAAGTATCGCAATAAAGAACAACATAATCGGCTCAATATAAGCAGCCAAGTTATCAATCAAGTATTGGAACTCCATATCATAATAATCAGTTACTTTCCCAAGCATAGCATCAAGCTGACCACTCGCCTCTCCTGCTTTTATCATCTGAAGTAGCATATTTTGATATAGCCCTGTAATCTGGAAAGATTCAGCCAAACTCATACCACGACCGATATTGGCATTTACTGTTAAGAGTTGCTCTTTGATAGCCAAGTTATCAACCATACCAACAGCTGTATCTAGTGCTTCTGATACAGGGATACCCGAGCGAACCAACTCAGCAAATACAAGGTTATATTTATGCATAGTTGATAAGAATATAGCCCTGTTGATTAGATAAAATCTAGGGTGAATAAGCAGTTTATCCATAGCTAATTTGAAATCATCATTACTCTTATACATCATCTTAACAGTGGTAAAGGTTATAAACATAATGGCTAAAATATAGAGTCCATAGTTACTAAATGCCCACTCCAACTTCAAAAGTATCTGTGTAGGAAGAGGTAACTCTGTCTTAAACTCAGCAAAGATAGCTTTAAACTTTGGTACAACAACCATAATCAAAATAGTAAAAGCGATACCCATCGCTGCTAAAGTGATAAGTGGTGTACGAATAGCTTTTTTAAACTTAACAGTATTATCTCTAATATTTTCCAAAATATCTGCTAGTTTATGGTATGACTCAGAGATATTACCTGTTCTCTCTCCCAAATCTGTCATAGCTAGAGCAACATGCCCAAACTCATCAACATAAGGCTTCATAGAATCAGACATACTATTACCAGCATTGATATCACTTTGCATTTTTGAGTATATCTCTTTTAACTGTTTATTTTCCGTATTTTCAGCTACATCTTCAAGAGTATCATTGATAGCGATACCAGCATCTGTCATAACAGCAATCTGTCTAATTGTAGAAATCTTATCATTTATCGGTATCTTACTCTTAAATGATTTTCCTGATTGCTCAAAAAATGCCGAGATAACCTCTTCTAACGGAGCTGAAGTCTCCACAGCTTTGATTACTAAGTTATTAGGAAACTTATGTTTAGCTACCTTTATAGCGTCCATTTTATTTTCAGCTTTTAAAACCTCTTGGCGTTTCTTACCTCTATCCATTAATGTTACATTAAAATATTTCATTATAATCTTGCCACCCTATAAATTTCATCTATTGTTGTTTTTCCATCTAGTGCCTTTTGAACACCATCTTCAAACATATTTACAAAACCTTCCTCTACTGCCTGTTTTGTCAAATCCTCTTTTGAAGCATTTTGGGCAATCATACGAGATAACGCCTCACTGACTGTTAGGACTTCAGAAATCATCTCCCTACCTTTATAGCCACTATGCCCACACTCTTTACACCCTTCACCTTTGTAAAAAGTAGGATTTTCTGGAAGATACTCTCTTACACCTTTGAGCAAAGACTCTGGTAAGTTTGTCTCAACTCTACAATATGGACATATTTTCCTTACAAGTCTCTGTGCTTGAATAGCAACCAACGCACCACTTACAAGATACTCCTCTATACCCATATCAAGTATCCTAGTAACTGCTGAGATAGAGTCATTTGTGTGAAGTGTACTAAGCACCAAGTGTCCAGTAAGTGCTGCTTGAATAGCAATTCTCAATGTCTCTTGGTCCCTAATCTCCCCAATCATTATCTTATCTGGATCTTGTCTTAGTATAGATTTTAGTGCTGAAGCAAAACTCAATCCAACTTCTGGTTTTACATGAACTTGTTGAAGTCCACTCATCTGGTACTCAACAGGGTCTTCAACTGTGATAATCTTATCTTTAACATCTTTGATAGCATTTAAAGCACCATATAGCGTTGTTGTCTTACCTGAACCAGTAGGACCAGTTACAAGTACGATACCATAAGGAACTTGAATAGCACTCTTAAATCTATCATAACAAAATTTACTCATACCAGCATCTTCTAGTCTAATCATAGCTTTGGATTTATCCAAGATACGAAGAACGATAGACTCACCATATATAGTAGGAAGAGTTGAAACCCTAAAGTCATACTCTTTTGAATTGACTACATGAGAAAATCTACCATCTTGTGGCTTTCTCTTCTCTGCTATATCAAGATTTGATAAAAGCTTCATTCTTGATGCTAAAGGGTTAAATATATCTTTATCAAAGGTAAAACTCTGACGAAGCATACCATCAACTCTCTCTCTTACTATTGAGTTTTTCTCAGTAGCCTCTATATGAATATCACTCGCACCAGCAAAGATAGATGCTTTTAATATGATATCAATAAGTTTTAAAACAGCTGGAGAGTCATCATCACTATCATAACTATCAGCTTGATTTAAATCTCTTCTAATATCAGCAATCAAACCCTTTACGCTCTCGTTAATCTCCATAGACTGAAGATGTTGTTGTATCTGCTTAGGACGAGAGATTGCTATTTTGATTGGTTTTTTAGGAAAAAGCCTCTGCATCACATCTTGTGCTTCCATATCCAATGGGTCTTCAACAACAATCAAGATATTAAAATCTGTCTCTTCAACAGGGATTGTGTGATATTTCATAAGTTGTTTATATGGAACTTGTGAAAATAGCTTTATATCTATCTCTTTCTCATCTAAATCAACATACTCAATATTCAACTCTTTAGCAATATCTTTGATGATAGTAACTATATCTATACCCTCTATCTTCTCCAAGTGCCTAAGAGATATAACCCCTTGTCGTATTTTCTTTACCAAAAAAGTTTCAACAGTATCAGCATCTAATGCCCCATCAGCCATAAGGTTGGCAAATGAGACTTTTCTAGGTGGTCTGCTTCTTACCAATTTAGCTATCGCTTCTTTGGTAACTAAATTCTCTTTCAACATCATCTCTATTAATTTAACCACTTTGAAACTCCTTTTATTTAGATAAATATTATTACAATTTTATTAACTATTTATAAGCTTTTTCAACAATTTTTTAGCCTCATAAGAGTTTGAACGCTTAATATATGCTCTTAATACTTTTATAGCTTCATTTTTCTTACCCAACTTTACTTTTGATTTAGCAAAAATCAACCAACTCTCATCTATATTTCTATCTAATTTATTTGTCTTCATAGACCAATAGATAGCTTTTCTATAATTTCTTTTTTTATAGTACATACTTGCTAAGAACATCGCATCATTGATATTGTGTGTTCTTTTAAAGCGTCTCTCAACATCTCTATAAGCATTTTTATTATTTGTAACCTTTATTATATTTAAAGGTTTTTTATTAACTAATGGTTTAGTTATATCTTTCTCAACATACAACTCATCGCTATCGATAGGCGCATCATCATCTAAACTATTTTCTACCTTTTTACTAGATAGTTCTATATCTTTCTTAACATCACTAGCACTCTGTAAAGTTAAAATAGGAGCGTTGAGTATATATTGACTTTTTTTAACAGTTTTACTATCTACTTTTTTGATAACAACATCTTCTTTTGTATCAAATTTAAATATATTGCTAATTTTAGAAAACTCAACTTTGCTTTTAAACTCTTCAAGCTTACTACCTAGAGTATTTTGATTTAAAAAAGCATAACTCCCTACACCAACTACCCCTAAAGATAGTATCAATAAAATATATAGTGGTCTCTTTTTTCTTCTATTATATACTTTCCACTTCTCTTCTAACTCTTTTATCTCAAGCATCTATATATCCTAATTTTAACGCTGCCATTTCAACAATTTTTACAGGTAACTTTGAGTAGTTTAGTTTATGAGGCTCATTCATATCATAATACTCACAAATTTCAAATATTGTGTACATCAACTTATTTGACTCTCTATAATTACCATCTGTATATTTATGAATTAACTTCAAACTTTTAGGTTTAATTGAGTTTGAAACTTCAAAAAGATTTCTTTTTAACAGTTTTTTATGTATATATGTAGATAACTCATCAACAGTGGCATTTTTTAGCTCTATAACTTCCCATATACGAGATTGAAAATGCTCTTTTGCTATCAAATCTTCATCTTCTGTCTTATGAAGTGATACGATAAACTTAACAGCTCTACTATCTGATAGTAGTCTAATCTTCTCCATCAAATCACCATCATACATCTGAGCTTCATCTAAGAGGATAATAATCTCTCTTTTCCCTCTAAACCCCTTACAAAACTCAACTAAAGAGGCAAAATTTACTTCTGCGTTACTAGGTAGTTCTTTTTTTGTAAGTATTTTAAAAATTTTATGAAAAAACTCTTTTTGTGTAGTTGCTGGTGTATCAAAGTAGTAAATCTCTTTTTTATGTTTTAGTTGATTTGTTATTTTATTAAGAAGAATACTCTTACCTGTTCCTGGTTTTCCAAATAGAAGAACCATTTTCAATGGCTTTTCTATACTAGATGCTAACTTTTTATAAGCAGCTTGGGAACTCCCAAGCTCTATATAATCGTCGATATCAACAGAGTCAACAAAAATATCTTTTGCTATTTCAAATCTACTTTTCATCTAACTTTGTATATCCTAAATCTCTTAAAGATACTGATTTTGAGTTTCTAATTATATGTGGTGTTACAATAATTACTAACTCTTCAACTGTATCTATCTTCTCTTCGTGTTTAAACGCATACTCAAACAGTGGTAAATCACCAAGTAGTGGAACTTTATTTACTTTTGTACCACTTCTAGAGAAAATCAATCCACCTAAAATCGCATGATCTCCATTTTTCACTTTTATAACAGAAGCAATCTGTCTTCTAACCAAATCAGGTGGAATATCTCTAGCACCACCACTTGGATTTGTTACATCATTTATAGTATCTGAGATAGATGGGTTTATTTTAAGTGTAATCATACCGTTACTATCAATCTCTGGTGTAATATCAAGCAAGATACCAGCAAATACAGAATCAACATACTCACCCTCAGCAGCAACAGCACCACCACCACCTGAAGCAGTACTACTAGATTTAATCTTATAGAATAGCTCTTTACCGACACTAATTAGTGCTGGTTGGTTATTTAGTGTCATTACTCTAGGACTTGAGATTGCTTTTACATCACCTTGTGTTCCTAA
>Ga0256828_1002191_pt1 | contig 11792 bp, 12 predicted proteins | sample CV88metaG_FD_185993 | JGI IMG/M metagenome (GOLD analysis project Ga0256828, IMG submission 185993) | Hydrothermal vent microbial communities from East Pacific Rise, Pacific Ocean - CV88 | ecosystem: Environmental > Aquatic > Marine > Hydrothermal vents | place: Pacific Ocean: East Pacific Rise... | reverse complement strand
AGACAACAATCTCACCGCTTCCTGAACTCAAAAAATCTGCACCAAAAAGCTTAAATCCGATTGCAGCACTCTTTATCTCACTTAAGAGTTTTGGCATTAAGTGTGCAATATGTTCATTGACCTGAGGACACTCATCTATTAATACAACACCTTTATGCTCTTGATGATTCATAGCATAAAAGATATCATCCTCAACATGCCATATTTTAAATTCACTTCGTGAACGATAATGCTCCTCAGGAGAAGTATATACTTTTATCTCTTTGTCAAAATAGTTTTTAAAACGCTCTTTGTTCAGTGCTATTTTATCTTGGAGTTGTCCTTCATAACCCTTATCATAAAGTCGACATGCTCCACATTCACCAAAATATTTACAATCCAAATTTATACCCTTATTCTATTTTACTGAAGCAATTAAATTGCCAATAAGAAGATTCCATCCATCTATAAGTACAAAAACAAGTATCTTAAATGGAAGCGATATCATAACAGGTGGTAACATCATCATACCCATAGACATTAAGATGGAAGCAACAACCATATCAATAACTAAAAAAGGTAAAAAGAGTAAAAAACCTATCTCAAAAGCTGTTTTTAACTCACTTATAATAAATGCCGGAATAACTACAGAAAGTGGTACATCCGCAATACTCTTAGGATTCTCCATCTTTCTTATACGTAAAAAGAGTGCTAAATCTTTCTCTCTTGTGTTTCTAACCATAAAGTTTTTAAAAGGGAGAGAAGCTTTTGTAAAAGCCTCTTCATATCCAATCTGCTCAGCAATATATGGCTTTATACCTTGTTCATAAGCTTTTGTACCAATTGGTTCCATAACAAAAATTGTAAGTATCATAGCAAGCATTACAAGCAGTTGCGTCGGTGGTACCTGTTGTGTTCCAAGTGCCTGACGTAAAAAGCCAAAAACAATGACAAAACGGGTAAATGTTGTCATAACAAGTACCATTGACGGTGCTAGAACAAGCAGTGTAAGAATAACTAGAACATTAAGAGAGGAGACAAGCTGATGCGGTGTATCTGGTGCTGAAAGACTTAAATTTACTGTTGGAATAGTAACAGCATCTGCACCAAATGCAAGTGCTGATAAGGCTAAAAGAGAAAAAACAATTCTAAATATCATATCTTATTTATTTACCTTATCAAGTATGGATGTCGTCTCTTTATTATCTTCTTTGCTCTTTGTACCAAAGAAATGTAACTCAACACGACGATTTTTTTCGCGACCTGTTGGTGTAGCATTTGTAGCGATTGGATGATATTGTGCAAAACCCGCCGCAGACATACGGGCCGGATTAACACCATCTAAAATAAGTTCATGTAAAACAGCGATAGCACGGGCACTAGAGAGTTCCCAATTATCTTTAAAAGGAGAAGATGGACCAGGGTTTGTATTGTCCGTATGTCCTTGTATACTTAACTGCATATCATTTGGTAATTCTGCAATAATAAGCGCAACTCTTTTTAAAAAAAGGAGAGCATCTTGATTGTCAATTGTTGCAGAGCCTGGTTTAAAAAGTAGTGCTGCTGGCATTTTAATAACAAATCCATTCTCAGCTTCATCAACTGTGACTTCTGGTCCTTGAGATTTTTCCATCATCTCATTCGCATCAGCTGCAGCTTGTTGAATTCTATTTACAGTATCACTTGTTTCATCTTGAGATTCAATAGGTGTAGACTCTTGAATACGCTGTTTTGAGATTTCTGTTTTGGTACCACCTTCAAGAACACTCATAGCACCAGAAAGTGATCCAATTGCTTCAGAAACTTTCTTGGCATCCATACTACTCATTGAAAGTAAAAGTACGAAGAAGCAAAGAAGTAGAGACATCAAGTCCCCAAAAGCAGCTAACCAAGCAGGTAGACACTCTTCACATTCAGGACACTTTTTCTTACCCATCAATCTTCACTTTAATCAAATTGACTGACTCTGTCAGCTGGAGCAAGATAAGCAAGAAGTTTGGCTTCTAGAACACGAGGTGCATCACCTGACTGAATCGACATAATACCTTCAACAATCATCTCTTTTACCATTGTTTCATCATCATTACGAATTGCCAAGATTGTTGCAATTGGTGCTCCAAAGATATTACCAATCATCGCACCATACATTGTTGTAAGAAGGGCAACGGCCATTGAAGGACCAATCGCTGAAGGATCAGCCATATTCAAAAGCATCGCAACCAGACCGATAAGTGTACCAATCATACCCATTGCACCGGCAAGCCCGGCCCATTGACTGAAGATAGAACCATTAACCTTATGACGAGTACTTGTCTGTTCCATCTCAATTTCTAAAAGTTCACGAATAGTATCTGGTTCATTACCATCGATCGCCATGGAGAGTCCTTTTTTCAAAAACTCATTCTCTTCATTGTTTACTTCACTCTCTAACGCTAAAATTCCATCTTTTCTAGCTTTTGTAGCAAACTCTACAAGTTTTTTGATAAGTTCAGCGACATCCTCTTCTCCTGGCTTGATAGCCTTCATAAAGATTTTTGTAAACTGTTTCATCTGAGAAGGTTTAAATGCAACCATTAAGGCACCAATACTACCACCGATAACGATAAGTACTGATGGAATATCGATATATGCACCGATACCAACCCCCATAACCATAGCACCTAATAGCAGCGCCATAATTAAAACAATACCAATGACCGTTCCTAAATCCATTTAATTACCTTGTCAAAAATTATACTTACATTATAATACCACAAAAATTATTAGGGTGAGGGAAAGAGAGGAATATTTTTATAATTTTAGAGGACGGAACCAATAAACAAACTTCGCTATTAACAGAATCAATAACCATGCGAGTATCATAGTGATTACCGTATGAGAAAAGAAATGATCCCCTATAATCATTTTATATAATCCCATTATCCATCCAACAGCCAAACCAGTTGTTAAACCAACTACTTTATGTTTTCTTTTTTTAAAAAGAAAAAAGAGACTCATCAATGCAAAACCACCACTTGCATGTCCAGCAGGCCAGCATTTATTTCGATAGGGTTTGAGAAAAAAGTTTTCATCATATCTTTCCCAAACTGCAGTTCTTGGATAAAAACCACCATAACGGATTTCTCCTTTTGGGCATGGCATATTTGTCTCTTTTTTTAATACACCAACTGTCAAAGGTATGATAATTGCAGATAAAAGTACAATAAGTAATCCTTGACGATAAGTTTTTAGAGAATTAATTTTAAATGTCGCTAAAAATACAAATGCTAGTACTACTGCAAAACCGATTAGAAGTTCTTTTATTCCATCATAAAATATAAATTTATATGGTTCTCCTGTTTTATCTAATAACCATTGTTTATCTGCAAAATTATAAAATAGATCTTGTATGAAAATATCGATATCATTTAACCCAAAAAAAACTATAGCTATAAGTAAAGCTATAAATGTGACAACTAGTTGTTTCTTAATACTCATTGACTTAAAATATCCATTTTTTTATTATAAAGTTTTGTTTGAACATTAAAGATACCCAACAGTGTATGAAAAAGATTATCTTGCGAAAACGCTTCATTGCTTTTAGCCTTCAAATGATGTATATCTATCTCTTTTTGCATACCTTTTCCTAACCATATCAAAGCACCTATATGTGTCTGTGCCTCAGGTGCCATAAAATAAGGCAATCCATGTAAATAGATACCTCCTTCACCAAGACTCTCTCCGTGATCTGCCATATATATCATTGCAGTATCGTATTTGTTATCATACTTTTTCAAAAACTGTATCACTTGATCTAAAAAATAATCTGTATATAATATTGCATTGTCATAAGCATTCTTAATCTCTTCTTGTGAACACTTTTCAAGTTGATTTGTTTTACATACAGGTTTGAATTTTTCAAATGACTTTGGATAACGTTTATAATAAGCTGGACCATGATTTCCCATTTGATGGAGCACAATTAGGATATCTTTACCCTTATTTTGTTGTATAAATTTATCAAGCCCAACAAGCATACCAGTATCCCTGCACTCTCCATCTGTACACACTGTGTTTGTGTTTGGGTATTTATACGGTTCATATTTTACACGTAAAGCAACACCTTTTGAGTCAGAGTTATTATCTCTCCATAAAATAGCAATTTTATTTGTATGTTTTAATACATCTAAAATATTTTCTGTATCAATACCTCGTTTATAACTAAAATTATCTCTATCATAATAAGAGAACATGCATGGAACAGATTCAGCTGTAGATGTTCCACATGAGCTTACATTTGAAAAATTAATCACATTATCTTTTTCTAAAAGTGGATTGGTATCACGTTGATAACCATTTAAAGAGAAATGATCGGCTCGAGCAGCTTCACCTACGACCATGATAACAAGTTTTGAACGATTATCATCCCCTTTATTTACTATTTTTGCATCTGTTCCTATCGGTTGTACTACTATAGGACCACTGTTAAAACTCTTACTTATATACTTTCCACTTGAATATATCCAATAAAGTGGATTTGCTGTAAATCGTAAAGGTTTATGCTCACGGACAAAAGATGTATATCCTTTACTGAAAATAGCAATAGATGCAACAATAACAACCAAAGATATACCTATGAGTTTTAATTTACTTAAAACTTCTTGCTTAAAACTTCTTCTTTGAATTTCAACTTTAAATATATACCAAGAAGGTAGTAAACCTAAAAAAATAAAGTAAAGTGCCTGTTTTATAGATAGGAGATCTAGAGACTCTTTCATATCTGTTTGTAGTGTATTACGGATCATACTATCATCAATAACAACACTATATGTATTCATAAAGTAATTTGTCATAGAAGAGACTACTAAGATAAGAATCAAAAGAGGTTTTATCACCCATCTATTTGTAATCAATGCCAAAAAAAGCAGTGTAGCAAAGAAAAGGACAATGCCTATGGAGAGCACAAACCAAAAATTTTCATCTAACGGATATGTTTTAACAAGATTTTTAAAAAACATATAGTTATCAAAGAGTATCAAAAAGAGGCTTGTTAAAATAAGTAAATTTGTTTGGGTGATTTTTTTCATCAAAGGGATATTCTCTTCATTTTTTTTTATAATTATACAATCTTAACATGAATGATAAATGAAAACCTAAAAGAAAAAATGATATTATTATAAATATTGAACCCTACAAAAAGAGTATATATGAATCAAAAAAAATTAAGTATTGTTATCTTAGCCGCGGGAAAAGGTTCTCGTATGAAGTCAAATACAGCAAAAGTACTACACACTATTAGTGGAAAACCTATGCTCTATCATATCATTAAAGAGTCAAAAAAGCTCTCTGATGATATCATGGTAGTTGTAGCACATCAAAAAGATGCTGTAATAGAGACAATAGAAAAATATTTTGATGATATTAATTTTGTAGTCCAAGATGCACAAAATTACCCGGGTACAGGTGGTGCTCTTATGGATATAACTCCAAAATATGAAAAAGTTTTAGTATTAAACGGTGATATGCCACTCATTACTGCTGAAGCACTCAAAGGTTTTGTAGATACACAGGCAGATATCATTATGAGTATCTTTGATCTTAAAGATCCAAGTGGTTATGGCCGTGTTATTATTCGTAATAATGAAGTCGAGTATATCGTAGAACAAAAAGATGCAAGTGATGCAGAACTTAATGTAACAACAGTTAATGCAGGGATCTACGCATTCTCACGCTCAATCTTGGATCGTTATATCCCAGAATTATCCAATGATAATGCACAACAAGAATATTATTTGACTGATATTATTGCCATGGCAAAAGAGGAGGAAGCTTCTATTTTACCTCTTCTTGTTGATGAAGAACATTTTAAAGGGGTTAATTCCAAAAAAGATCTTGCTGATGCTGAAGTCATTATGCAAAGACGTATTAGAGAGCACTGGATGCAAGCAGGTGTGAGTATGCAACTACCAGAAACTATTTACATAGAAGAGAGTGTTGTTTTTGAGGGTGAGTCTATTATAGAGAATAACTGCCGCATTACGGGTGAAAGTAAAATCATCAATTCTCATATAAAAGCAGGCAGTGTTGTTGAAGATAGTATTATGCAAAATTCAGATTGTGGACCAATGGCACACATTCGTCCACTCTCACATATCACAGATACACATATCGGAAACTTTGTTGAGACAAAAAAAGCGACACTCAAAGGTGTAAAAGCAGGACATTTAAGCTATATCGGTGATGCAGAGGTAGATGAAGGAACCAACATTGGTGCTGGAACTATCACATGTAACTATGACGGTAAGAACAAATACAAAACTATCATCGGAAAAAATGTCTTTATCGGTAGTGATTCACAACTTGTTGCTCCAGTAACTATTAAAGATGATGTAATGATAGCAGCAGGTTCTACTGTCACAAGCGGTACCATAGAAAGTGGTAACTTAGTATTAAGTCGTGCTAAAATGCGTCTTATAAAAGACTTTTATTATAAATTTTTTGGAAAAAAATAAATTGTTCCAATAACAAAACATGATACTTTTGAACTTCTGATATTTCACGATTTAAAAAGTTTTATCTTAGGATAATTTCTAAGTTTAATGAAAAAGTGCAAAAATCTAAAAAAGCTTTTCAAGAGATTTCAATAATATAAGAAATTTAGGGTAAAATACAAGAAAAATAGAAAGTTTTTTATGAATATCGCAGAAAATTTACTCAAAAACAAAAAAATTCTTTTAGCAGTAACAGGTTCTATTGCCATATACAAGTCTCTTGAGCTTACCCGTCTCTTCATAAAAGCAGGTGCAGAAGTTCGAGTTGTAATGAGTGAAAGTGCCAAAAAATTCATTGCACCACTCACTTTTGAAACGCTTACCTCCAACAAAGTTTTAGATGATACAAATGAAGACTGGTCTACTGATTTCAACCACATCAAAATCACAGAGTGGGCTGATTTGATGGTGATCGCTCCTGCAACTGCAAATACCATAGCAAAATTAGCAAATGCCATAGCAGACAATATATTACTTCAATGTGCACTTGCATACCCTAGTGTTAAGGTTCTAGCTCCTTCTGCAAATACAAATATGATTCAAAATCCCATTACACAGGCAAACTTTAAAATGCTTGGTATCGCAAACTATATTCTCATTGACACACAGGTAAAAGAACTTGCTTGTAAAACAACAGGTGATGGAGCAATGGCAGAACCCCTTGACATCTTCTATCAAAGTGCTAGAGAGCTTTTAAAAGATGAATTTTGGAGTGATAGACGTGTTATAGTAACAGGTGGTGGTACGATAGAAAAGATAGATGATGTTCGCTACCTCTCAAACTTCTCAAGTGGAAAGATGGCAAGTGCCTTAGCTACAGCACTCTACCTTAAAGGTGCAGATGTCAATCTCATAGCTACAAGATTTGATACAGATTTACCAACAAACATGCATAAAATCGATGTAGAAAGTTCTGCAGAGATGATGGAATATCTCATTGACTCTATTCGCATTGCAAAAAAAGGAAAACTTTCAAAACCTACACTGATGAAAGATGAACATATACATCTGATACAAAAAACGCCTTATCTTTTTATGGCTGCAGCTATAAGTGACTACATTCCAAAATATCCACAAAGTGGAAAACTTAAAAAAGAGTCACTTGGCGAGGAGTATACGTTAGAGCTTACCAAAAACATAGATATTTTAAGTTCTATTGACAAGGAAGGCATTACAACTATCGGATTTAAAGCTGAAATGGATAAGCTCAATGCCATTGATAATGCATCAAAAATGCTTACATCTAAAAATCTTGATGCAGTATGTCTTAATATTCTGGAAGACTCATCAAGTTTTGGTACTACAACAAATAAAATAGATTTTATCACTAAAAATGAAGTGATTTCACTTCCGGAAGCTGATAAACTTTCTCTCTCTTTTGAGATAGCAGCAAGTGCAAAAAAATTACAAGAGAAGTAGATGAACAGAGTAAAGCATATAGCTATCATCATGGATGGAAATGGCCGATGGGCAGAACTGCAAGGAAAAAAAAGAGTTAAAGGGCATGAAGCAGGTGCAAAGATTGTAAAAGAGATCACAACATACTGTGCCAACAATGAAGAGATAGAACGCCTTACACTTTATGCCTTCTCAACAGAGAACTGGAAACGCCCTCGTCTTGAAGTAGAGTTCTTGATGAAACTGCTTGATAACTACCTTAAAAATGAACTTGAAGTATATCTTGCAAACAATGTTCGTTTTGAACCTATTGGTGATATCCGAGCATTTTCAAAATCACTACAAAAAACTATTCATACAGTTCAAGAAAAAACAGCACACTGTGATGGTCTTGTACAATCATTAGCACTCAATTACGGCTCTCAAGATGAAATAATCCGTGCAGTGAACAAGCTCAAAAATGTTGAAGAGAACATTACAGTACAGATGCTTAGCAATGCACTAGATTCCAAACATGATGTTGATCTGCTTATTCGTACAGGTGGAGATAAACGACTCTCTAATTTTTTACTTTGGCAAGCAGCATATGCAGAGCTCTTTTTTGTCGATACTCTCTGGCCTGACTTTACAACAAAAGAGTTAGAGAAGATAATCAAAAAATTTAAAAAAGTCGAACGTCGCTTTGGAGGACTAAAATAGTGGATATAAATTTAATCATTGCATTTATTTTGGGTCTTCTTATTGGTTCATTTTTAAATGTTGTCATCATACGTATACCTAATGACGAAAGTGTTGTTTTTGGAGCTTCACACTGTACTAACTGTGGACATAAACTCCAACCATGGCATAATATTCCCCTGCTATCATGGATACTCTTACGTGGTAAATGTGCCTATTGTAAATCACCTATCTCAATACAGTACCCTATTGTAGAACTTGTTTCCGGGCTTATATTTTTAGCGATAGCTTCTAAATATGATCTCTCTTTTGCCTCTTTTTTCATTGCTATGAGCTTTTTAATGCTCTTGGCTCTCTCAGTTATTGATTTTAAATATAAGATGGTTCCCGATTCTTTGAATCTTTTAGCGATCTTCTTTGCCGTTTTTGGAGCATGGAATGTTGATGGAGTAGTGCATAATTTTCAAAATGCCCTGCTCTTTACAGGTGGCTTTACTCTGCTTCGTTTTGCACTCTCATACTATCTTACATCATCTGTTTTTCGTGCCGGACTAAAAACAAAAACCTCTTGGAACAAACACTATGACAGAACACCATTTATAGAAGCGATGGGAGAAGGTGACATTATGGTAGCAGCAACTATGGGTGCACTGCTTGGCATAAAACTTGGTCTTGTCGCTATCTTTTTATCGGCACTCTTGGCACTGCCGGTAATGCTTCTACTCTTGGGACGTCCAGCTGAAGAACAACGTGTCCCCTATGTTCCTTTTTTGGCAATAGCTACATTTATCGTTTTTTTGTACGATTCACAGATTATGGATTACATTAAGGCAAGTTATTAATGAAACGACTTAGAAAATATATATTAACTAACTTCTCATCACTCTTTTTATCTATCTTTGTACCGCTTTTTTCAATTGCCTCTGTCATTTTTTTAATTAAGCTTGCAGCATATACGGCAATTATTCAATTGACTGTATGGGAGATGACTAAACTTTATATTTTTATTTTGCCACAACTCTTATTTTACACCTTACCTATTACATTCTTTGTAGCTGCAACACTTTCGTTGTTTAAACTCTCAAATGACAATGAAATCATTGTACTTTTTGCTCTTGGAATTAAACCATTTTTTATTTTCAGAACACTTTTTTGGCCAGCACTACTACTTTCTGTAGTAATGTTCTTTAATTTTTTAATTATAGATCCTCACGCAACTGTACTATCGAAAAACTTTGTTTCATACAAAAAAAGTGAAGCAAAATTCAACCTCTCTGCAAGTGAGTTTGGGAATAGCTTTGGAGATTGGCTTTTATATCTTGGCAAAGAAAATGAAGATGGAACATTTGGAAAAGTTTTCCTTTTTAACAAAAATCAAAAAGAGGAAATCCTTATCGCTGCAAAAAAAGCAGAAGTGATCAATAATGAAGGTATATTACGATTAAAACTTACTAATGGTCAAGGGTATAGTTATTCAACAGAAAAATTTTCTCAGATTGATTTTAAAACAATGTTAATCAATGACACAATGAAAACAGATCTTATTAACTATAAAAAACCTCTTGCATATTGGCTATCAAAAGAGGGCTGGAATGGAAGAAAAAAACATCTCTTTATCCGCAATAGCCTTATGAGCCTCTTTCCTATAGTAACGCTCTTTTTAGTTATTACATTTGGTGTTGTTCAGGTACGTCACCAAAAATCGAAGATATATTTTTACCTATTTTTAACAATTCTTTTTTACTATTCTGGTCTTTTAGCTATAGAAAAATATCTTGGTTTTTATACAATACCAGTTGTTGCTATTGGCTGGTTAACAGGAAGTTACTTCTTATATCGACGTGTAATTGTAAGAAAGTTCTAATGAGAGTAGCTGTTACACTTGCCTACAATGGTACACACTATTATGGTTCTCAGATTCAAAAAGAGATATCACCGACTGTTTTTGGTGTTTTTGAGGCTGCGCTGTTACGTTTAGGAATCGATCAACGGGTAGTCGTAAGTGGAAGAACAGATAAAGGTGTTCACGCTACCGGTCAAGTATGTCACTTTGATCTGCCAGACTATTGGAACGATATACAAAAGCTAAAACGTGTTCTTAACTTTATGCTGCCCTCTTCTATTCGTGTACTTAAAGTAAAAGAAGTAAGTCAAGATTTTCATGCACGATACTCTACAAAAAGAAGAGTCTATCGCTATATTTTAAAAGATACTCCACTTACACCGTTTGAAGCAGATTTCATAACATACTCACAAGAACAACTTGATATCAATATGCTGCATCATAAAATGAAGGTTTTTATCGGTGAACATGACTTTAAACACTTTAAAAAGAACGGTAGTGATGAGAATACTACCATCAGAATGATATACAAAGCATTTGCATATAAGCATAAAGGGTATATAATACTTAACTTTGAAGCCAACGGATTTTTAAGAAGTCAAATTCGTATGATGGTCGGCTCACTTTTAAAATTGAGTCAACAAGAGATATTGGAAAAATTAAACGATAAAAACCATAAAGTAGATTCAGCCCCACCAAACGGGCTCTATCTTGCAAAAATAAAATATTAAAGGATAGCTATGTTTGAAGATGTAAAGATGCCAGAGGGAATGAGTGCCGAAGCACTTGAACACCTTATGTATCCTAAGAACTATGGTAAACTTGATGATGCTGATGGTATCGGTGTTGCACTCGACGAAAAAACGAAAGAGTATGTTATTTTTTATACAAAGCTCAATGAAAATATTGTTCAAGATGTAAAATTTGCCACAAACGGCTGTCAAGATACTGTCGTCATCGGTTCTATGTTTACGGAGATGATAAAAGAGAATGATTTGGAATATGCACAAAAAGCAGTAGCAAAGATGCATGAAAAACTAGGAAAACTTACACCCCAGCAAAAAATCTGTGCAGAGATTGTATTTACTGCTTTCATCGCATCACTCAAAAATTATGAGAACAAACAAAACGGTGCAGATGAAGAGCTACATGTTCTAAAAATGAAAGAGAGCTGTGAAGTACCACAAGAAGGAGAGAACAATGATAGATAAAACATACCAAAAGAAACATGAACTATGGCTAAGTATCCTTTTTGCTTCATTCGCCATAGAGGACGAAGCAATCAAATCACGTCTTTATGATTTTTCACAGATCGCATTTCGGCATATGAAGTGGTTAGGAAAAGAGATTCTCCAAAGAGGTGA